>ERZ1026888.35-NODE-35-length-77780-cov-13.943622_pt1 | contig 77780 bp, 67 predicted proteins | sample MGYA00380174_ERZ1026888 | MGnify/ENA primary metagenome ERZ1026888 (study PRJEB33269, sample SAMEA4719810) | human gut metagenome | biome: human-associated habitat; feature: organic feature; material: feces | place: Cameroon | collected 2013-10 ...
GTCCCAACTCCTTCAGGAAGTCCGCCTTTACTGGAAGCTGCTGCAGGGCGTGCCCGTCAGCTGGCGCATATCCAATCTCTTTGAGAGTGCAGTACTCCTTTCCCAACGGTTGTAGGCATACGCTTGCGCCTCCTTCGACTGAAGGAACTGCTTGCGGTAGAAGTCGGCTACCTGCTTGTTGGCTATCCACAGAGCCTCTTTGTGTAGACGCTTCTGCTTTGCCTCCGCTGATTCCTGCTCCTCCTCAATCTCGACGTTAGCCTTTTGTGCCAACGTCTTGACGGCTTCAATGAACGTCTTGTTCTCCACCTTTTCTATGAAGTGGATGGCATCGCCACCCTCGCCACAGCCGAAGCACTTGAATCTGCCGGTCTGTGGAGAAACATAGAAAGAAGGCGTCTTCTCATTGTGGAACGGACAGCAGCCGACATGGCGCGTGCCACACTTCCGTAGGTGGACGTGTTCGCTGATGAGCGACACGATGTCTGTGCGCTCCAAGATGGTGTCGATGGTTTCTTGTCGTATCATAATGTGGTGTTGAGTGGAAAATGCCCTGCCCATGCACGCTTCACAACGGACTTAGGCAGGGACTTGTTGTTATTTAGAAGTATATTATTTCGCTTTCAGATTGCGTATATACTCACTTTTAAGAATGTACCATGAGTGTCCTTCCTTATGTGCAGGGATGGCACCCCGATTGATACGCTTGCGAATTGCTTGTGGTGAAGTGCCTAACAGTTCTGCGAGCTGCGCCACAGACCAGATAGTTTCCTCCGAATCGATGATCATCTGTTTCAGGTCAGCGATTGTAAGGCTTCTCGATTTGTTCTCTCCATTCGTATTCATGCTCTGTATTTTTAGTGATTTCCCTTTCATCCAATGAAACAGCGACAATTACAGCAACCTCTTCGTCATAACAAAAGTGGAAGTGTATGAAGATACCTCGGTCGATACCAAACGCTTGGTTGTAGTTAGATACCGTGCAGCGGACAGCGTGTGCCCGACTTCTCGGAAAGGAGGCATACTTCACATCTCCTTCATTGGTTTTCCGCACCCATTCGATGATGCTTGTGACTTTTTCTATTGTCATTTTTTTTCGTTCTAATAGTTTTACTTAGGCTCCAAGGTATGCGTGTTTGTCGGGTAACTCCTATAACTATCTAAAAGTTAAAATACGATTTTCTCTTCTATATGTTACAGAAAATGCTTATCTTTGTAGTGTTATTTAGAGGTAGTTTATTCACGAACAATACACATCCTCAGATTTTTTAGCCTGTCTTTTCATCGATGAATTGCGTCGGCAAAATTAGACGATTTGTAGCTAAGAATTTTTGGATTTCGCTTTTAATAGTGTCTATCTATCTACTATTTAACATTTCACGAGAGTACAGAAAGGTATAAGAAAGTACATGGTAATCGTGAAATGAAGAGATCTTTTAAATCATTGTTAGGTCTGAATAAACCTAATATAGACAGGTAGATAGATAAAATGCGTTACAAGTGCGTTACACGCTGAAAAAAGTCTATTTTCTTTCTACATGAAATTAAAGAACAATTCTTGTAAAGCAGTGATATGTTGCTGATTATGAGTGTTTTTCTTTTACGATACAGAGGAATTCCAAGCGGATCACTTGGATTCCAGCGGAATCACTTTGTGACCCCATGCGGGTCACATCGGAACAAAACAACGTCAAAGAGGATTCTACTTCGGTAGTATCCTCTTTGTTGCTTATATACAGTTAGTTACGAGCGAGTAACTTGAAATTCAGACAGTTATTTAGAGGACGAGCGTAATGTCTAATTAACGCAGCGGATTTCCTCTATAAATAGTATATTTTTATCCTACTGGTGTAAAAGGGGTTTATATATGTTTGGGTTTATGAGTGCGTAGCAGGAAGCCATTTGAGCCTCCTTATAGTATGACGTTTACCTGTTGTGGATGCTTCTTGGGCTTTTCGCCTAAAACCTCCCTATGGCCTTGGCAATTCGTTTGCGTTGAAAATCGCCAACAAACTATAGTTAAAACTACACACTTCTTTTCGGGTTAGCGCATTGTTGGTTCCAAATATGCGATTCTTGGTGTAATCTTGCAATTCTCTGATAATGAGATGCTTGTATTGGTGAAGTTGCATTCTTTACGCCCCGCTTTGCCCTTCATGTTCCCAATTCTTGTATTTCCTATTGCGAAACATGCCTAATCGACTTGCGAAAGCTTGCCTTTCGAGTCTCGAAAGATGGCTTTTCGAGTCTCGATAGATGCCCTTTTGCATCTCGAGACATGCCTAATGTTGAACTCGTCCGTTGGTTGCGATCGTTCTTTTCTCCCCAAAAGGCCTTTTTGTTTTCTATTTCATCTGAAATCTTAGGCAAACTTTTTGGCCAAATTATCATACAAAGTCGTTTGCTTCACGCTACCTTCAGCTGTGGCACCAAGGTGTGCAACTTTACAGTAACTTGCGAGGTCGTTGTCCAGCATAAAGTCATCCACTTGCGCCTGCACTTGTGCGGTGGCAAGCTCTGTGTCATAGACAAGTCCGCTGCCATAGCAGACTTCAGCATTGAACATCTGGCAAGTGCTCATCGTCTCGTCAGACTCGATGAGGTCAATGATGTTGTACGGCATCTGATTGTCACCTCCCCACGGGATGTACTTCATCTTGTCGTTGATGATGATTGGTGCGATGTTGTGCTCCTCCTTGAAGACTTCGGATGTCTTGGAGGTGAAGGCTGCGGAGGCGTTGGCGCCAGGGAGTGTGACAACGGATGTTGGTGGAATAAATGAAAAATCGCTTATATCTTGCTTTTTAGGGCAAAGATATTAGCGAATGGGAGGTGGGGAAAAGACAAAAGTTTGTCAGAATATATATCTAACTGAGCCACCGCTACCGAAAGGATAGTCTGTAACATCTTTGTTTAAATATATTGAGTCCAAGCATTGTTCTCCTTCGAAACAACAGCGAGGTTTTTTAAAGACAGTTCCATCATCAGACTTATCGACAAATTCATAAGATTTGACTTTAATAACACATCTGACGACACCTTTGTAAACACCCAGTACATAATTTACTCGTCCTGCTTGTCCTGATGAAATAGCCCAATATTTTCTTGTTGCTTCGTAAATATTAAACCTTTGATATATTCCCTTAGCTCGTGTTTGGTTGTAAGTCCTATTAAGACTTACTAAGAGAATATAGACCCCAGCCTTTACTTCTATTTTCGGGCAATCATACAACGCATTAATCTCTTCAATGCTTTTGATACCTTCATCCCATTGATGATGTCCTGCTACGATATTGGTCAGTTGATTATCATGATTGAACTTATAATACGTGAGCATATCAATTATAGCTGATTCAACTAAATATGCCTCTTTCTCATCAAGATTATGTCGCAGAATATAATACTCAACTTGTTTCCCTTCAGAAATAATGTCTTTGATAGTTTTAAGTTTTAATCCCTGCTCTATTTCATCAATAGTAGCTGCAGCATGTTGAAATACGCGATTGTTTTTACCCTTGCCAATATAGAAAATTTTATGGTCTCTGGGGTCAACCAAAGCATATACATAATATGCGAGGGCTTCTTTTACACTTTGCTTGAATTCCATATGTTTTAATGTTGTTATAGCCTATGATGGTAACTCATGAAAATCATCACCGCATGTAGATTTACTGTTCGCTTTAATAAGTTTGCTTTTTTAGGGCAAAGATATGAGTGTTTGTGCGGTGTGGAAAAGACATATTACATAGAAAACAACTAATGAGATGCTTTTTCCGAATGAGTTCTCTTTAATACTATCAAGAAACTCCTTGTAGTCTTGTTTAAAACTTGGATATTTCTTAGCGAGACGTTTTGCTTCTTTTGCAAAGTCGTCAGAAACCGATACTGTAATATTACAACTCATCGAGCAAACTATCAGCAGATTGAAGTTCACGCTTTCCGGCAATGGCTTCCTTTACCTCCGTCAAAGCGTTTTTGAGTTCTTTCATCAAGTCGCGCGGTGCGTCAATGGTATCATTTCCGTCATCGGGGAAGATGCGGAAACTGCCAGCACGCGATTTTAGGACTACGTGCTCTCCTGCTTTTGCCAAATTCAGATACTTAGTCTGATTAGTGCGAAAGTCTCTTGTGCTAACTACAACCACAATTCAATATATTTATTTACGATGCAAAGAAAGTGCAAGCCGAGTGCAATGAAGTTCACTTCAATTGCCGAGGTGCAGCCTTTCTTCTGCAAAGATATGCTTTTTTATTGAAACAACAATCGAAATGGTAGCCAACTAACATTATTTGGTAACCAAACTACATATACACCTCAATCCCATTCTCCTCAAATATACACACATCTCGAAGCTGCTGGATTTCATTTGAGTCCAGCAACTATATTTTATATATATGATATTTTATGGTATGATAATTGCGAAAAACGATTAGTTTGTTGCAGACGAACCTAATTCCTTTTTCAATATATCAAGTCCTATTTCGTATATATCAAACTCTTCATTTTGCAAATGTCAAAAGATTCTTCCACGAGCCGATTATAGATTTCGCACTCTTCAGGTGTGAAAGCAGTAGTTCCATCTGCTGACATGTAATCTTCAAACATATCATCAGGATTGAAATTCACATTGCGTTCATTGACGATGTAATGGAAGAACTTTCTTACATCATCAACATTGTTGATATGTGAATCTTTATTCTACTGCATAACTATATCTTTTAGGTTTACATAAGAAAGGTAATCTATCCCAACACCAAAGAAAAGCGTAGTCCAAGAGCATCGGCAATACGCAAGAACGTAGAGAGTTGCATATCTGTCTGACCCTTTTCGAGTGAAGATATGTACTCGCGTTTCTTACCGATTTTTTCAGCCAACACTTTTTGTGTTACATTTTGGCGCTTGCGTTCTTCCTTAAGAAGTTCAGCATAGTACCAAGCTTTAGCCTTTGCTTCAAACTCCTTACGCTCGGGACTATTTTCGTCACCATATCTTTCTTGCAGATGGTCGTCAAAAGTTTTGAGACCAGCAAGTTTGTTTTTGTCAAGTTTCAACATATTCAATCCTCCAAATAACGTTTAACAATGTTTTGGGCTTTTTTGATTTCAGCCTTGTACTGTTTTGTATCTTTCTTCAAGAACGAGTTCAGAAGAAGTACATTTTTGCTTTGTATGAAATTGTCGTGGTCAACAGCGAGCAGGATAGTTCTGTATTCGTTGGAACTGATGGAAATTCGGAGTTCGTAGAAGTCCGTATTCTCTAAGCTCTTTACTATTTTTGAACAGACGACATATTGTGATTTTACAATCTGTAAAGCATAGTCATATTTCTTCTTTAATAGTTCGTTCAAACTTGCGTAGTATTCTTCGAACTCGTCCGAGTAGATAATGTGCCTTATCTACTTTCTCTTCCATGCTGCAAAGTTAATCAATTTGTTACATACTACCAAATAAAAGTAATATATTTATTACATATACACCTCTATACCATTCACCTCAAATATACGCACATCGCGACGCTGCCGGATTTCGTTGGAGTCCAGCAGCTTCATTCGTCTTGTGCCTTTGTAGAAGTCATATTTGAGGGAGATGCAGCGGTGCCAGGACTGGATTTCACCGCTGCGAGTGTATAGACGGATGTCGATGGGTTCGGGACTGGATGGGATTTTGCGGAGGGTGGTGATGTGGATGGATTGCATAGTGATGGGCGTTAATCGAAGGTGCGGTGGAAAGGAACATCGAAGACTGCCTAAGCAGCCTTTTCAGCCTTTGGCTTGCGCCCTTTCTTTTTCTTAGGCTTTTCCTCTACGGGAGCTGGCTCCGGCTTCTGCACCGTGGGAGCTGTGGCTCCCTTGGCTTTTGCAATCTTTTGCGAGAGGCGTGCGAGGCAATTATCAGAGATGTTCAATCCCAACCTCTTTTTGAGGAGGAAGGCGAGGCGCATCGCCTTGTATGCACTTGTGCAATACATCTTGTCTGAGCTGTTATCGCTTGTGTAAACGACCCATACATTGTTTGTGGACTTGCCGGAATTGGCTTTAGCTGCTAAAATGAAATTTGAAGTATTCATAACTTTCTTATTTTAAGAGTGAAACAATCTGATTAGTGAATGAGATAGACTTCGATATAGCTGATGTCTATAAAGCTGTCAGCAGCGAGTGCTTCCGCCTTGGCGCTAACTTTGCAAAGGAAAAATCATAAGCATTACATTTGGTAAGTGCTTCACGTCGAACAAATAAAATGATTTGGTACGAAAAACACCACTTCAGAATATTACTCCGGAATAATAAAAGAAGAAGACTGGTGATATGAATTGTGCAATCTCTGTTGTCATCATAGGATGGGATGGCTACTTCTTTCATGATGAAATCGTGGCAGACAGATACCTATCTTTAAGGCAAGCAGAAAGGTGGATGTGCTTGTGGCTACAAAAATGAACATCAGCAGTATTGAAGTTCATTCACTAATGAGAGTGTGGAACGGATGAGAAAAGGCTAATATGAATACTTGTCATTTTGGTGGCGAACAAAAAGCCAATTCGTCCACAGACATTGCATGGGACGGTGGAACAAGCTACCAAGATAACAGCATAGGAAAGATGCACAAAGTGCAGGAAAGGCGGTGCGCCACGCCTTACTCCTTTGAGAATCGGGATTGGCTACCTTATGTTCTTGACTCTTATGCCTGAGAGATTGCAAAAGCTAAAGGTGCAGATGAAGCGAAGCGTAACAGGAGGTGAAGCCGAAGGCTGCTGCCCACAAAGGAAAAGCCCTTGTCCTACGTTGGTTGGGCGCAAGACAAAGGCTTTATGAAAAGGCGGATTAGGAGGGATTCCGCTTCTTCAAATGAGTTTACAATATCTTATATTATATTTACCACCCCCGAAATCTATTCCTTTCATGATATGGGTAGAAATGTCTATCATGAATTGTTAAAAAATCAACATATTCAAAATGTTCTTTATCAAAAATTCTATCAATAGACACAGAAATATTGGTTTGTTTAATTTCATCGTCAAAATTATCACTTGCAAACATCATTATATATGCTTTGTTTAAATATTTAGCTACTTGATTAAGAGTAACTCCATCTTCTATTATAATGTAATATCTACGATCCTTAAAATTTATGCTATCGTACCCTTCACATCTTATGTTAAAACAATAAGAATAATTGCCAATGTATGAACATCTATTCAAAGAACTAATAAATTCATTTATTAGTCCTACAGCCATTTTTTCAAGATGTTCACCAAAAGATTCAAAATTTAAACGATATGTTCTTGACATTTTGTTGCTAAAACTTAACTAATTGTATTTTATATAATACTAGAAACGGCAATCCTCCGATTTTATTGCATTATCTCACCCCACCCACGCAAATTGGGTACAAATCGTGCTGTGGGAACTTCTCGCAGCCGATATAGAGGGTGTCGAAGGCATCGGTGCCGTCGGTACGGTGTTCGAGAAGGTCTTCTTCGGACCCCGGCTGCTTCTCCATGGATTTGTTCTTGCGGAAGCCGTTGCGTCCTCGCTCCACTCCTGCGGACTGGATTGCGAGGATTAGGTCATCGTTGTTTTGGCGGTTGAAGTACGGCATCAGTCGCTGCTTTCTGGCAAAGCCCTGGTTGATGAGAAGGTATTTCTCATTGTGGCGCATCGGGTTGCCGAGGTACACGTCAATGTCCTGCCATCCGTGGCGCTCGAACTCATGGACTACCACCCTGTGGAAGTCCTGGTCGTTCACAGCATAGTTAGAGCCGAGAGCGGTAGCATCATAGTAGTAGATGACCGTCTTGTTAGGATGCGGTGCGTAATAAGTACAGAAGTCGGCAACGAGCGCAGGGATTTTGCGCTCGAACTTCACATAGAACGATTTGAGGATATTCAAGCGGTTGGCACGTGGCTGACCGCACACAATCCAGTTGATGTTGGCGTTGTAGTCCATACCAATGCAGAGAGGCTGCATAGGGTCGATGTCCGAGTCCGTGCGACAGTCGAGCGAGCTGTTAAGCGTGGAGAACTGGTTAGTTGCGTGGATGGTGTAAAGATCCTGCTGCGCCTCCTTGATGATGCGGTCGTAGCCGAGCGAGTCGAGGTAGTCAAAATCCGAAGCATCATATTTGTGGTACTCCTGCATGGACGAGTAGAAGCCATCGCGCGAGATGCCAATCTTCTGACAGAGGATTGAAGTTTGGAATGTCTTCGGCGTGAGGTTGCGCTTCATCTGGCGGATATACTCTTCACCGAGAAGCTGAAGGTTTTCGAGGGTGGTGTATTCCTTATAATAGACCGCTACCGAGCGCATCTTGTTAAGACTCTGGTCAAGACCTGAAAAAGATTGGGCAAAAATGGTTCAAGAGACTAAGGAAATATCTACTGAGCCAAGTTTGTTTGATTAGATGGGGCTTACTTTTTGATAAAACAAGCCCGAAGTCCTATTTTAGAGAACTTCGGGCGGAATATTTATGTTCTTTGGAGTTTTAGCGGACAGCAATATAAAAGAATTAAAAGCCGGTTAAAAGGAAAGAGTCCGGTGCAATACCGAACTCTTTCTCAAATCGGATAGTTGATAACCTGTCCAACTTTTTGGGGTCACTTCATTTACGGGCTTCGGGGAGGGCTTTTATGTTTACCAGACAGCAATAATAAGGAATATTATCGTTGTAGCCCACATGGCCATTAAACCTTTATCTTTCTACAGTCAACATTATTATAGTCATTTTGGCTTAGTTGGGCTTCGCAATCCCTTCGTGCTCAAAAGAGTTTACTCAGTTGACTACGTTGAAGATAAGTTGTTCGTTGTCATCTTCCTTGTCGATTCGGATGGTAGCTCCCCCGTTTAGGTCGCCCGAAAGGATTCGCTCGCAGAGTCCGTCCTCAATGTAGGTTTGCATGGCACGTTTCAGGGGACGTGCACCAAACTGTACGTCGTAGCCCTTTGTGGCAACAAACTCCTTGGCCGCGTCACTGATCTCCAGCTGGTAGCCGAGGTCGTTTACACGCTTGAACAAATCCTGCAGTTCTATGTCGATGATGCGCTTAATAGCGCTCAGGTCTAACTGGTCAAAGGTGATAATCTCGTCGAGACGATTGAGGAACTCAGGCGCAAACTGCTTGCTCAGGCTCTTTTGGATGATGGAGCGCGCATACACCTTATCCTTTTCATTGAGATTCGAAGTGCTCGACAGTCCGCCAGCGTTGAATCCCACGCCATGACTAAACTCCTTGAGTTGGCGTGTTCCAGCATTGGAGGTCATGATGATGATCGTGTTGCGGAAGTCGACCAATCGGCCGTTTCCGTCAGTCAGTCGACCTTCGTCGAGCACCTGCAGCAGCATGTTGAACACATTGCCATGTGCCTTCTCAATCTCATCAAGCAGTACGATAGAGTAGGGGTGGCGTCTCACTTGCTCGGTGAGTTGTCCGCCCTCCTCGTAACCCACATATCCTGGGGGTGCTCCTATGAGTCGTGACACATTGAAACTCTCAGTGTATTCACTCATGTCGATGCGTATCAGGGCCTCGCGCGACCCAAACATCTGCTCAGCCAGTTTCTTGGCCAGATAAGTCTTACCCACACCCGTGGGGCCGAGGAACATAAATACGCCTATGGGATGGTTGGGTTCCTTGAGCCCCACACGGTTGCGCTGAATGGCCTTTACCATCTTATCGATGGCCGCATCTTGAGCTATGACCGCGTTTTTCAGTTGGCCACCCATGTTTCGCAGGCGCACCCCTTCGCTCTCGGCCATACGCTGCACAGGAATGCCCGTCATCATCGACACCACGTCGGCTACCTCAACGTCGGTGACATGGTGGCGTGTTGATGAGTCGCCCTCCTGCCATTTGCGCTGCATCTCTGCATATTCCTGTTCAAGTTGCGTCTGCTTGTCGCGGAAACTGGCTGCTAACTCGAAGTTTTGGTTGCTCACTGCCAACTCCTTCTTGTGTTTAACTTCACTAATCTCCTTCTCCTTGTCGGTCAATTCTGCAGGAACGTCAGTGTGAAGCAAATGGGTACGTGCGCCCACCTCGTCAAGCACATCAATGGCCTTGTCGGGGAAGAAACGGTCTGTGACATAACGTTCTGTCAGCTTGACACATGCCTGCAACGCCTCATCACTATAGTTCACATGGTGATGTGCCTCATAGCGGTCTTTGATGTTGCGTAAGATGCAGAGCGTCTCGTTGGTGTTTGTTGGCTCCACAAGTACCTTTTGGAAACGGCGCTCAAGGGCTCCATCCTTCTCTATGGAGTTTCGATACTCGTCGAGCGTCGTGGCTCCGATGCATTGTATGGCGCCCCTAGCCAAAGCAGGCTTCATAATGTTAGCCGCATCCATGCTGCCTGGCGTGGAACCTGCTCCAATGATGGTGTGAATCTCATCGATGAAGATAATAACATCGGGGTTGGCCTCCAGTTCCTTTAGCAGGGCGCGTATGCGCTCCTCAAACTGTCCGCGATATTTTGTGCCTGCCACGATGGCAGTCAAGTCGAGGCTCACCACTCGTTTATTGAACAGCAGCGGTGAGGTCATGTGCTTGTCGATGAGCTGTGCTAGACCTTCCACGATAGCGCTCTTTCCCACTCCGGGCTCGCCGATGAGTATGGGGTTGTTCTTCTTGCGTCGGCACAGAATCTCCGTGACACGTTGGATTTCCTTTTCGCGCCCCACTACAGGATCGAGCTTTCCCTCATGGGCCGCCTGCGTAAGGTCGGTCGAGAAGTTGTCAAGCACAGGAGTCTTTGTAGCACCTTGCTTTTTGGTTGTGGTTGTTGATTGGCGCGAATTGCCCGCATTGTGCTGTGAGGCCATAGCGTCGTCTTCATATTCCTCATCCTCATCGGGCAGTCCGAGTCCATCGGCTGTGGGCTTCTTCTGTAACATCTGTAGAGCTGTTTCGTAGTCGAGTTGGTTATTCTCGAGCGCCACTTTGGCTCCGTTGGCCACTTGGTCGTGCAAGATAGCCAACAGCAGGTGTTGCACATCGACAAGTTGGGTGTGCTGTATTCTAGCTTCAAGAACAGCCAACTTCAGAATATTGTTGGCTTGTTCGTTCAAGGCGATTTCGCTTATGTGGGTGTTTTCCTGAGTTATTTCCTCTTTTACGCGTTGTTCCAGTTCCGCCTTAAGCTTTTGGATGTTTATTTCCAATCTGCGAAACAGATCTATTACGGGTCCGCTCTTTCCTCTGAGAATGCCAAGCAGCAAATGCTCAGGGCCAACCGACTTGCTGGCCAGGCGATTCGCCTCTTCCCTGCTAAACGCAAGGATTTCTGACACTTTAGGTGAAAATTGGCTGGTCATAATCTTATATTCCTTTCTTTATAATGCAATGCAAAATTAATCATTTTCCTTTCTATGCAGCAAGGAATGTGCCAAGAATTGCTTAAACGCCACAAATTTTATGATAAGGGCATGTTAGGCAGCGTTCTGATTGTGGCGTGGGGATGAACGGCATGTCGGGGTTGAATATCTCTGAGAGAAGATTTTTAAGCGCATCGATAAACTCATTGTGATAATCAGCAATGTCGTTGATAGGCACTCGAGTTCCCCGTTTCTCACCTGCAAACTGCAATATGGGCGTATAGTCTGACTTCTGCGCATTGCGTATGAAGAGCAAGGCGGGCGCCACTGGCAGACATGCGGGGTTGACTTGAGACATCGTTGTGGCGCCATGACGGATTAGCGAGGCGTAGAGGAAGGCCTGCAAGTAATAATCGGTGTGGCGTGTTTCCACCAGTGACGAGTCGAAGATGTCGGCCACCGACGAAGGAAGCGACGTTAGGGGGCTACCCGTTTTATAGTCGACGACCCTTAGGTATCTCGCATTGCACTCGATGCGGTCGAGTCTGTCGACCTGTCCGCCTATTTGCAGGGTGCATTCGTGGCCATTAACCGTAAACGTCAGGTCATCGTAGAAGTCACCCTCCAAAGATAGAATGGAGAATGGCGCTGTACGCATGTCGATTTCCAAAAGACTACGAATGTAGAGGTAGATGACTTTACGATTGAGCAGTTGTATGCCATTGTATTTGGGTAGAAAGCGCGGGTCATCAACTTTGAAAAGTTTCTCGCGAAAGGCATTGTCGATGAATTCGTAGAGCGCATCACTATTGTCGTATAAGCGCTTGATCTCGTCGGCTGTAATGATGCGGTCGGTGTTCTGCGATAGGCTGCGATAAATGAGTTCTGCCGTTCGGTGGAATATGTTTCCGAAAGTCATGTTGTCTATTTCGTTCTCATCGTCGTTGTCGTCCTCGTAGAGTTTGCAAACGGTATGATAATAGAACTGTAGCGGACAGTGTAAGTAACGATAGATGGCTGTGGGTGAAAGGCGCAATAAGCTATTGAGGCGTTGCTGTACGACAGCATCTTTTTCAATGCGGTTACGAAGAATTAGCGATGCGCTTTGTCCGGATTGTAGCGTGAGGCGGCGCAGCAGATGGCGTCCCTCATTCTCCACCATCAACTGAAGCATAAAGCGGCTCATCTCGCCCTTCTGTCCATCGTCGGTAGCGTTGTTGTAGGTTAGCGTAATGTCGCTGGCCCGTTGCAGAAGTGAATAGAAATAATAGGCATAGATGGCCACTTTGTTCTCGACCGTGGTCAGTTCATAGGCAGCTCGAAGCGAGTGGGGGATAAACGAAGCGTCGTTGACCCCCTTGGGCAGTTTGCCCTCGTTGCACGACAATACCAATACATGGTCGAAGTCGAGGTTGCGCGTTTCCAGCACGCCCATAATCTGCACACCCTTAGCCGGTTCGCCATGGAAAGGAATGGAGGTCGTTTGCAACAGTTGGCTCATGAGTTTTTGCAGGATGGCTATGCTGACAATTTGGCGGCCTGTGGCGTCAACGCCTTGCCCAGAGAGGTTGTCGGCCGATAAGGGCGAGAGTGCCATGATCGTGTCGAGGCGATTGATGAGCGTATACATGCGAAACACCGCCTCGTGCATCAGTGGATCGTCGGTATGTGCAGAGCCCACTCCCACACGCTTGAGGATGCGAGCTACCCAGGCGAGCAGTGGAACTTGGCCATCGCATTCGGTAACATTCTCAAAAAGTTCTTGCAACGCTTCATCGCGTCCCTTTATGAGAAACGAGCGTTGGGGGTAATACTGCTTGTGTTCGTTGATCTCATTGCAAAGCGACAGGCAGTCGGCCGACACGTACTTGGCGTAGGAATGGCGCAGCACTTGGTTTATTTGCTTTAGGCGGAAGCGCTCGCCACCCTCGAGTTTGCCGTGCAACTGCAGGTCGATAAGGAATGCGACAAAGGTGCTGATGGGGGAGGCCGACAGGGGGAAGCCTGTAGTGATGTTTACGTTGCGCACCTCCTTCGGGAGACAGTGGACAACGGTTTGCAGCAAGCTCTCATCGGATAAGACGATAGCCGTGCGGCTTCCATCGCGGTAACGGTCTTTTTCTTTCAACCAATGGCTTACGTATCGCGCTTGGATGTTCTCTGTGGGGGCGGAGATGTAAGCCACGTCTTTGCGTTTCGAGAGATTGTTATAGATGTCGTCAGGGTCGATGCCTTCCGAGGCGCGCTCGGCAGACAACTCGTTAGGGAACTTGTCAAGATAGCGCGATATGTATCGCCCCGCCTCCTGATGCGATGGCGGCATGTAATACTTGTCGAAGTCCCAATAAAACTCGGCTCGTCCTAGGTCTTTGAGGCGGGCAAACAACTTTTGCTCAACCTTCTGCAGCAGATTGAAGCCCACAAAGACATAATGCTTGTAGCGGAACGGGGTCTCTTTACTCTCAGCCACATCGCGATAGAGCATGCCCTCGTAAGCCAGATGCTCTTGGCGCAACACCTTTTTATATAGGTGATATATATCGGCCAAATGTTCCCATATCTTACGAAACTGATTTTGCAAGACAGTATCGGCAACAACATGTCCGAAGAAAGCCTCTATGCTGGCCCGCTGTTGGTCGGAAAGAAACGAGAAATCGTCCATGTTCTTCAGCGCTTCCAGATTGGAAAAGATGTGGGTGGCGTCGCCCAAATTTTTGTCGAGGTCGTCGAAGTCGGAAAGTAACAACTGGCCCCACGAGTAGAAATGATCGAGAGTCTCGTCGGTTTGCAGCAAATCACAATATACGTTATAGAGTTTGAACGTCAGCAAGATGTTGTCGGGCACCTGTAGGTCAGAATGGTTGCGAAAGAGATCACTGATGGTGAGGTAAGCTGGACTCCACACAGGGTGGCCAGCTTCCTCATATAGGGCTTTGTTGAGGAAGATTGACGCACGCTTGTTGGGGAACACAACAGCCACGTCGGCCAACTCGTTGCCGTGTTTGGCCAGAAGGTCCTTAGCTACATATTGTAAGAATGTCATGATCGGATTATTTTACGGGTAAGACATGATTGGTGAGGATGTACCAAAGATAGCCGCTCACATGAGGATAACCCATGTGACGCAACAAGGTCATGTATTCGTTGACCTGCCGTTGGTGTTCGGGACGTTCGGCGCCCGTCTTAAAGTCGATGACCACCATTTGTTGCCCATCGTAAACCACACGGTCGGGGCGTTTCTCCACCAAGGTTTGTGTCTCGTCATCGTAGGTGAGAATGGTGCACTCGTTAAACACCTTCCAGTGCGGATCAAACCATTGACGCACTTCGGGCGACTGCAAGCGGTTGGCTATGGTACTGCGCAGTTCGGCGCGGGTGAGCGCCTTATCGTAGAGCACGCCGTCAAACTCCAATTGGTTGATGGCCTTGTCCAAATCGTCAAGGGTATAGATCGAAGCGAACAACGTGTGCAGGATGTTTCCCGTGTCGATGTATGTGCGGCGGTCGTTGCGTAGCTCTCGCTCCTCTTCGGTCAAGAGAAAATTGCTGCTATCGTAGCTTTGTACGAAATGGGCGCGTGAGTCGTAATTGCGAATGTCGATTTTCAAGCCCTCGTCTTTTTGCTCAAACACATTGGCGCTTTCGGTATCGGCCTTGGTCGACGTTGGGCAGAACTCGCCATACCTGAAATGCCAAACGCCTGTGTTGCTGTCGTCGTTCAACTGATTATCGGCTTGTAGCAACTCGCTCTGGCTCGAGAGCTCGTAGCCCAACTTTTGTAGCACGTCGGCTATAAGTTGCGATGGATATTGAGGCTTTTCTTTCCTTCCTAATATGAAGAGGTTGCGCGAGGCACGGGTAAAGGCTACGTAGAGCACGTTGAGGTTGTCGACGATGTTCTTGATATGCTCGCTTTGATAGTCGTTCTTGTATATCGAACTGAGTAATTTAACCTTCGATAAACTAATGGGCGCAATCGGCAGGTCGTTGTATGGCTCCACCTGCGGCTCCACCCACAGTGTGTCATCGCTCTTCTCCAAGTCCCAGTCGCACCACGGCAAGATAACATGGTCGAACTCCAATCCCTTACTCTTGTGGATTGTCAAAAGGCGAATGCCATTCTTTTCATCGCTATGTATCGTCTTTGCACACAGTATGTTATCCCACTCGGTTAGAAAATCGCTGATGCTCGCCACATGGCGTTGAAGATACTTAGACAGTTGGTCGAAAAATGCGCACATGTAAGCGCTCTGTCCTTCAATTCGAGCGAGATTGAACGTTTGGTACAGACGTTCTGCCAAGTCTATGATGGGCATCGACAAGAACTCATCCCAATGGTCGACCATGTCGGTGGGTAATAAGGTGCGCAAGTCGTCGGTGCCTACAAATAATTCCGTGTCGGTAGCTTCCTCATTACCGAGGCAGACCTTGCGGTAGGCTTTGACCAATGAGGCCATGGCCAACATGTCGGTGGGGTTGACCAACACGTACATGGCCGTGACAATGGTGTTTACGGCGAGCGACGCATCGAGACGAAATGCCTCATTGGAAACCATTGGAGCCATCACTTCCTGCCCATTGACCATGATGGGGTTTTGCTGAAACCATTCGGCTAACCGGCTAATAATCTTGTTCTTGCGCGCAAGGATAGCTATCTTGCCCGGTGGGGTTCCCTGTTCCATGAGTTGCTCCACTATTTCCTTCACTTGAAGTATCATCTGCTCGTCGTAGTCGTCTGTCGGTAAAAGGCGGATGTCGACCAATCCTGCATTTTCGCGTTTTGGGGGCACCTTCTGCACGACATCGTTGTATGCATTCTTTATGTCGGCGGCTTCAGCCTTTGTTGTGGCCTCAGCCCCTTGTGCGTCGAGTTCCTCGATGGCTCGGTCGCTTGTTATCGACGCAGCCGTTTGAAAGAAAGCATTGTTAAACTCGATGATGTTACGTTGCGAGCGGTAATTAACTTCCAGCGACTTCACGCCAATGAGTTCAGTATTTTTCTCACTCAACTGTTGCAGCAGACGCCAGTCACCATTGCGCCATCGATAGATGCTCTGCTTGACATCGCCCACAATCAGACTGCCATTATCGTGAGCCATGCAGTCGTCAAGCAGCACCTTGAAGTTTTGCCATTGCACCATGCTCGTGTCCTGAAACTCGTCAATCATAATGTAGCGCACCTGTCCACCAATTTTCTCATAGATAAAAGGCGAATCCTGCCCATCGATAAGATTGTGGAGTAACTGCTGGGTGTTGCTCAGTAGAAAATTGTTGGTGGCCTCGTTGATGGCGTTTACCTCTTGCTCAATACGTCCCAACAACTGCAACTCATTGATATTGCGTAATGTGAGGTCGACCGAGTTGACGGTTACCAGGCACTCAACGCGTTGCGCCTCAGCCTCTCTCAACAGAGGCACAATACGTTGTTCGATAGCATAAGCTTGATGATCGTCGGCCGCTTTTCCAACTAAGGCCGACGCATCGTTGAGCGCGGGTGCAACGTAGCTGTTGGGGCCTTTCCCGTCTAGGAAGCCTCCATTCTCCAACCGCTTGAAATAAGCCGATGCGCTCTGGCTGGATCTATAGAAACATTTGTCGGTCAACTCCTCATCCTCAAAAATCTCATGGTAGCGTTTGGCAAAGTCGGACATGGTCTTTAATGCTTCGCTACGTTTACGCTTCAAGCCCTCCTTGTAGATTTTGAAGTATTCGGGGTCGTCCATCAATTGGCGCATACGATCTTGGTGGGTCATGTAGAATTCCTGGAAGATTGACAGTCCGAACTCCTTGATTGGGCCTATGACGTTCCAACTCTTATTGTCTTGTATCTTCTCCTTGATAAAGCCCATGATCCAATTGAGCAAGGGGTCGTTGTCGTGTTGGATGTTAGTAATAATGTTGTCGACAGCCTCGTTTTCCACTTCCCGGTTGTTCAGGCCAACGTTCATGTTGGCCGCAAGGCCCAACTCATGGGCAAGATTGCGGAGCACACTCTGGAAGAAACTATCTATAGTTTCCACGCGGAAGTAATGGTAGTTGTGGATGAGCAACTGTAAGGCCTCCTCGGCGGTAGAACGTATAAGGCGCTCGCTCTTTTCTGGAAAAGCCTTGCTCACTTGTTCCATGTAGTCGTCGGCGTCAGGCAAACTGTTGGCAATGCCGTATAGCTTGCCGAGGATGCGGGTCTTCATCTCTTCCGTAGCCTTGTTGGTAAAGGTTACGGCCAAGGTGTAACGAAAGTTTTGCGGGTCTCGAATGAGCAACTTGATGTATTCCACCGCAAGGGTAAAGGTCTTGCCACTACCGGCGCTTGCTTTGTAGATGGTTAAGGGCTTGGACATAAGCGTATGTGTGTTTCCTAATTGTATTCTGTTGCAAACAAAACGTTAATACATTGCAAACTTACAAAAAACAATCGTATTCTGCCGATGAAATCACATATTTTTCATATTCTATCTATAATTTTGAGCGTATCTTGTTAAACAAAACCTAAAAGATGCTTGTTTATCGAGCAAATGCAGTAACTTTGTATTTCAAATAAAAAAACAGATGAATTTCTCTTTCAGAACATTTCTGATCGTTCTAAGCCTTGCTTTTGCATCGGTTTCCAATGCTCAAGGAATAGGAAACGTGCAGTTTGGCTCTACTTATGAGGAGGCCACTGCTCGCATTGTGGAGACATTTGGCCATCCTGCGCATGCCACCTCCGACGAGATAGTTTATAATAACAAGTCGTTTGAAGGTTTCCGCTGGAACAAGGTGACGTTTCGGTTTCGCAATGGTCAATTGTGCGAAGCACGCTTTTATAAAGATCATAAAAGCAAATGGATGGCCAAGACAGAACTCGACTCCATTGCTAAAAACCTGAGCAAGAAGCACGCCATTTCGCTCGATTACGAGGAAGATGGCACACGCTTTTACGCAGGCGGCCAGTCACCTTTGGGAATAGGCCGATTGTTTACCGTGTTTGTTGCTCCCCGAAATGGCCATTGGTCCGACCAACTGCGTTTTGGACCATTTAAATTTAAAACCAACCAATTATGATTAAACGTCTGATTTTTACGGCAATAACCTTACTTGTTTCTTTGTCGTCGATGGCAAAATCGATGGTGGAGATTTGGAGCAGTATTCCTGATTCGGTCATCCCATACATCGACCGTACCCATCGCTTGGAAATGACCGACTTCATCAAAATGGGGCTGAAGGGCGATGTGAACCATTCGTTGGGCGGAAAAAGTGAGATGGACACCATAACTGCCGACTACATTCATCTGACGCTTAACGAATCGGTTACTATGGAATTGAAACGACTTCCGCGTGAAGGTGAGGATTCATTGTTGTGCGTGGTGACGACGTGGAAGGGACCTGCAGAGGAAAGCAACGTAAAATTTTTCACCCAAGAATGGCAAAGCATCATCGTGCCTAAAGCGTTCGAAGGTGGCGATTACAATGAGTTGGCAAGCCGATTGACACAACGTCCCGATGTAATGAGCAAGGCGCGCTATGATGAATTGTGCGCCATGATAGATCCCGTCATGTTGAGCGCTAAACTGTCGATAGCTGACAATGTACTACATGTGAAACTATCACTGCCGTTGCTGAAGGCCGATGACCAAAGAAAACTTTCGTCTGTTATGAACCCCATAGATCTTCATTGGGATGGACGCGGCTTTAACACCAAATAAAAAGTGTAGGCCTTGCTTGTCTTTAGCTATTTTGCCCTCGTTGTAACATACGCTTTTGCATGACGTCAGTTAGAAGTTTTCTTAAACTTAGTAGGACTTTTAGGTGAAAGGCATTTTTAGGGCTCGTTCTCATCAATATTCCCGCAAAATTGCTATCTTTGCAACAAAAATATAAAAAGAATAATATGAATCTGAAAGTACGCTTGTCGCTGATGAACTTCCTGCAATTTGCAGTGTGGGGAGCTTACCTGACCTCTATGGGTCGCTATTTGGGTAATATTGGAATCGCCTCCGAAATTGGATGGTTCTATTCCATGCAAGGTGTCGTGTCGATATTTATGCCCGCTTTGATGGGAATTGTGGCCGACCGGTGGATTCCTGCCCAAAGACTGTTGGGCTATTGCCACCTGTTGGCAGGCGTCTTTATGTTTGCCACCGCTTATTATGGAGCTACAGCCGGAGACCACGTAGCTTTCTCCACCATCTTCTCTCTGTACACCGTCTCCGTGGCTTTCTACATGCCCACATTGGCCTTGACCAACTCGGTGGCCTATTCGGCATTGAGCCAAGCTGGTATGGATGCAGTGAAAGACTTTCCACCGATTCGTGTTTTCGGAACCATTGGCTTTATCGTAACTATGTGGTTTGTTGACTTGATGGGCTACCAGTCTAACCAATACCAGTTTGTGACGTCAGGAGCCATCAGTATCATATTGTTCCTCTACACTTTCTCGTTGCCACATTGCAACATCAGCGACAAAACGGAGCAAAAAAATTTGGTTGATGCGTTGGGGTTACGCGCGTTTGCCTTGTTTAAACAAAAGCGAATGGCTATCTTCTTCATCTTCTCTATGTTGTTGGGTGTAAGCCTACAGATTACTAATAGTTTTGCCAACCCTTTCCTTTTTAGTTTTAAGGCTATTCCGGAGTATGCCAACTCGTTTGGTGTGCAACATGCCAATATCCTCATTTCCTTGTCGCAGGTTAGTGAGACTTGCTGCATTCTTCTTATACCATTCTTCATGAAGCGTTATGGCATCAAGAATGTGATGTTGATTGCTATGTGTGCTTGGGTGTTGCGCTTCGGCCTGTTCGGATTTGGTAATCCTGGAATGCCTGGCGTACTGCTCTTTGTGCTTTCAATGGTGGTTTATGGTGTAGCCTTCGATTTCTTCAATATCTCAGGTTCGTTGTTTGTCGACCAAAGCACCGATTCAGGCATCCGCTCGTCAGCCCAAGGATTGTTCATGCTGATGACTAATGGAGTGGGTGCAACCATCGGAACCATAGCAGCCCAAGCAGTCATAAACCATTACACGTTTGCCATGCCATTGGATGGCGACGTGTTGACCGTTGGTGATTGGCAATCGTGCTGGTTTGTCTTTGCAGGCTATGCACTGCTGGTGGGCGTGTCGTTTGCGCTGATTTTCCGCCCCAAAAAGCAAAAAGTCAATTAATCCATGACAAAGATAGCACTTACATTTAAGAGCGTATCGGAGATACAAGGCGTAGACGACATTGGCTTGCTCGTATTGGTAGACGAAAAATGCGAAAGGCAATTGGCTATTCCGTGCGAGAAGTCGTTGTTCGAAGCCTTTAAGAAGCGTATGACCAATGCGGTATCTACCGCCAAGATGTTGCCAGAAGTGCTATGGAAACTGGTTGAAAGCCAAGTGGAAAACCGCATGGAGGCTTTTATCGACAGCGTCAAGAATGGGCAATATGGCGCAGTGCTTATCGACAATGACAACTTCGCTGAGCTTCCCATATATGCTTGCGACGCCATACTGTTGTCGCTAATCAGTAAGGGAAAGGTGACTGTCACTATCGACAAGACCCTTTTCCTTAAACAAAGCACTCCGTTCAGCCGTAATAGTAAGGGTGTTTCGCTGCCATTGAACACCATTACTGACAAGATGCTCGACGCTGCCTTGCAAAGGGCCATAAACAACGAGGATTATGAGGCGGCTAGCTACTTGCGTGATGAGATTAACAAGCGAAACAAATTGCGCAATAGTAACAAGGATAATTCAATGAATGACCATGAAGGAAATTAGATTTTTCTATGTGCCAGAGGCTGGTAAGGTGCAAGAGCTACCTGCAGAAGAGGCCACTCATGCCTTGAGGGTTTTGCGCATGAGGACGGGCGACGAGATGTACTTGATGGATGGCCAAGGGGTGTTCTATCATGCTGAAGTCGGCATGACAACAAACAAGAAATGCTTCTACCATATTCGTGAAACCCTTCCACAAGAGAAAACTTGGAGGGGACGCATCCATCTTGCCATAGCTCCCACAAAGATGATGGACCGCATAGAGTGGATGGTGGAGAAGGCTACCGAAGTGGGAGTCGACGAAATTTCTTTCCTCAACTGTAAGTTCTCTGAACGACAACAAATTAGGATTGACCGAATTGAAAAGATTGTTGTGTCGGCCATGAAACAAAGCCGAAAAGCTTGGAAGCCCGTTGTTAATGAAATGACCGATTTCACATCATTCATCAACACCTCCCGCCAAGGCACAAAGTTCATAGCCCATTGCTATCAGGAATTTAAGCGCGATGATCTCTTCCGCGAGCTACAACAATTGGATGTTGATGAGGATGTTACCGTGTTGGTTGGTCCTGAAGGCGATTTCTCTGCCGACGAAGTTAAGTTGGCTTTAACCCGAGGCTACCGCTCCATATCATTAGGCAACAGTAGGTTACGTACCGAAACTGCTGGTTTAATGGCCGTGACGATGGCTCAAATTACCAAGAGAAAAGAATGAAAAAAATAGTTTATCTGATTGCATTGGTGTGGATGGGGCTCATGAGCTCCTGCTCCAACAACGATTATCTCAACGCCATCCCGGCAGAGAGTAGCATGCTAATATCCATGAACACCGCTAAAATGAGTGGTGCAGGTAGCCAAACCTTATTTAAGGCGTTTCTGCACGTCTCCAACCTGAACAATACGGGTATAGATGTCTCGAAACCCGTCATGTTGTTCGAAGATGCCCAAGGCAATCTTGGCGTTTGTGCTAAGACCGACAACACGAAACAACTAGGAGAGATGTTGCAGAAAATGGGATTAACCGTTCTGGAACGACAAGATTTCCATTTTGCCATATTGCCCAACCTTTGGATCATTGGGTTCTCAGACCAGTCGACCTTATTGATGGGACCTGTGGTGCCTGCAGCCCAACCAGAGATGATGCAACTCATGGCCAGATACCTAAAGGCTAAGGAGGACGATGGTATTGTGGGAACCCCCATGTACGACAAGCTCGACTCCATTGACGCTCCTATGGCGATGGTTTGCCAAGCCAAGGCCTTGCCCGAATATCTTGTTGCGCCTTTCACACTTGGTGCTCCCAAGGGTACCGACCCTTCTCAGGTGCTCATCGCAGCCGACATGGAGGTTAAGGATGGTTGCTTGTGGATTAACGGACAAACTTTCTCGTTTGTCAAACGCATCAACGACGCACTGCAAAAAGCGCAAGCCACTTACCGCCCTATTCAAGGCAAGTATGTGGCGTCTATGTCGAGCCATGATGCGGCAGGCCTGTTTGTGAATGTCGACGGCGGTCAGTTTATCAAACTCATGACTGACAACCGTGGCATACAAGCCATGCTCTCAGGTATCAACACAGCCATTGACATGAACAGCATCATTAAGAGTGTGGACGGTGACATGGCAATCATAACGCCCTCATTGGGCCAATCGTCTTTCCAACTTATGATGGCCGCCAAATTGAAAAACGCTGATTGGCTTGCTGACGTTGACTATTGGAAACAAAGCGTTCCATCTGGTGGACAAATAGGCGAGTGGGGGCGCGAATGCTATTACTATCGCGACGGTAAAACGTCGTACTATTTTGGTGTTACCAACGATTGGCAATACATGAGTGGCGTTAGCGAACAGGTGGCCTTACAGAGCATTCATGCGGCAGCCAATCCCATTTCCCCCGTCATACAGAAAAAACTTAAAGGACAGAAGATGGCACTGGTGGCCAACATTTCTTCCATCGACAAAGGTACAGGCGTCACCACATTTCTAAAACCGTTGTTTGGCAATGTGAACACGCTTGTTTACACTTTGAAAGTGAATTGAACCATTTGTGCATATTAGAAGAGAATCTGATGGTAATATTAAACTTGTTCTTCACTGAATAGAGCGTATATCATTATAAATAAAAATAGGATAGGGTAACACTCGCGGCGCAACACCAAAGCTTTTTCAAGGCACTGCGGCGGAGAGGGTTAAAAAGTAAGACTATGAATAGTATAAAACTTAACAATGTCTTGCCACACGTTTTCGAACAAGTCAGCGACCTGCAGTCTGACGTGTGGAAGAAAGATGTCTGCTTTGAGAAAGGGCACCTTTATTTGGTCGAAGCAGCCTCGGGAAAAGGCAAAAGTACCTTTTGCAGTTATGTGATTGGATATCGACATGATTACACTGGACAAGTTGTTTTCGACCAAAAAGATGTTCGCACATTTAATGTCAACGATTGGGTAAACATACGCCAAAAGCATATCAGTCATCTTTTCCAAGAGTTGCGACTCTTTCCAGAGTTGACAGCTATGGAGAATGTTAAGATCAAAAATGACCTTACAGGGTTTAAGACCGACAAGCAAATCGTGCAATGGTTCGATATGTTGGGTATAGGCGACAAGCTCGACGCCAAGATTGGACGCATGTCGTTTGGTCAACAACAACGCGTGGCCATGATACGCGCCTTGGTACAACCATTCGACTTTATCCTTGTTGATGAGCCTATCTCACACCTTGACGACCACAACTCCCAAATCATGGGCGACATTATGATGGCCGAGGCAAAGGCGCAGGGCGCAGGAGTAATAGTTACGAGTATTGGTAAGCATATGAAGTTGGATTACGAAAAAACGTTGATGCTATGAATTTGGTTTGGAAGTTATTACGCCAGCACATCAGCATACCTCAATTTGTTGGCTTTTTCTTCGCCAACCTTTTTGGTATGCTTATTGTTTTGTTGGGTTTTCAGTTTTACAAGGACGTGTTGCCTGTCTTCACATCCGAAGACTCGTTCATGAAGGCCGACTATGTTATTGTCAGCAAGAAGATAGGCATGGGTAGCACCTTGTCGGGTCGCTCCAACGCATTCGAATCGTCGGAAATCGAGGACCTTCGCAACCAACCCTTTGCCACAAAGGTTGGGGCTTTTACTACTACAGAGTACAAGGTGTCGGGCAACATGGGAGTTAATGGCACCAGCGTACTCAACTCCGAATTGTTTTTCGAGAGTATTCCTGATAGCTTTGTTGATGTTCCTCTTTCTCTGTGGAAATATTCAGAGGGTTCTAAGGAGGTTCCTGTCATTTTGCCACGCAGCTACATTGCCATGTACAATTTTGGCTTTGCGCAAAGCCATTCATTGCCTCGAATCAGTGATGGTCTCGTGGGCATGATTGACCTCAAGATCTTTGTGCAAGGAAATGGCCATAAGGATGAATACAAAGGAAAAGTGATCGGCTTCTCAAGTCGCCTTAACACCCTCTTAGTCCCGCAGGCTTTCATGGATTGGAGCAACCAATATTATGCACCCAATGAGCACTCCGATCCAACCCGCCTTATCTTGCAGATCGATAATCCTGCCAACGAAAAGTTCTCTCAGTATACGGAGAAAAAAGGCATCGAGATTGAAAACGACAAGCTCAACAGCCAGAAAACCACTTATTTCCTGCGTATGATGGTGTCGATGGTCATGGTGGTGGGCTTGGTGATTTCTATTCTCAGTTTCTACATTCTTATGCTGAGCATCTACTTGCTTGTGCAGAAGAACTCATCGAAACTCGAGAACCTCTTGTTGATCGGATACAGCCCCAACAATGTGGCCCGACCTTACCAATTGCTCACCATGTTTCTGAACGTGGGCGTGTTGTTGTTGGCCTGGACTATTCTTTATTTCATTAGAGACTATTACATGGGTTTCATAGAGACGCTCTTCCCCGATATCGACAAGGGTAACGTGCTGCCTGCTGTAGTGCTTGGCGTTGCTCTTTTCTTGTTGGTGAGCATCTGCAACTTGCTGGCCATTCGTCACAAGATTACCCGTATCTGGAAACGCAAAGATTGACAGACAATATATAGATGGAAACACAAAATAAATACGATAAATATGTGGTTAGCGAGGAGGCACCCTTGCTCAATTGGTTATTGGCAAATCTTAAGCTAAGCCGTACAAAAATCAAGGATATCCTTCATGGACAGGGTATCCGAGTGAATGGAAAAGTCGTCACTAAGTTCGATTATCCTTTGCAACCCGGCATGAAAGTAACGGTGAGCAAGTCGAAACGCAATAATGCTTTCCACAGCCGTTATGTAAAGTTGGTTTATGAGGACCAATACATTGTTGTGGTTGAGAAAAACGTTGGCATACTTTCGATGGCGGCAGGGCACAGCACACTTAACGTGAAAACCGTGTTGGACGACTATTTCCGTAGCACCAAGCAGCATTGTCAGGCCCACGTGGTTCATCGTTTGGATCGCGACACCAGCGGCTTGATGATTTACGCAAAGGACAAGCAAACCGAATTATCTTTGGAGCGCGATTGGCACAACACTGTGTTCGATCGCCGATATGTGGCCGTGCTCTCTGGTGAGATGGAACACAACGAGGGAACGATTGAAAACTGGTTGAAGGACAATAGGGCTTTCTTTACATTTAGCAGTCCTGTCGATAATGGTGGCAAATACGCCATTACTCATTTCTACACGCTCGACCGCCGAGAGGGATATTCGCTTGTGGAGTTTAAGTTGGAGACTGGACGCAAAAACCAAATACGTGTTCATGCAGCTGATATGGGACATCCTGTGTGTGGCGATGTGAAGTATGGCAATGGAGATGATCCGCTTGGTCGCTTGTGCCTCCACGCCTATGTGCTCTGCTTCTACCATCCGGTAACGCATAAGCCTATGGAGTTTGAAACTTCCATTCCTCAATCATTCCTGTCGCTGTTTTAAACAAGACAACATTATTTACCCAAAAGAAACACGCCGTGTTATGACTTCAGGCATTTCTCTTTACATTTTTATTTTTATAGCAGCCGTTGTGGCGCTGATTGTTGTTAAGAAAGTAACCAGTTGCCTTTTCAAGACGGCCGCTCTGTTGGCCATCATAGCCATCCTGGCCATCATTTACTTCACCTACATGCATTAACACCAGTTAATAATAGGAAACGCCACAATTACTTGCGGCGTTTCCTATTATTAGGCCTTATCTTGTTGTTGCACTGTTGGGGTAGGGTGAGATTTGTTTTCTTCTTCCCGTGCCAAATGCATGGGCCTATCACCCTCGCGAGTTACATATCGCTGCCAATAGGCAATGATGATGGTGGTTAGGGGGAGGGCTACGATGAGACCGATGAAACCTAAGATAGTGCCCCAGACCGACAAAGACAAGAGCAACACAGCAGGGTTGAGCCCCATAGCCTTGCCCATAATCTTTGGGGTTACAATCATGTCAGTAATAATTTGCACCACGGCAAACAAGCCAACGGCCAATCCGAATATTACCCAAAAGTTCTGACCTGTGTCGGCAGCCTTGAGCATAGCAAGAAAAGCTGTGGGAATCAGGGCAAAAGTGTGCAGATAGGGCACTAAATCCATGATGCCAATTAAGATGCCAAGGCCTATAGCCATGGGGAAATCGAGTAGGGAGAATCCTACACAGAACATCACACCCATACAGGCGGCTACGGCGCTCTGACCTCGAATGTAATTATTCAGTTCGCGCTCCACATCGTTCATCAACTCATTCCAAAACGGACGTACCTTGGGAGGGAAGATGCGTATCCAATTGGCCGTAAGATACTCATAGTCCATGAGAATGAAGAACATATATAATAAGGTGATAAGTGAAGCCACAATACTCAGAATGATGCTTGCCGTTTGGCTTAGCACATTGAAAAATTTCGGTGCTGCGCTCTTCAACGTGGCAGTGAAATCGGGACTTTTGAAGAATGCTTCTATACGTTGATGGTTTTCTGTGAGAACCTGTGACAGCCATTCGGAAATGGAGTTGGTGTGTGTTGTCTCGTGTACCCAATGGCTTAATATGACATAAAGTTTTTGGAACTGGTCGATCATCGGTGGGATGATAAGGTAAACTATGAGCGACACCACTGACACAACAAATATCATTGTGATGATAATCGACAAAGCGCGAATGCGAACATGAAGTTTGTTCTCCACAAACTTCACTATGGGATAAAGTAAGTATGCGAGCAACCAAGCCACAAAAAACGGAATCAACACACTGCTCAGATAGTTGATTAAACAGAAGATGGCTGCTATCAAGAGGCCGATACCAGCCATGCGTACAAATCTGTCGAATGTTATCACTTTAGCCATAAACCTGTTGTTGTTTTACAGTTTGAAATCTTTATAAGTTGTTATCCTCAAAGAGATCTTTCGACAAGGCATTACGTTTGTCTTCCTCAATGGCCTTTTGGAAACAATCGCGGCAAAGCGGCTCATATTCCATCTTTTCGCCAAGCATCACTTGCTTGTCGTTGCGTACAAGGCGATGGCTTGCATAGGCCAAGGCACCGCATTTCACACAGATGGCGTGCACCTTTGTTACCTCGTCGGCAATAGCCAACAGAGACGGCATAGGACCAAAAGGCTCACCGCGGAAATCCATATCGAGCCCTGCAATAATAACACGTATTCCTTTGAAAGCTAATATGTTACAAACATAAGAGAGCTTGTCGTCAAAAAACTGCGCCTCATCAATGCCAACCACGTCATATCCTGCGGACAGTTTCAAAATGTCTGCACAGTTGTCGATTGGCGTTGAATGGAAACTGTTGTGGTCATGACTGACAACATCAACGTCTGAATAGCGGTTGTCCAATTTGGGCTTAAATATGGCAATGTTCTGCTTAGCAAATTTTGCACGCTTCAAACGTCGAATCAATTCCTCGGTTTTTCCCGAGAACATTGACCCGCATATCACTTCAATTCTTCCATGGTGGCGGTTTTCGCCTGCGAAGTTTTCTATATTCATATTGCAAAGATAGGCAAATTTTCATAAATTGGATCATTGCATCCATATTTTTTAATTCTACGTATTGTTATGAGGCTTTACACTGAAGTTTATTATATCTATTTATCATAATCGACATTATAGATTCGTTGTTTATTGAAGCACTTTACTCGTAATGTCATGTAAAAGACCATGGTTCATAATGGTTTCAAACCATATGCAAATACTAATACAAACTATAGTGAAATCTACACTGTTTTTTTGAACGAATGAATAATTGGCTGCAAATACGCGATTGTGGGATGAATTTTGTAATCACCTTATTAACAGACGTTTAGATGAATTATATTCGTAAGCGGCAGCAACATTGCGTCAGTCACACTACGAAAAGCCACCTTTCGAGTCACGATAGTTGGTTTATCGCACCTCGATAGCTGCCTAATTGAAATGCGAAACATGCCTTCCCGTAAGCCGAAACATGCCCAACGGTAAATGGATCGCCTCACTTTCATCGTTCGGATGTTCTGAAATGGCAGATTTTCTTCCTAGATTATCTCAAAAGCCCGACAAACTTTTTAACCAAAAAAACTTACAGTAAATGTACGATTGTAGCTCTTGGGTGTCTTTAGTCGAATTTGTTAGTTGTTTGTATCGCCTCAAACACTAAAAACACATCGTCTTGATATAATCGTTTGTGGTCTCTTGGCATATAAAGTGAACAAGATGAGCATACTACGCAAGTTTTCAGAAAAAAACTCGTTAATAAATGCTTTTTCGTGAAATCCATTTGCAGCATATCCTAATTATTGGTATCTTTGCACGCCTTTTCCATAAATGGAAAGGTAAACCCTTCATCATTGCAAGGGGCGTCAGGGTAAAAATTAGGCATTAGAAATAATTAAAACAATAACATGCGTCAACTTAAAATTCAGAAAAGTATCACCAATCGCGCTGGCGAAGCATTGGACAAGTATCTCGTTGAGATTGGCCGAGTGCCCATGATCACAGTGGAAGAAGAAATTGAGCTTGCACAAAAGATCAAGAAAGGCGGACGTGAGGGTGAACGGGCTAAGGACAAACTGGTTAAAGCCAATTTGCGCTTTGTGGTTTCCGTAGCCAAGCAGTACCAACACCAGGGGCTTGGTCTTACCGACCTCATCGATGAGGGTAACATCGGACTGGTTAAGGCTGCAGAAAAATTTGATGAGACACGTGGATTCAAGTTCATCTCATACGCTGTATGGTGGATTCGTCAGAGTATTCTGCAGGCCATCGCCGAGCAGAGCCGTATCGTAAGGTTGCCACTCAACCAGGTTGGTGCGCTGTCGAAGATCAACGCTGAGATTTCGAAGTTTGAACAAGAGAACCAGCGTCGTCCGTCGGTTCACGAGTTGTCAGATTTGACCAACATCGATGAAACGAAGATCGACCAAACCATTAAGGCCGACAACCATCACATGAGCATCGACGCTCCTTTCCAGGAGGACGACGACAACAGTATGGCCGATGTGCTGGCTTCAGGCGAGGACAGTCGCGCTGACAAGCATGTCGACTATGAGAGCATGTCGCACGAGCTCGACACTGTTCTTCGCAATGTGCTGAAGGATCGCGAGATTACCATTGTGCGCGAGTGTTTTGGCATTGGCTGCAATGAGAAAGGACTTGAGGAGATTGGCGACCAGCTTGGTTTGACGCGCGAACGTGTCAGACAGATTCGCGAGAAAAGCATCGTCAAGCTCAGAGAGAGTGGTTACTCGAAGCTGCTCATCAAGTATTTGGGCTAAGCGACGTTGAAAATAGCCTGTTTCGTTAGAGATAAAAGGTCGAAGCAGGCTATTTCGCGCCCTACTCCATCTCCTATTTACCTAATTATTATAGTGTTTCCAAACCGCAAATCGTTAGAATGGAAGAGAATTGCATAGAGGTTAAGGGCGCGCGGGTCAACAACCTGAAAAACATAAGTTTAAACATTCCGCGCAACAAGTTCATCACAATCACTGGTGTTTCCGGCTCTGGCAAATCATCGTTAGCTTTCGACACGCTTTATGCAGAAGGCCAGCGACGCTACGTTGAAAGCCTTTCAAGTTATGCCCGTCAGTTTATGGGTAGGATGAACAAACCCGAATGCGATTTTATCAAAGGATTACCACCCGCCATTGCCATTGAACAGAAGGTTATTTCGCGCAATCCTCGTTCAACGGTAGGCACCTCCACGGAGATTTACGAATATATGAAGCTGCTCTATGCACGCATAGGGCATACATACTCACCCCTCTCAGGCCAGGAGGTGAAGAAACATTCGGCTGACGACATTGTGAACCAAACGTTCGGCTTTTCTGATGGCACTCGCTTCATGGTGCTCGCACCCTTACATGTGGTCGAGGGACGTACCATAGAAAAACAGTTGGAGATGTTCCTTCAGGAGGGTTATACTCGATTGATGACGGGCTCCGACGTGGAACGGATAGAAGACATTCTCGCAGATGGAGCATCATCGAAGGTGTCTCTAAGCAACTCGTATTTGGTTATCGACCGCATGAGTGTCTCGCATGAGAAAGATGCCATAGCCCGCCTTACCGACTCTATAGAGACCGCCATGTACGAAGGCGACGGCGCCTGTCGGCTGGCTTTCTTGCCATCAGGAATCGTATACGATTATTCATCGCGATTCGAAGCCGATGGCATGACCTTTGAGGAGCCCAATGAGAATATGTTCTCATTCAACTCACCATTGGGTGCTTGCCCAACTTGCGAAGGCTTCGGCAGCGTTATTGGAATTGACGAAAAGTTGGTTATCCCCAACTCTACCCTATCTGTTTATGATGGGTGCGTTCAATGTTGGCATGGCGACAAGATGCAAGGATGGAAAGATGAGTTTTGCAGAAGAGCCAAGCACGCCAACTTCCCTATCTTCAAGCCCTATTTGGATTTGTCGCTTGAGGAAAAAGACTGGCTTTGGCACGGCCTTCCCTGTGACCGCGATGAAGCAGGCCATCTTCGCGATGACGCCGTTTGCCTGGATTCGTTCTTCCAAATGGTGAAGAACAACCAATATAAAATTCAATACCGCGTAATGCTCAGCAGGTACCGTGGAAAGACGGTCTGTCCTGACTGCCATGGAAGTAGACTGAAAAAGGAAGCCTCGTGGGTGAAGATCAACGGCCGTAGCATTATAGACCTCGTGCAAATGCCAGTAGAACAACTTCGTCAATGGTTTGCAATGCTGCAACTGCCAGAGCATGAGCAGGAAGTGGGTAAGCGCCTGCTAACAGAAATCAACTCGCGACTGAAGTTTCTTTGTGAGGTGGGACTGGGCTATCTCACGCTTAACCGCATGAGCAACACCCTGTCGGGAGGTGAGAGCCAACGCATCAACCTCACCACGTCATTGGGATCGTCGTTGGTGGGAAGCCTATACATTCTTGATGAACCCAGCATAGGTTTGCACAGTCGCGACACCGATCGCCTCATACACGTCCTTAAAGAATTGCAGGCGCTTGGTAACACCGTCATTGTGGTGGAGCATGACGAGGAGATTATGCGTGCTGCCGACTGGCTCATCGACATTGGCCCCAATGCAGGTGACCTTGGCGGTGAAATTGTATACGAAGGTTCCATTCCCAACGGTTTGGAGAACAAAGAAAATGACTCTTTGTGTCAGCAACTTCTAAAAGACCATCCGAACAGTTACACCATCAAATACCTTACGGGGAAAGACACAATTGCTGTTCCTAAATCACGCAGAAAATGGAATCTTTCTATTGGCTTGAAGGGGTGTCGAATGAACAATCTGAGAGGCATCGATGTGGATATTCCGCTCAACGTTTTGACGGTGGTAACTGGTGTGTCGGGCTCGGGAAAGTCAAGCCTGGTGAAGGGTATCCTTTACCCTGCCCTAAAGCGACACATGAATGAGGTGGCCGAAACGCCTGGCGAGTATCTCGCTTTGGAAGGCGATTGGAATGCGCTTCGTCATGTGGAGTTTGTTGACCAAAACCCCATTGGCAGAAGCACACGTTCGAACCCGGCCACATACCTGAAAGCATATGACGCCATTCGTGACCTGTTTGCAAGCCAACCATTGGCCAAGCAGTTGGGATTTCCCGCCCAATACTTCTCCTTCAATGCCGAAGGTGGACGCTGCGAGGAGTGCAAAGGGGCTGGAGAAATCACTGTGGAGATGCAGTTTATGGCCGACCTTACATTGGTGTGCGACGCCTGTCATGGCAAACGCTTCAAACAGGATGTGCTCGATGTGAGGTTTGAGGGGAAAAACATTTACGATGTGCTGAGCATGACCGTCAGGGAAGCCATCGATTTTTTCGGCACCCATAAGCAAAAGACCATCGTCGATCGCCTCAGACCATTGGATGAAGTGGGACTGGGTTACATCAAACTCGGACAGAGTTCGTCGACGTTGTCGGGGGGCGAGAACCAACGAGTGAAACTGGCTTATTTCATCGGGCAGGAGCGTCAGGAACCCACACTATTCATTTTCGACGAGCCTACCACCGGTCTTCATTTCCATGACATTGCACGCCTGCTGCATGCCTTCAACGCACTCGTTGAACGGGGTCATAGCCTAGTGGTCATTGAGCACAACTTAGATGTAATCAAAGAGGCTGATTGGGTTATCGACTTAGGACCCGATGGAGGCGACAAGGGTGGACAACTGGTATGTGCTGGAACACCAGAGACCATAGCCAAATGTGCGAATAGCGTTACGGGAAAATACCTGAAAGACAAACTTCAATAAACCGACAACCTATGCTGTCTATACTGATACCGACATACAATGACGATTGCTATGAGCTTGTTCAAGCGCTTGCTCTCCAAGCGAAAGCCATCAACTTAGCGGATTGGGAGATTATCGTTGCCGACGACGGATCGACCGACGATCAGGTGATAGCTCGTAACAAGAATCTCCAGGACATTCCTGGATGTCGGTTTGTTAGAAACAATGACAACATGGGGCGTGCGGCCATCCGCAACTTCTTGGTAGAGCAAGCGCGTGGTGAATATTTGATATTCATTGACGCCGACATGAAAATCTGCGAGCCCAACTACCTGAAAAGGTATGTTACGGCGCAAGCACTTGGCAATGTTGTTTATGGAGGCTACCTTGTACAAGGAGGAACAAAAACAAACCTGAGGTTCCTCTACGAAAAGCAAGGTGAGAAAAACCGTTCGGCCCAACTTCGCAACAATCAGCCCTACAAAGATTTTCACACATCCAATTTCATGGTTTCACGCAAGGTGATGAAAGATCTTCCATTCGACGAGCGTTTCCGCCATTATGGTTACGAAGATGTGTTTTGGGGAAAGCAGTTGGAAGTATATGGTGAGAGCATAGTTCACATCGATAATCCTGTGGCTTTTTGTACCTTTGAGCAAAACTCCGATTTTATCGTTAAAACGGAGGAAGGCCTTCGTACCCTGCGACTTTTTCGCAATGAGCTCAAAGGTTATTCGCCCTTGCTGAAAGTTGCTGATAAACTTGAAAGGAACAAGCTTAAACCGTTGTTTGCCTGCATTTTCAGAGTAATGGGAAAAAGATTAAAAAGGCTCTTGCTTTCCAAACACACGAACCTGCTGGCATTTCAAATATATAAGCTGGGATATTACCTTAGTCTCAAATAAGCCCCAAACTCACAATAGACCGTTGGCAGAGCAGTCCTGTTGCAAGTTTATTCTACTGCCTGAGGAAATCCTTGGAGCCGAATGCGCCAAAGACCATTGGTGCGAACCATTTGAAAATTATATTCCGACTCGCCTTTCACCAAGGTGATCTTGTCCAAACTGTCCATACGGAAATAGTTGGATACATGAACCTCTATGGAGGCCATACTGTCGTTGTCGAAACTGAAGCCGCCCAAGGTGCACTCCACGTCGCTCTCGGTTGCCTTAAGACTGTCAATGTCGTCTTGTGTGACTTGAGAGGCCATATAACGTAGCCAACGTTGGGATGATTCGTCGCAATATGTACTGGATTTTTGAAATTGCCACCTAAAGAACGATTGGGCAAAAGAATCGGCACATGAAGTTAGCTGCTTATCGCTATTTGCACACGAAGAAAACGGCAAAATAAGCAAAAAACAGCAGGAAACTGCAAACAACAAGGTTGTTAAGAAAAACATGTGTCTCATTCACCAAACGATTTTTATAAGCATTGCAAAGGTAAGCAATCCATCTGTGGAAGCCAAACATCGCGCTTACTTTTTGTTGCTGTCTTCCATGATGTGTTTAACAAGAATGTGAGTAATGCATGCTGATTAAGGATTTTTGCATATTAAAAGTTGAATATGTTCTTTCTTTTAGCTAACTTTGTGGGAAAATTGAAAACAAAATGTTGCATTATATATCGTTTGGCAGTGGAAGCAGCGGAAACAGCAGCTTCCTCTTCACGGAGACTGATGGACTCCTGATAGATGCCGGCATAGGTATTAGGGCGCTCAAAAGACAGTTTAAAAATTTTGGACTGCACATGTCGAGCGTCAAAAACATTCTCATCACGCACGACCACGCAGACCACGTGAAGTCGGTGGGGAGCCTAAGTAGAGACTACAACCTGCCTGTGTGGACAACAAAAACTGTCCATGATGGCATCAACAATAATTGGTGTGTCAGGTGTAAAATTACGCCTGAGAGGGCTAAACATGTTCAGAAGGGAATTCCTTTTCAGTTGGGCGACTTCTTGATCACTCCGTTTGGTGTACCCCACGATAGTGCCGACAATGTAGGATATTGCATCCAATATAAGGATGTTACATTTGTCTTAATGACCGACATAGGACATCTCACTGATGAGATGAAAGGATTTATCAGCAAGGCAAACTATTTGGTTATTGAGGCCGACTATGAAAAGGAAATGCTGATAAGCGGTCCTTATCCTGAACACTTAAAGAGACGAATCCTGAGTCCGTATGGACACATGAGCAACGAGGAATGCGCAATGGCCTTAGCCGAAAACGCCACCTCGAACCTCAAGCACGTATGGCTTTGTCATTTGAGCGACGAGAACAACCATCCCGACTTGGCAGAAAAGAGCGTGAAGCAGATTTTACGGTCGCATGGTATCGTGGTTGGCAATGAGCCAGGGGCAGATTTCAAATTGGAAGTTCTGAAACGAAAGACCCCAACAGGCATATTTGAGCTAAAGTAACCTCAAGACAGATTTACTAACTTAATCCCATTCAAACAATGAATAGACATACGAAACTCAACATCTTATGGCGATCATTGTTGGTCGCCATGTTGATGGCTTTCTGTAATACCTTGTCTGCCGAAGAGACCGATCGGCAACGAGCCGATGAACTCAACCGACAGGTGGACTTATTGATGGGACGTCTGCAAGCCACGCGCGACACGTTCACATACTTCAACACCTTAAGGCAGGCTGTTGAAACTGCGCTGCAATGTGACTATTATGATGGTATGCCAAACGCCAAAGGAAAGGTCGACCCCAAATACCGCCATATCAACAGTAAGCGCCTGTCGCCCATTGGTACCCGACTAATCGATGCTGGAATATACTATTATAGCCATCAACGCAACGAGGAAGCGCTCGAAGTGCTGAAAACCTACCTGCACTTTTCGCGAAGTCACATCTTTAGATGGAAGAAAGACCTGTATAAAGGTCAAGCGGCCTACTACCTGTCTTTGTTATGCTATGGGACTAAGAAATATGCCAAGGCAGATCATTATGCCGACATAGCGCTTCAAGATGCCGAGTACGCAAAAGACGCCGCTGAGGTGAAAGTGAGTTGCATGAAGGAAATGATGGTTACGCCCAACGACTCGGCACGCTACCTGTATACGTTACTCGGGCTACATGATAAAGCGCCCAACAATTCCACCTTTATGCGATTGTTAATGGAGTATTACTCAACAGATGGGCACGAGCAGGAATTGGAGCAGTTCGCATTGGACGAAACGCGTAAATCGCCTACAAGCAAGCAGGCATGGGCCTTGTTGGGAGAAACCAAAATGAGAAAGCAAAACTGGCAAGAGGCGTTGGAGGCTTTCCGCAATGCCATCCGACTCGACACCACATTTGTGGAGGCCATATATAATAAAGGTATCTGTATCAGTGCCCAAGCCCAACAAGCGTTGCAAAATATAGAGACTAAGCCCCAAACGCTCCCCGACTCTATCAAAGCTTTGTTGCAAGAGGCAAGGAAAGATTTCGAACAGGTGGCGCGACTGAATCCGCATGTCGAAGAAATGGATTGGGCCACACCTCTTTATTTAGTATACAACCTTTTAGGTGAAGACGAAAAAGCCAAGGCCATCAAACCAAAAGTAGAGGAACAAAAGATAAAAAAATCATGAGAACAGAATACACGCCTTTGAAAAGCAGGCTAACTTGTCGCAAATTTGTTACACCGAGATGGTGGTGCATCATATTTACCTTATTTATTGGTAGTTGGTGTGTTTCCACTACTACATTTGCACAAAAGAAACAGATTTCTAACGCCAAGGAGAATGTTAAGAAAGGTAATAACCTCGAGAATGCGGAGAAATCGATGGTAGAGTTGTTGAAGGATTCTGCCAATCGACAAAACGATAAGATATGGACCATCCTTTTCGATGCTCTCAAGAAACAATACGACCAGGGCAACGAGAAGATTTACCTGAAACAAAAGTATGACACAGCAAACTTGTTTAATATTGCCTCACGTATGTTCCAGCAGATGGAAGCCTACGATTCTATCGATGCGCAACCCGACGCAAAGGGACGCGTGAAACTCAACATGAGGAAAGACAACGCCGCATTGCTTAATCGGCTTCGCCCCAATTTATTAAGTGGAGGCCATTACTTTGTCCGAAAAAAGAAGTACGCTGAAGCATATCAGCTCTTCGACCAATACATAGACGCAGCCCAACAACCCCTGTTTGCGTCGTACCGCTATATGGAGAAAGACAAGAACATACCAATGGCTTCCTATTGGGCTGTGTATTGCGCCTATAAGATGCAAGATAGCAAAAAAACGCTTAACCACACTTATCAGGCCCTGAAAGACACCACTCACTATGAGATGATGCTCCAATATCTGTCGGATACTTACAGACGCGACGCCGACACAACTCGTTACGTGAATACACTGGTTGAAGGATTCCAAAAATATCCACTGTCGCTGTTCTTCTATTCGCATCTGATAGAGCATTATTCGCAGACAGGGCAATGGGACGAGGCACTTGCGCTAACAGACAAGGCACTTAATGTCGACTCAACCAACCAAGTATTTTGGCAGACAAAGGGCTCTATATTATTGAACTTAGGCGACTTCCAAAAATGCTTCGACATTAGCCAACGGCTCATTAGCAAAAACGACAGCTTACCAGAGGCATGGCTGAACGCCGGATTGTCGAAGTTTAACATGGGGGTTAAATTCGACAAAACGTCATTGGCAAGCTCCAAGCAGCGTGCTGCCACCCTTAAGTATTACAAGGAGGCTCTCCCCTATTTGGAAAAGTACAGGGCCATGAGACCTGATAGAAAAGACAAGTGGGCTTTGCCTCTTTACACCATATATCTAAACCTGAATATGGGCAAGGAATTTGATGAAATAGACAAACTGATGTAACAATGAAAATAGAAGAAATAACAAATAAGTTGGGCATCAAGCTCAACGACATGCAAGAAGCGTCTGCGCAAGCCATTATCGGAGGAAACGGCGACCTGGCTGTTCTGAGCCCAACGGGTTCGGGAAAGACCTTGGCTTACCTTCTTCCAGTGTCGCAACTGATAGACGAGCTGCAGGACGAGGTGCAGGCCATCGTTATTGTTCCAGGACGCGAATTGGCCCTGCAAACAACCAACGTGCTGCAAAACATGGGCACTGGAATCCGTTCCTTTGCCGCATATGGTGGCCGTCCGACCATGGATGAGCACCGTGTGTTGCGTCGACTAAAGCCACAGGTGGTGTGTGGAACACCGGGACGCCTGAACGACCATTTAGATAAGGAGAACATCGATCCGTCGCATGTTAAGTTTGTCGTCATCGATGAGTTCGACAAGTGTTTGGAGATGGGCTTCCGTGAAGAGATGAAAGCGTTGCTCAGAAGAATGCCACGCCAAGCAAGGCGAATCCTCTTGTCGGCAACCGACTCAGAGGACATCCAGGGCATGGTAGGACACGCTATGCGATTGGACTATAGACAAGAGGACGAGCAGGTACCTGACCGAGTAAAGGTGCTTGCCGTTCATTCTCCCGAAAAAGACAAATTGGAGCCGTTGGGGCGCCTCTTGCTTTCATTTGGGCAAGATAGCACTATCGTCTTCGTAAACTATCGCGACTCAGTGGAGCGTACGGCCGCTTATCTTCGCCAAATGGGCTTCACGCTAAGTGCGTTCCATGGAGGCCTGGACCAAAAGGCACGTGAGGACGCTTTGTATCGTTTTGTTAACGGATCAGCCAACATCATGGTTAGCACCGACCTCGGTAGCCGTGGACTCGACATTCCCAACATAAAGAACATCGTTCACTACCACCTGCCCGAAAGCGAAGAGAGCTATGTGCATCGTGTAGGACGAACGGCGCGATGGCAAGAAACAGGACAAGCCTATTTCATCCTTAGCGCCAACGAGCAGGTGCCTGAGTATGTACACGCGGAAGTGACCGATTACAAAATACCCGAAAACGAAGGGGCAGAATGTCCACAACCTCGAATGTCAACCCTTTATATTGGAAAGGGCAAAAAAGACAAAATATCAAAAGTCGATATCGTTGGTTTCCTTTGCAAGAAGGGAGGACTGAAATCGGCTGACATCGGACGCATCGATGTGAAGGACCATTATGCATACGCGGCCATCGACAGGAAGCAACTGAAAAGTGTGCTAAAACGTATTGCTGGAGAAAAAATCAAAGGTATTCGTACCATTGTGGAAGAAATAAGATAAAAACCTTGATCTTTGGATAGTTAGCGCATGAATATGTAATATAAAGTGTCGCTTTAACAGTATAAAAATTCATCGATAAATTATGGATAAATTATTTGTTTTATTAAAATAAATACCGTATCTTCGCAACGAATTATTATGAAAAACAATATTAACCCTATAAAAAATTGAAGTGATGAAGAAGTACAATTTTAATGCAGGTCCTTCGATGCTTCCCCGCGAAGTGATTGAGAACACAGCGAAGCAACTTTTGGATTTTGACGGCCATGGCCTTTCTTTGATGGAAATCAGCCACCGTGCTAAGTATTTCCAACCTGTTATAGATGAGGCTGTAGCTCTTATCAAGGAATTGCTCGACATTCCAGAGGGTTACTCTGTCATCTTCCTCGGTGGCGGCGCTTCTTTGCAGTTTATGCAGATTCCAGCCAACTTCCTGATCAAGAAGGCTGGTTATGTGAACACTGGCACATGGGCCAAAAAGGCCATGAAGGAGGCTAAGATGTTTGGCGAGGTTGTTGAGGTTGCATCGTCTGCCGACAAGAACTACACCTATCTGCCACATAACTTCGAGATCCCGTCTGACTTGGATTATCTTCACATCACCACCAACAACACGATCTATGGTACCGAGATCCGCAAGGAAATCGACGCACCCGTTCCATTGATTGGTGATATGAGCTCTGATATCATGAGCCGTCCTGTTGACGTTTCTAAGTACACAGCGATCTATGCTGGTGCACAGAAGAACATGGCTATGGCAGGTGTTACCGTTATTATCGTCAAGGACGACATGTTGGGCCAGGCTCCTCGCGAGCTCCCCACAATGATCGACTACCGCACACATGTAGACAAGGGCTCTATGTTCAACACTCCTCCTGTGGTGCCTATATATTCGCTGCTTGAGACTATGCGTTGGGTGAAGGCTCAGGGTGGTGTCACTGAGATGGACCGCAGAGCTCATGAGCGCGCAGACATCCTTTACGGAGAGATCGACCGCAACAAGTTGTTCCGTGGAACAGTAGCGGAGGAGGATCGTTCTCTGATGAACATCTGCTTCGTGATGAACGACGAGTACAAAGGGTTGGAGAAGGACTTCTTCGATTTCGCTACAGAGCGTGGTATGGTCGGCATCAAGGGTCACAGAAGCGTAGGTGGTTTCCGTGCAAGTTGCTACAACGCTCAGACTATCGAGGGTGTCAACGCCATGGTTCAGGCCATGAAGGACTTCGAGGCACAACATTAATTTCACACTTAACCTTATTTAATCATGAAGATACTTGTTGCTACAGAGAAGCCTTTTGCCCCTGCCGCAGTTAACGGCATTAAGAATGAGGCACAGGCTGCAGGCCACGAGGTGGTTTTGCTTGAGAAGTACACAGATAAGCAGCAGTTGTTGGATGCTGTTGCCGATGTCGACGCAATGATTGTTCGTTCAGACAAGATTACTCCTGAGGTGCTCGACGCTGCTAAGAACTTGAAGATTGTGGTACGTGCCGGTGCCGGTTACGACTCTATCGATACCGCCTATGCTAAGGAAAAAGGTGTTGTTGTTGAGAACACTCCCGGACAGAACTCTAACGCTGTAGCCGAATTGGTGTTTGGTTTGCTGGTGTTCACAGTTCGTAATTTCTTCAACGGTAAGAGTGGTAGTGAGTTGAAGGGCAAGAAGCTCGGTATCCTTGCTTTTGGTAACGTAGGTCGCAATGTGGCTCGCATTGCCAAGGGATTTGGCATGGATGTTTACGCATTCGACGAGTTTGTTCCCAAGGAGAAGATAGAGGAGCAGGGCGTACATGGCGTTAACAGCCGCGACGAACTGTTTGAGGTATGCGATGTTGTGTCATTGCACATCCCCGCTACTGCCGAGACTCGCGAGAGCATCAACTATCAGGTTGTCAACCTGATGAAGAAAGGCGGCATAGTTGTTAACACAGCCCGCAAGGAAGTTATCAATGAGGCTGAACTGATTAAGTTGCTCGCTGAACGTGAGGACCTGAAATACATCACCGACATCAAGCCTGACGCTGATGAGGAGTTCCGTAAGTTTGAAGGCCGCTATTTTGCAACACCTAAGAAGATGGGTGCCCAGACTGCTGAGGCTAACATCAACGCAGGTATTGCAGCTGCTAAGCAAATCGTTTCCTACTTCGCAACAGGTGACGAGAAATTCCGCGTGAATAAATAATTAATGAAAAAGGAGGCTCTGCCGACATTCCGTTCATTCGGAGTGTCGCCAGAGCTTTTGTTTAACTACAATAACCCCAAAACCTTAATACTATGGCAACTATCAAACCTTTCCGTGGATTACGCCCTCCAAAGGATCTTGTTGAACAAGTGGAATCAAGACCCTATGACGTCCTCGACTCAGAAGAGGCTCGTGTGGAAGCTGGTGATAATGAGAAGTCTCTCTACCACATCATCAAACCTGAGATCAATTTTGAACCCGGCGTTTCTGAATACGATCCCCGTGTTTACGAGAGCGCAGCTGAGCAGTTCAAGAAATTCCAAGATAAGGGTTGGCTCGTCCAGGACGCAGAAGAGAATTACTATATTTATGCGCAGACCATGAATAATAAGACCCAGTATGGTCTTGTCGTTGGTGCTGCCGTAGACGACTATATGACTGGTGTGATCAAAAAGCATGAGCTCACCCGTCGTGACAAAGAGGAAGACCGCATGAAGCACGTCAGAGTATGCGATGCAAACATGGAGCCTGTCTTCTTTGCTTATCCCGATAATGCCGTTCTCGATGCATTGATCAACAAGTATGCTAAGACCGCACCCGAGTACGACTTCATTGCTCCCATCGATGGTTTCCGCCATCAGTTCTGGATAGTGTCTGACAAGAACGATATTAATCTTATTACCGAGGAGTTCCACAAGATGCCCAATTTGTATATTGCCGACGGCCATCACCGTTCAGCAGCTGCAGCTCTTGTTGGAGCAGAAAAGCGCAAACAAAACCCCAACCATAAGGGTGACGAGGAGTACAACTATTTCATGGCAGTTTGCTTCCAAGCCTCTCAGCTTACTATTCTCGACTATAACCGTGTGGTGAAAGATCTCAATGGTATGACAAGCCAGGAATTCCTGAAAGCATTGGAAGAGGACTTCGTTGTTGAGAACAAGGGCGCTGAGGATTATAAGCCCCAACACCTGCACGAGTTCTCGCTTTACCTCGACCACGTGTGGTATAGCCTGACAGCTCGCGAGGGCAAATACAACCCCAATGATCCTATTGGCATTCTTGACGTCGACATCTCAAGTCGCCTTATCCTCGACAAGTTGATGGGAATAAAGGATTTGAGATCCGATAAGCGCATCGACTTCGTGGGTGGCCTCCGTGGATTGGAGGAGCTCCGTCGTCGCGTCGACAATGGCGAGATGCGTTGGGCATTGGCGCTCTACCCTGTCACCATGAAACAAATCATGGATATTGCCGACAGTGGCAAGATCATGCCTCCCAAGGCCACATGGTTCGAGCCGAAGTTGCGCTCCGGACTGGTAGTACATAAATTGCAATAATGGATTCGTATAAGACAATTGACGAAACAATCATAGGCGAGGGCTACTATACTGAAAAGCGTAGTAAGTTCCTCGCTTATGCTCATCATGTTGAAACAGTAGATCAAGCAAAAAACATCATCGCGGGTTATCGTAAGAAATACTACGACGCCCGCCATTGTTGTTTTGCGTATGTGTTGGGCCCTAACGGCGAAGAGTTCCGCGCCAACGACGATGGTGAGCCGTCGTCTACTGCCGGCAAGCCCATTATGGGGCAAATTACATCGCATGAACTTACCAATATCTTGATTTGCGTCATTCGCTATTATGGAGGCGTAAACCTGGGTACTGGCGGACTTATTGTGGCCTATCGTACGGCAGCTTCCGACGCCATCGATCATAGTAAGATTGTCACGCGGTTGGTGGAAGAACAAGTTGTTTTCCGTTTCACCTACCCTATGATGAATGGCGTTATGGGCATTGTCAAAGACATGCAACCCAAGATTATCTCCCAGACTTTTGATAACGACTGCGAAATAGTGTTGTCTATTAGGAAGAGCCAGGCTGAAGAACTTCGAAATCGCCTGAACGGTTTAACCTTTGGTGGGCTATAATCTTCTGCCCTATATCAATCGTCATTACCTCCTTTTGGTCGGTTGGACTACAACATATCAAGCATAGGCCCCCGTGTCTTATGCTGCCCTCCACTACGTCCTAAGGATGCGATAGGTACGTATAGTCTGTGATGAAAAGGGGGGATAGTCATTTACCTTATAGTTACGGCCAAAATATCATGGCGGCAATCATTGTGTTGGATAATGATTGTCGCCATCTATATTGCTTTACATTGCGGTTAGGTTTGGGCCAAGCCTCAAAACATCCCCTACTCTGCTTATTTGGATGAACGTAAACAACAAATTTCATCCTTCGTTTTCTCGTCATGGAAAACTCAAGCAAACTTGGTTATGCTCATCTGGCTAAGCGAAAAAGCACCATATCAAAACACCATTTCTCGTCATGGCAGTGCATAGGTTATGTCCAGCTCAGCTCATCTGCCTCAACGAAAACATGTCATTATATGGCGCATTGGGCAAATGCTTTATTGCTCCTTGACTTCTGCAGGGTGTTTCTCTTGATAATAGCTCAAGAACAGGCGCAAAGCCTTGTTGGTAGCTATTGCCAAATTGATATCTCGACCAAAATCCTCGGTCAATTTGAATGTGCGCACATCGTCTTTAGAGCCATATCCCAACCAAACAGTACCCACGGGGATGCTTGGGGTTCCACCGCCAGGACCAGCTACACCGGTGGCAGAGATGGCGTAGTCTACGTTCAGAGCTTCGCAAGCACCAATAACCATTTGACGGGCCACTTCCTCACAAACCGCCGTTTGCTCTTCCAACACCTCATGCGAAACATGAAGAATGTTCTCTTTTACCTCGTTGGTGTACGACACGACACCACCCTTAAAATAGTTGGACGCACCAGGTACAGATATGATAGCCTCGGCAATGCGACCGCCCGTGCAACTCTCAGCTGTTCCGAGCGTGTGTCCGTTATCATAAAGAGCCGCCTGAATTTCGCGACTCAAAATCTTTGTTTCTAATTCCATTGGTTCGAATGATTATGGGCAACAAGCTGACGCTTGACTTGCCCCAATGAAAGAAATGATTATTTGAATGTTACTTTGGAGAATGCGGGAGCGTCAATGGGACAGAAGTCTTGATCCTTAAACTTACAGTATCCCACAATGCCAATCATTGCAGCATTGTCGGTGGTGTAACTAAATTTGGGGATGTAGATAGTCCAACCATAACGATCCGCATGGTCGTGGAACGCCTGTCGAAGCACAGAGTTAGCAGAAACACCACCTGCCACAGCAACGTGCTTGATGCCTGTTTGCTTAACGGCCAAGCGCAACTTCTTCATTAAGATGTCGACGATTGTATACTCAAGGCTTGCTGCCAGGTCTTCCTTATGATGCTCCACAAAATCGGGATCCTCTGCAACCCACTTACGAAGGTTATAAAGGAAAGATGTCTTCAATCCTGAGAAGCTATAATTTAAACCTGGTATGCTTGGCTCAGAGAACTTGTATGCTTTCGGATTGCCGTTCTTTCCCAGTCGGTCGATGATTGGGCCACCGGGGTAACCAAGTCCCATAACCTTCGAGCACTTGTCGATGGCCTCGCCCGCAGCGTCGTCGATGGTTTGCCCGAGCACCTCCATGTCGTTGTAGGCGTTTACCTTAACGATCTGCGAGTTGCCACCCGACACCAGGAGACAAATGAACGGGAACGGCGGCATGTGCTGGTCGTCGTCACTCTCTTTGATAAAGTGAGCCATGACATGCCCCTGCAAGTGGTTGACATCAATAAGTGGAATGTCCAAGCTTCGCGCAAACCCCTTTGCAAAGCTAACGCCTACGAGCAAAGAACCCATCAATCCGGGGCCACGTGTAAATGCCACAGCTGACAATTGGTCTTTTGTAATGCCTGCCCGTTTGATGGCTTGGTCGACCACCGGCACCACGTTTTGCTGATGGGCTCTGCTGGCCAACTCGGGCACTACGCCACCATAGGCCTTGTGCACTTCTTGTGAAGCCGTTACATTACTCAGCAAAACGCCGTTGCGAAGCACAGCTGCAGAGGTGTCGTCGCAACTGCTTTCAATTCCAAGAATATAAATATCGTTCATACTTACAATCTTATTCATCATCTTGAAAGAATTTCTACACCCGTTTCGGTCATAAGGAACGTGTGTTCCCACTGAGCGCTGGGTTTCTCATCGCCACTTATAACCTCCCAACCATAGGGATCATCGGCGTCGATGTAGACTTTCCATGTGCCCATATTGATCATCGGCTCAATGGTAAACACCATTCCTGGAACCAACAGCATGCCCGTTCCCTTGTGGCCGTAGTGTAGAATTTCGGGAGCCTCATGCATCGACAATCCCACGCCGTGTCCGCAAAGATCGCGCACCACTCCATAGCCATATTTCTCCGCGTGCTTCTGAATGGCATGACCAATATCGCCCACGAAACAATAAGGCTTTGCGGCTTCTGCGCCAATCTCCAAACACTCCTTTGTTACGCGAACCAATTGCTCTTTCTCGGGAGTGGTCTTTCCGCCGATGATGAACATACGCGATGCGTCGCCATAATATCCATTATAGTCGAGTGTCATGTCTACATTCACGATGTCGCCCACTTGCAACACATCCTCCTTTTTCGGAATGCCGTGGCAAACCACCTCGTTGATACTTGTGCAAACACTCTTTGGAAAACCTTCGTAATTAAGGCACGATGGATGGCAGTTGTTCTCCTCGCAATATTTCATACAGATGTCGTCGATTTCCTGCGTGGTCATGCCCGGATGAATGGCAGCCTCCACAGCGTCGAGGCATCCTGTGTTGAGTTTACCTGCCACGCGAATGCCCTCAATCTGCTCAGGCGTTCTTACCATATCGCGTGTGGGAACAAGTTTTCCCTTGCTTTCCCAATACATGACTTTTTCGTCGAGTTCTGTCAATGGCTGACCGCTAATGGCGTGCCATCTTTTCTTTTTATTTAGCATTTTCTACTAATTTAATATCTTTGTACAAAGTTAATGCATTTAATCTGAATGGCGAAATTGCGAAACAAAAAAATGCGCGGCGTGCCTGTTTAGTGAACCTTTCTCTCTTCCCCAACACAACTATGCATCTTGGTTTTCGAAAAGATTCAGTTTATTTTTGCGCGCCTCATCGAGCGACACGATGCGCTGCTGTTCCTGCGCATAATCGTCTCGCAACTGTGCATATTTCTCTTTCAGTTCCTCAGCATACCGTGGCATTTCCTGCTCGTTAAGCATGCGTGCTGCCGCCAACACGTTTTGCGCGGCGTCTTTCATCCAGGCCACCACTCCACCGTAAACAGGAGCTATTTTTAGCGCCACATGAAGTTCCGAAGTCGTTGCTCCACCTATCATGATGGGCACCTGCAATCCCGCCTTGTTGAGTTCCTCGGCCACATGCACCATCTCGTCCAACGAGGGTGTGATGAGTCCACTCAGCCCCACCATGTCGGCATGTTCCTCCTGCACCTTCTTCACGATTTGCTCTGCAGGCACCATCACGCCCATGTCGATTACCTCGTAATTGTTGCACGCCATGATAACTCCCACGATGTTCTTTCCAATGTCGTGCACGTCGCCTTTCACGGTTGCCAACACAATTTTTCCAGCCTTGACAGATCCTTCTTTCTTCTCGGCTTCAATATATGGCTGCAGGATAGCCACAGCTTGCTTCATGGTACGAGCGGTTTTCACCACTTGCGGCAAGAACATTTTTCCTTCTCCAAAGAGTTTTCCCACTTCGTTCATTCCATCCATGAGCGGCATCTCTATGATATTTACGGCGTGCGGAAACTTCTGCAGCGCCTCATGCAAGTCGTGGTCCAAATGTTCGGCCACCCCCTTTCGCAACGCATATTTCAGTCGTTCCTCCACACTTCCCTTGCGCCATTCTTCCTCAGGCGCATTAGTGTTTATGGCTCCCGGCTGACCTTGCGCAGCGGCCTTTCGGGCATCTTGTTCTTCCTTTATGCGTTGCGCGAGCTCGATGAGATCCTCTGCCGCTCCTTTGCGACGATTGAGTACAACATCCTCAATAACAGACAGTTGGTCGGCTGGAATATCGTCGTAAGCCACTTTTGTGGCTGGGTTCACAATGCCAAAATCCATACCCTCCAGAATGGCGTGATAAAGGAACACGGCATGCATGGCTTCACGAATATAGTTGTTTCCCCTGAACGAGAAACTAAGATTGCTCACGCCACCGCTGACATGCGCTCCCGGCAGGTGTCGCTTAATCCATCCTGTTGCACGGATAAAGTCTACGGCATAGTTGTCGTGCTCCTCCATACCCGTGGCAATGGCCAAGATGTTAGGGTCGAAGATGATGTCCAACGGATTCATTCCCACCTCGTCGACCAACAAGTGGTAGGCGCGTTCGGCAATCTCGATACGACGTTCATACGACGTGGCCTGTCCCTGTTCGTCGAAGCACATCACCACAACGGCCGCGCCAAACCGTTTTATGTCGCGCGCATGCTGCAAGAAAACCTCTTGGCCTTCTTTCAGTGAGATAGAGTTGACAATGCATTTGCCTTGCACACATTTCAGTCCGGCCACGGCAACATCCCAATTCGACGTGTCGATCATGATGGGCATCTTGGCTATGTCGGGCTCCGATGCTATGAGGTTAAGAAACGTCACCATCTCCGTCTTGGCGTCAAGCAATCCGTCGTCCATATTCACGTCGACGACCAACGCTCCGTTCTCCACCTGCTTCCTGGCAATGGTCAGGGCCTCCTCGTAGTTTTTCTCCTTGATGAGTCGCAGAAACTTACGCGATCCAGCCACGTTGCAACGCTCGCCCACATTCACGAAGCGCACTTCCGGCGTTACATCGAGCAACTCAAGTCCCGAAAGCCACATAGTTTTGGGTCGTGGCTGTGGAACATGCGGCTTCTTTCCCTGTGCCAACAGGTTGTATTGGCGAATAAACTCGTCGTCGGTTCCGCAACATCCTCCCACAATGTTCACCAATCCCTCGTCCATCAGTTCCTCTATCTGTGGCGACATGCTTTCTGCCGTCTCGTCGTAGAGTCCCATAGAATTAGGCAACCCGGCGTTGGGATAAGCCGAAATGTAATAAGGTGCCTTGGCTGCCAGCGAGGCAAGGAAAGGCTTCATTTGCTTGGCTCCAAACGAGCAGTTGAGGCCAACTGAAAAAATATCATACTCGCTGACGCTTGCCAGAAAGGCGTCGAGCGTCTGGCCACTCAGCGTTCGTCCAGCCAAGTCGCTTACCGTGACGCTCAGCATAATGGGCAATTTTCGTCCTTGTTCGCCCATCACCTTATTGGCGGCGTCAATAGCACATTTGGCGTTCAGCGTGTCGAAGATTGTTTCTATTAAGAGCAGGTCGGCTCCCTCTTCCACCATGGGCGTAATCTGCTCACAATAAGCGTTGTATAGCTCATCGTAGGTCATAGCGCGTGCGGCGGGGTTGCTCACATCCGGACTGAGCGAGCATGTCTTGTTCGTAGGTCCTATTGATCCTGCCACAAAGCGCGGCTTTTCAGGCGTAGAGAAGTTGTCGGCCTCCTCACGGGCCATGCGCGTCCCTACCCTCACCATCTCCACGCAGTCGTCCTGCAAATGATAGTCGGCTTGCGAGATGCGTTGTGAGGAGAACGTGTTGGTCTCAATGATGTCGGCGCCCGCTTCGAGATATTTCCTGTGGATTTCGCGAATGACGTCAGGGCAAGTCAGGTTCAACATGTCGTTGTTTCCTTTCATCTGCCCAGGCTTATCCTTATAACGCGTTCCACGGAAATCGGCCTCGGTGAGGTGATAATCCTGTATCATTGTGCCCATGGCACCATCGAGAATCATTATTCTCTTTTTTACAATATCCTGAATAGTCATCATGCTTATGGATTAGAAGTGCTTGATGGCGCGGTCCATCTCACGTCGGTCTTCCTTCTCTTTAAGCGTCTGTCGCTTGTCATACTCCTTCTTTCCTCGCGCCAAGGCTATGTCGAGTTTGGCTCGTCCTTTCTCGTCGATAAACAACAGGACGGGCACAATGGTGAATCCCACGGCCTTTGTGTCTTCCATGAGTCGTCGGATCTCGCGTTTGTTAAGCAGCAATTTTCGGTCTCTCTTGGCTACATGATTGGCGTACGACCCATAGAAATAAGGGCTGACGTTCATGCCTTTTACCCATATCTCGCCGTTGTTGATGAAGCAGAAACTGTCCACCAACGACGCCTTTCCGTTGCGTATCGACTTAATCTCGGTGCCTGTCAGCACGATTCCTGCCGTATAGGTGTCGATAAAGTAATACTCGAACGAAGCTTTCTTATTTCTTATTTGTACAGGACTTTTTTTCCTGATTTCCTGTTGCTCTTTGTTCATTTCTCGATGTGTGCAAATTGTTCGATGTGCTCGTCAACGTAGTGTGCCACGGCCGATGTGAATTCCTCCTCATACTCCACGAACGTGTCGTCGAAGTCGTCGAAGCATGGGAACTGCTCGTAGAGCGCGTCAAACTCCTCCTGTGTGCAATCGGCTTCAATCTCCTCGTGGTAGATGTTGTAGTAGCGATGACATTTGTTGATGAGCTTATAAAGGTCGTGTATTCCCCAGTTGCGCATGGCCCTATCGAATGGGTTCTTAAAGAAGAACGGGCCGTATCCGTTGTGGATGAGTTGTACAAATCCGCCATCCATCACCTCGTCGCGCAAGGCGATATAGGCCAACAGGGTTATTTGGTCGGCGTTGAGATCTTGCATGTTTTCTGCGTTGAGTTCTCCACCGATCGCATGATGTATGGCGTCTGTAAACACTTGGATAAAAGCATCCATTCCTTCTCCTGCAGCCTTTTGCAGGTCTGTATCTTTAACCACTACCGCTTTCATATTCCTTGTTTTGTTTGTTTTGCAAAGATACATCAAAAAGTTGAAAATCAATCATTATGACGCAAAAACGTTGTAAATGACGGAATTGCAGGAACACGATGAAACCAAGAAAGGGCGACTGCCTTTCGTGGCAATCCCCCTTCCCTATCATGTTTTTTTTAGCTCTTAGTGAGCCACACACGCATTTACTTCTGGAAATAGCGCTTATAGAGACCCATGAAACCAGCAGAGTGGCGAGCCTCGTCGCGTGCCATCTCATGAATGCTGTCGTGCAGAGCGTCGAGGTTGTTGGCCTTAGCCAGCTTGGCAGCCTCAAACTTGTCGGCTGTGGCGCCCTTCTCTGCAGCCATGCGCACCTCCACATTGGTCTTGGTGTCGTGCAGGATGCTGCGGCCCAGGAACTCAGCGTAGCGAGCGGCGTGCCCAGCCTCGTCCATGGCGTAGCGCTCAAAAGCGCGGGCAATCTCGGGATAACCCTCACGATCGGCCTGGCGAGCCATAGCCAGATACATACCCACCTCGGCACACTCGCCAGCGAAGGTAGCGCGGCAATGCTTCAGCAACTCAGCGGGAACGCCTTCCTCCAAGGCAACGCCCAACTTGTGCTCGGCTGCAAACTCAGGGAGTGTATCCTCTGTCAACTCAGTAAACTTACTGGCGGGAGCGCCACAGATAGGGCACTTCTCAGGAGCGGTCTCACCCTCGTGGATGTATCCGCATACGGTGCAAATAAACTTCTTCTTCATAATGTTTTTGTTTTTGTATGATAAGTAATCAGTTTCTGCGCGACGCGCAGTCCCTGCATATTCCCTTGTAATAAACTTGAGCCTCGTCGACAATGTGACCATCCACCTTCCTCGGAGTGTCGATTGCGGGCACCTCCTCGTTCATCAGGTCGAACACCTTTCCACACTCGCGGCAGAAGAAATGCACATGTGGGTGAACGTCGCCGTCATAACACACGCGATGGTCGTCGATGGTTATCATCTGTGCGGCACGGTGCTCCGATAGCAACCGAAGCGTGTTGTACACGGTTGTGCGACTCAAGGTCGGAATTTCGCTCACTATTCCCTGAAACACATCCTCCACCGTGGGATGGGTGCGATGGGTTTGCAAGAATTCCATTATCGCCAAGCGTTGCACAGAAGGGCGCAGCCCGCATTCCACCAATCTGTCGTAGGCTTCTTGTATCATGTCTGTTTGCTCTTTGTTCTATTTTCTTGATTACAGTTGCAAAGATAGTGAATTGTTTTTATACCTCCAAACAATTCTGTAATTATTTCAAGTTAATAATAAAAATAATATTTACTCTCTTCCAACATCTAATGGGCGCACGGTCTATCTATATATAATAAGGTGTAGGTTCCTAACGGTTTGTTTTCGCACACACCGTTGAATCTCCCAAAAGCCTGTTTCTTTCATTTTTTACTGTTTTACGCAAAAAAAGATGTCTTTTTGTAGGTTTTTTGCAAGAAACACTTTATCTTTGCAACCGGAAACAAACAATTAGATAGACAACCCATTGTAAAACTGCCGAGTCGTCGGCATTCTGCAATTCAGGATCGTCACAACAACAACCAATAAAACACATTATGAAAGCATCGGAAGTAGTAGAAAGATTGCAACAGGTCTATCCTGGCCAGCCCGAGTACATCCAGGCCGTTAGTCAGGTGCTGGGCACCATCGAGGATGAGTACAACAAGCACCCCGAGTTTGACCGTGAGAACCTCATTGAGCGTTTGTGCATTCCCGACCGTATCATCAAGTTCCGCGTGAACTGGATCGACGACAAAGGCAACGTGCAGACCAACAATGGTTACCGCGTTCAGCACAACAACGCCATTGGCCCGTACAAGGGTGGTCTTCGTTTCCACGCTTCCGTCAACGAGAGCATCCTTAAGTTCTTGGCTTTCGAGCAAACCTTCAAAAACTCGCTCACCACGCTGCCGATGGGTGGCGCTAAGGGTGGTTCCGACTTCTCGCCCCGCGGCAAGTCGACGGGTGAGGTCATGCGTTTCTGCCAGGCCTTCATGCGCGAGCTTTGGCATTATATTGGGCCCGACTGCGATGTTCCCGCAGGCGACATTGGCGTAGGCGGCCGCGAGGTAGGCTACATGTTTGGCCAATATAAGGCTCTAACCCACCAGTTTGTGGGCATCCTCACAGGTAAAGGCCAGGAGTTTGGCGGTTCGCTCATCCGTCCTGAGGCCACTGGCTACGGCAATGTCTACTTCTTGGAGAACATGCTGAAGACACGCGGCATCGACCTCAAGGGTAAGACGGTCCTCGTTTCCGGCGCTGGTAACGTCGCTCAGTACACCCTCGAGAAGTTGCTCCAGTTGGGCGCCAAGCCGCTCACCTGTTCCGATTCGGATGGCTACATCTACGACCCCGACGGCATTGACGAGGAGAAGTTGGCCTACATCATGGAACTGAAGAACGTGGAGCGAGGCCGCATCAAGGAGTATGTGGAGGAATATCCCTCAGCCAAGTATGTGGCAGGCGCCAAGCCTTGGTTTGAGAAGGCCGACATCGCTACACCTTGCGCCACACAGAACGAGATCAATGGCGAGGCAGCCGAGGCGCTGGTGAAGAACGGCGTGATTGCCGTAAGCGAGGGTGCCAACATGCCTTCTACCCCCGAGGCCATCAAGGTGTTCCAAGACGCCAAGATCCTCTATTGCCCAGGCAAGGCCAGCAACGCCGGTGGCGTGGCTGTGTCGGGATTGGAGATGACGCAAAACTCAGAGCGCCTGAAGTGGAGCCGCGAGGAGGTCGACGCCAAGTTACATAGCATCATGAACGAGATTCACGCCGAATGTGTGAAATATGGCACGCAGCCCGATGGCTACATCAACTATGTGAAGGGTGCCAATGTGGCCGGCTTCCTGAAGGTGGCCAAGGCCATGATGACACAGGGCGTATTCTAACAACAAAACATCAACACAAACACGCAGAGGATGGTTGGCCACTAATGGCCATCCTCCCCCATTCATCGAAAAGCCGCATTCCATGATTTGGATGCGGCTTTTCGTATATAGGAAGTTGTCTGTTGATGGCCAAGCCTTCAAAGCGCAAGCCGAAACACCTGCTCGAAACAAACGCTAACAAGAATTAAAATCTGATGACCGACTCGGGTTGAAATATACAGTCCGACCGGGGCTGGAAGAAAGAGCCCGCCCCCATCGGAATGTTAGGCAATATGAGGGCACAAAAAAGCCATGCCCCTTTGTGAGACATGGCGATTATTTGTTTTTTTTACTTGATGATGCCTTGTTCTACGAAGATCTTCTTCAGCACCTGCACACCCTCCTCCACTTGTTCTTTCGAGTGCGACGCCATCAAGGCGAAGCGAACGAGCGTGTCTTGCGGAGCGCAAGCAGGCGGGATAACGGGGTTGATGAACACACCAGCGTCGAAGGCGAGCTTTGTCACCAAGAACGTCTTGTTGATGTCGCGCACATAGAGCGGGATGATTGGGCTCTCTGTCTCGCCAATCTCAAAGCCCTCCTCGCGGAAACGCTCCAAGGCGTAATGGGTTACGTCCCACAGGTGCTTCAGGCGCTCCGGCTCATTCTTGATGATGTGAAGAGCCTCAATGGCGGCAGCCGTAGCGGCAGGCGTGTCGCTGGCCGAGAAGATATAGGTGCGTGAGGTGTGGCGCAGATAGTTGATGGTGTCCTTGTCGCTGGCGATGAAACCACCGATCGAAGCCATACTCTTTGAGAAGGTACCCATGATGAGGTCCACCTCGTCCGACAGTCCGAAATGGTCGCAAACGCCGCGGCCCTGCTCACCAAACACGCCCAAGCCATGCGCCTCGTCGACCATGATCGAGCAGTTGTACTTATGCTTCAGCTCCACGATGGCGGGCAGATTGCACAGGTCACCCTCCATAGAGAACACTCCATCGACCACAATGAGCTTCACGGCCTCCTGCGGCAGCTTGGCCAACACGCGCTCCAGGTCGGCCATATCGTTGTGCTTGTAGTGCAGCTGTGTGGCAAAGCTCAAGCGGCGGCCATCAACGATCGATGCGTGGTCGCGGTCGTCGCAGATAAGGTAGTCGCCACGTCCCACCACCGCGGGAATGACACCTGAGTTGACAGAGAAACCAGTAGAGAAGCAGAGGGCGTCCTCCTTGTGCTCAAACTCGGCGAGCTCCTTCTCCAGTTGCACGTGGATGTCGAGCGTTCCGTTCAGGAAACGGCTTCCGGCACATCCTGAGCCATACTTGTCGAGCGCCTTCTTGGCTGCCTCGATCACGCGGTCGTCGCCAGTAAGACCTGTATAAGCGTTGCTTCCAAACATCAAGACCTTATGGCCTCCCATGGTCACAACAGGGCCCTGCTTGCTGGTGATCTCTCTGAAATAAGGATAAACTCCAGCCTCCATAAACTTCTGAGGCTCACGGTAGTTCTTGTATCTTTCTTGTAATTGTCCCATCATTAATAATAGGTGTAGAAAATCTACGAGTTATACATTTAGGCTGCAAAGATAATCATTTTTTTTCAGTTGGGTGATAAAAAACAGAGAAATCGTATTTGTAGACTAAAAATAGACGTCAAAAATCGCCTATTCATAAAAAATGCACTAATTTTGCAATATGAAGAAACGCATCCTTTTTATCATCAATCCCATATCGGGCGCTGCCAGCAAGGCGCGCATACCGGAGGCCATCGAGGCGTATCTCGACCACGACCAGTATGAGTACCGCATCGTGGAGACGAAGTATGCCGGTCACGCGGCCTCGATAGCACGCGACGCCAGCGTGGAGGGTGTAGATGTGGTGGTGGCCATCGGCGGCGATGGCACCGTCAACGAGGTGGCGCGGGGCATCGTCCACTCCAACACGGCGCTGGGCATCATTCCTTGTGGGTCGGGCAACGGATTGGCCCGTCACCTGTTGCTGCCGCTCAATGTGCGCAAATGCATTGAGATCATTAACCGTTACGAGGTGCACGAACTCGACTACGGCATCATCAACGAGTATCCGTTCTTCTGCACCTGCGGTGTGGGCTTCGACGCTTTCGTCAGCCAGAAGTTCGCCGAGGCCGGCAAGCGAGGCCCCATCACCTATCTGCAAAAAATACTTGAGGAGGGCACCAAGTACAAGCCCGAGACCTACGAGGTCGACGCCGACGGCATCAGCACCAACTACAAGGCGTTTCTCATCTCCTGCGCCAATGCATCGCAATATGGCAACAACGCTTATATCGCCCCACAGGCGTCGATGAGCGACGGGCTGATGGATATTGTCATCATGGAGCCTTTCGACATTCTCGAGGCGCCCCAAATAGCCATCGACATGTTTAGCAAGACGCTCGACATGAGTTCCAAGATTAAGAGTTTCCGCACGCGCTACCTCCATATCCATCGCTCCCACCCTGGCGTTATCCACTACGACGGCGAGCCGGTCATGACAGGCGAGGACATCGACGTGCGCATTGAGGAGAATGGCATCAAGATCATCGTCAACCCCGATGGCGACAAGCGCCAACGCCAGCCCAACATGCTGCAAACCACCACTTGTGAGTTGTTTAATGACCTCAGCGCCATCCGCCACGATGTGTTCTCGCAAACTCGAAGGGGTGTGCGACTGGTAAAGCTCATCCAGCGAATGATTGAGCGCAACCTGCCCGGGCTCAACTAACGTGGCTACTCTGAGTTGAGCCGAGGCGAGAGGTGCCCAATGGTGGACGGTGGTCTTATACCAGCGTTCGTGTTTCTTATCCTGTGGGGAGCCGTGGGCTGCTTTTTATACTCTTGTTGCCGCATGGCCTTTCTCATCAATATTCATCCAAATATCGCAACAATCTATACACCAAACTACATATTTCTTTTCTTTCACAGAAATATTTGGCGCAAATACACAATTCTCAGCACATTTTTGCAACCACCTGACATTCAGCACATTGCAACCACCGTTGTATATTTAGCACCCCGCATTTCTTCATGCGCTCTGCGGTTAGGCGTCTTTCGCCTGGCGATACATGCCTAACCGCATTGCGATACCTTCCTAACCGCGCTGCGAAAGATGGTTTATCGCACTTCGAAAGATGCCCTTTCGCAACTCGATACATGCCTAACGCCCATTCGCCGCTCGCATTTTCGATCTTCCCTCTGATAGAAACGGCTTTATCGTTTGCTAATTTAACCGTAAACCCTTACATCCTTTTGGGTTAAAAAACCTGACAGAGGCAATGGCATTATCTACGCTCTGCGCATCATTTTGTTAATCAAAAAAAACGGAAAACATTTGCATCATTTCATTTATTTCATTATTTTTGCAAAAAGCACTAACCATGAAGAACCTTAAAATAATCACCACGTTAATACCGTTAGGTCTTTTGCTATTTGTCCTTACGAACTGCGGAAGAAACTATAGCCGGACCATCGATAGGGCCTATGGTCTGGTCGATACCGACCCCGATAGCGCATTGGCATTGCTCAGCGGCATCAGTAACGAGCGGCTTGGCCACGAAACGGCTCGCTATGCGCTTGTTTATACCATAGCGCAGGACAAGAGCGGATGGGACGTCGACGACGACTCGCTCCTCCATGTGGCTTATGCGTATTATGACGGCAAGCCGGATGACTCGCTGTACGCCAAGTGCCAATACTATATGGGCAAGTATTATATGCTGAACGACAGTACCGAGAAAGCCATCGATTGTTTTCAAAAATCAATTAAGGCGGCTCAAACGTGTGGCGACCAATATACCCAATGCCTTGGCTTGGAAAAGTTGTCAAAAATCAAAGTCAACTCCGAACCCCTGAAGGCTATAGCGTATGCCAAAGAAGCCGACAGGACTTACGCTTCCATTCGAAACAGGAAAATGTCGAACAGCATTTACTATAAGATGAATGTAAGCCTTACTTATATGTTTGCCGACAGTTTGGAGGCTGCGAGAAAATACGGAAACGAAGCTCTTGCAATGGCGGTAACAAGTGGCGATTCCAACGCTATTTCCAACACATGCCAAAACCTATCGGTAATCCAAAGAAAAGAGGAGAATTATCAGGGGGCTTTGGAAAACGCCATAAAAGCGTGCGAGTTTAATTCTTACGTCGACAATTCAAAGACGCTCAATTTGGCTTGGGCCTATCTCAACACGGGCTCCATAGACCAATGCAAGCGTGTATTGAAGCGTATTGACACGAACGATCCTGCCGAACGGTACCTTATTTATTATTTAAGGCATAGGGCTTCCATGAAAGAGCACAACTACGGAAAGGCTTGTGAGGAAGCCGACTCGGCGTACTTTTACATCGAAAAGATGTATGGCGACCAATTGGTCTACAAAGAAAAATACTACGAGTCGTTTGTGAAAAGCCAATACGAGAAAGGCATAACGGAAGGAAGAGCGCGCTTCTTAACGTGGCTTTTGGTTCTTTTGGCCATTTTGTCGTTTACAATGATAGCCATGATTGTTTATTCGTATAGGCAATACAAAAGTAGGGTTAAAATGAAAATTCTAACCCAGGAGAAGGAAAAGGCGATGAAAGAGAAAATGCATAAGGAAGAAATCAGGCATAAGGAAATTCAGATAACCACCATGCGCCGCTATCTCTTAAAAAAGATCGATACGGCAGAAAAGATCGATAAGCTAAGAGGAAACAGGGCAAAGCCTGTTGTGCTTACTGATGAGGACTGGGAAGAAATTCGCTTGTTTGTAGACAATATTGAAGGAGATTTTGTCACGAGGTTGCAACAAAGCTTTCCGACATTAAGCAATGAGGACATCAAGTTCATGATGTTGTTGAGACTCGGCATGTCGGCAAAGGCTATGGGATTGATCTATGGCATCAGCGAGAAATCAATTCGCCAAAGACTGTTCGTTTATAAGGCCAAGGTGGGCATAGATGGAAGCAACAAAGGCTCATTGAGAGACTTTATAGCAACATTCTGACCTTGTTTTCCGTCGAAATAGACATCCCGTTTTTAAGCAACCGAGTAACACACTGGAAATCAGCAAGATGCAATATGGGTAAAATGAACGAAATAGACATGCAAAATTTGGAGACAACCGCTAAATCCCCTAATTTTGCAGCGTAATCCCTAAAAGTATGAAGAAGATTTATATAGTTATTATGTTATTGATGCTTTGGATGCCTTGTAAGGCTAACCAAATTGATATCAAGGCTAAGACCACAACGCCTCGTGAAGGTGCAAGGATGCCTTCCGCATTACGGGTTGAAGCAAGTTGCAATGCCGGCATGGTTACCATAAATATTCATAATTATAATGGTGTATTCGTTGTTTACATTTATGATGTGAGTGGTAACATTTTACTTACCGAGCAAGCAGAAATAGCCTCTCATGGCACAATTGCTATAGATGTTTCTTGTTGTCCTCAAGGCGACTAAACATTAGCAGTCTCTCTTAATGATAATATCTACGAAGGGAAGCTTCATATCGAAAGTCATTAATAATTCTAGGTCTTTTGGCTCTTCATTGCAATCTGTATGCAGAGTCGGAACTAACTGAGGGAAATGTTGGAGCGACCATCGTTATCTCTCCTTGTGACAAAGTTCCTAACACTCTCCTTAAAGGAAAGGCAATGGATGAGGAGATTAGGCAAGCATATGACAAAATGCTTGAAGAGTGCAACAAGTAATTAGATCAAGCGGATGGAGCCTACCTACTTGTTAGATAGGTTCCAGCTTTAAGTATAAACCAACAACCACGAAACCATGAAGTTATTTTATATCTTACTTTTAGGTATGCTGCTTCCGCTACCTTGCTGCGCCCAGAAGAAAACCATCGACACAGTTCGCGTGCGGTTTTCTTATGCCATAAAGGGAACAACAACTGAGTCATCGAAACAGTATGACGATGAATTGAGCGTGGACATAGGCGACAGCGTGTCTTACTGTTATAGCAGATGGGAGGAGGACAACGATAAGCTGTGGGAAAAAGTGAAAGCCGAAGGCGGCACCGCGAACGACTATCTTGCCCAGCAAGGACCGTTTAGCCTGTATTACGAAAGGGACATCAAGCACTACCCCACGAAGGATAAGCAGACGATAATCACTTTTCTGTACAAGTATTTTTTATACGAGGAACCCATCTCCCAATTCGACTGGCAACTCCTTTCTGGAGACACGGTGATCGTTTCCTACCCTTGCAAAAGAGCAAAATGCACCTATCGGGGGCGAACGTGGTACGCGTGGTTCACCTTTGACATCCCTATTCATGACGGCCCCTGGAAACTGCAAGGGTTACCGGGCATGATCCTTGCCGCCAAAGACCAGAAGAACCAGTTCTCGTTTGAGTGTATAGAAATTAAGGACAACTTGAACACGCCCATGCAAGTAGACTTTAAGAAAGCAATCAAATCCACTCCGCAGAAAGTGCAAAATTTGCGAAAACTGGAAGAAAGCAATTATGAATCATATAGCAAGGCCGTAGGAATAAAAAGGATAATTCTTGGGTTTAAACCAGAATCACGGGTGGCCTGCCTCAAAGAATACTATTAAGGCGGTGTCAAAAAAAACACCGCAAAACATTTCTTATAAAGGGTTACAGTTGGCCATCTTTCGGCCTCTTTTCGGCTCATAGTGCCATTCTGTTCGGTTTCCCAGCCCACTATGCCGCCTCACTCGCTGACGCTATGACCCCCAAAAGAGCCTCGAAAAACCGACAAAGCTAATTGATAGGACACCCCTGAAAAGAACAATCGCATGAAGAAGATATCTGCACTATTCCTTTTGTTGTTTGTCATGATTGCTGTTCAGGCCCAAGAGCTAACAGGATTCGTGAAAGACTCAATGACGCATAAGCCGTTGGATTGTGCGTCGGTAGTGCTCATGGATCGTTCAGGGAACCCGCTGACGTTTATGAACACCAAGGAGAACGGTGGCTTTTCGTTAACAACGCCTAAGGGAACCAACGCGGCAAAGCTCCAGGTGACCTATTTGGGTTACACCCCAAAGAGCGTACCCATTGGCCTATTCAAGAATGGCGAGACCATATATTTGACCTCCAACGCCATAAGCCTCAGGGAAGTGGAGATTAAAAGCAAGCGACTTCAGCAGAAGAGCGACACGCTTGTTTATTCGGTTGCAGGATTTCGCCACAAGCAAGACCGCAGCATAGCCGACGTGATTGCCAAGATGCCAGGGTTGGCGGTGTCGGAAAAGGGAACCATTACGTACCAAGGAAAGCCCATCAACAACTTTTACATTGAAGGAATGGATCTTCTGGGAAAGAAGTATTCTATGGCTTCCGAAAATCTGTCGGCAAAGAAGGTGAAGAAAGTGGAAGTGTTTCGCAACCATCAGTCGATAAAGGCGCTCAAGGGCATACAGTTTTCCAACCAGGCTGCGATAAACCTGGTGTTGGAAGACGACGCCAAGGAAGTGCTCAACGGAATGGCGGAGATTGGCATGGGAGCCTCTACCCCGAAGGGCATAGGCGAAGACTTTCTGCGGAATACACGAATAATCGCAATGCTGTTTGGCCACAATCATCAGAGCCTTACCATGCATAAATCGAACAATGCCGGAAAGGACATCCAGCACGAGATAAGGGACTTGACCTCCTCATCGCAACTGGAAAGCGACAACAAAGGTTGGGTGGATAATATTGGGATTAGTGCTCCCAACATTAGTTTGGGAAGGTATAATTTTAACAATACGCACATAGCCGCAACCAACTGGCTGTTTAAGACAAAGCGCAAGGCGGAGCTTCGTCTTCAGGGCACTTATCTATTTGACAAAACCATTGGTTACAAAAAAGACATTACCACGTTTACAAACATCAATAATCTGCCCATCATGACAGAAGAAACCCATGCCAACTTATATCGCAGGGAGATGGATGTGGAATTGCAGTATAAGGAAAACAAAGACAGCTTGTATGTAAACAATGTGCTGAAAACGTCTATCAACTGGAACGAATCGTTCGCAAACACCATCCTGAATGGCACCAACACCAAGCAAGCGGTGGAGCCTCGCAAGCGACACTTGCGTGACGAGTTTAGCGTTATCAAGAAGTTTAGGAACAATAAAAGTGTGGATGTGAATGCGTCGTTCGACTATCTATACCTTCCGGGTAAACTGCTGACGCTGAGCGACTCTGTGCCCCAGAGCCTAAACGTCAACACCTTATCGTCCTTGATAAGCACACGTTTCAGACATCGTGTTTGGGGCATGTATATATCCTACGATGCACAGATGAAGTATCATCGAGATGATTTCGAACTCAACGACCATGACAAGGTGAGCTATCAGCAAGCAGAGCTCAAGCTGACCCCTCGTATGAGCATGGAAAAACATGGTTTGCGCTTGTCATGCTCATTGCCCGTCTACGTTTCCTCCTATCGTCTGGCTGGCGCAAAGGAGCATCAGGCGTTCGTTTCACCTTACGTTTCGTTGGGCTACCAATGCAGCGGCTACTTGTCTTTGCTTTTCAACTATTCCCACCAAAAGAGCTGTTATGGTGTTGGCAACTGCTTGCCGTTGGCCTATTACAGAAGCTACGCCACAAGGATCGAGGGCAATGGCAAGCTGTGTTTCATAAGCTACGACAACGTTGACGGCAAGCTTGAGTTTTCGAATCCCAACATAGGCTTGTTCTTTAACGCAAGGGGAAGCTACACGCTCATAAACGATGTGCCCTTGTTTGGGTATCGATACGACAACAACATTTATAGCATTGTGGCGACCCCTCAGAAAGCCAACAACAGGCAGGTTTTGGCGTCGGCCGAACTGAGCAAGGCTTTTGGCTATGGCAAGTTGACGATGACGATAGGCGCAGACGTCATGAGGCACGATTACAAGGCGTGGATTTCGGAGCAGGTAGCCGATGGCCATGTTGACAACTACTCGGCCAAGTTTCAGGTGGCGTTTATACCCACCCCTTTGTTCTCCTTAGAGGGCAAGTCGACCTTCCACGAATCTAAGTACACCAACAAGACGTTTCGGTCACTTAGCTCGTCGCCTTTGAGATCGTTCAAGCACAACCTCACGATGAATTTCATGCCCGGCAACTTCCTTTTCGCCTGGACCCATGAGCTATACCACAGCAACGACCATAGCGTAAGCCACACCTACTTCTCCGACCTTAAATGCACCTACACGCATAAGCGATACGAAATAAGCTTCATGGCCAACAATATTTTTGGTTCGAAGAAGTATGAGCGCAACGTGGTGTACTCGTCGACCATTCAATACACGGTAAACAGCCTACGTCCCAGAGAATTTATGCTGGAGGTTAGTTTCTCGCTCTGACACAGGTTTACCAGATAGAGGGTCTGACAAATGGCCCTATAAGGCTTACGAGTCGGAAGTCGTCGACCGCAACATGCACAAACTCACCACAAGTTACAACAAGGACGGAGAAAACAAACTGGTGCTCAACGCTTCGTGGCGCATCAGCTATGGCAAGAAGCATCAGGCTGCGGAAAAGCGCATGAACCTCAACGACACTGACACAGGCATCATCAAACGATGAGAAGAATGGTGAGTAGGGTTAGATGTAATACTCGGCCGAGTCGACCAAGCCTGCCCTCAAGGCATACTTGGTGGCCTCATGGGCATTGTTGACCCCCAACTTCCTGAAGATGTTCTTCCTGTGGGTGTTGATGGTGTGAAAGCTTGAGAAGCGTTTGCTGGCTATCTCCTTTGTGGTCAGTCCGAGCGCTATGTCCTTGAGCACCTCCGTCTCGGTCTTGGTTAGGTTCACCTCCTCGCGATGGTCGGGCTCGGGCGACAGGAGGAGCTCCGCCATGTGTTGGCAGATGAAGCGCCGGTGGCCAAGTGTAGCGTTGATGGCCGCCCTAATCTCTCCGAGCGACGAGTCTTTGAGAAGGAGGCCATACTGGCTTCCTTCCGCAATGACCACTCGCACGAAGTCGATACTGAGCTCTTCGCTGAACAGCAACCATTGCACAAGCCTAAAGCGCTGGCTGAGAATGAAGAGTTCCTCGGGACCATCCAAGTCAAACAAGGTATAGTCCAATATCACGACGCCCTCGGGCTTCTCAGCCAACGCTTGTATGAGCGCTGCCTTATCGTCGGCAAACGTAATGGCTACGTCAGCAAAACCTGCAAGGACATACATGAGGCCGGCACGCGTAATGTCTTGTCGGTCGGCCAATATCACGTTTCTTGTCGTTGCCATTTGCTTTTTGGCTTAGAAGGTCAGACGAAGCATGAAGCGGATGCCGTTGCGCTTGCTGGTGGGCAGGTAGGTATAGTTGCAACGATGCACATACTCCACATGCAGAATCTTGAAGATGTTATGGATACCGGCTACCCACTCCACGTAGGGGCGCTTGGGGTCCATGACATAGCAACCCTCTGGGAAGGCCATCAGTACACCATCGCCCGCGTTTTGCGCCAGGAGCGGGTTGTTCTTGTCGGTAAGGTTTCCCCACAGGCATTTCACGCCAATATACTCGCGCCACTTCAGCTTCTTGAGCAAAGGTATACGGTTGAAGATTTTTCCGTTGAGGTCCCAACTGGCGTCGAGGCTGGCGTATCGGTCGTTGAGAAACTCCATGTTGTTGATCAAGTTGAACGTCTCGTCCTCAACGATGTAGCTCAGGTTGGCAGCCGGCATGATGAGCAACGGATAGGGCACCTTGTTCCATTGGGCGCCCGCCTTGAGGTAGACGTCGATCTTTCCCCAGCTCTTCATCCAGAAGCGCTTGTAGATGGCAGCCTCGGTGAAATTGTAGTTGTAGTCGCCACCCAGGAAGTTCTTCAAGCCGAGCGTGTGGCCGAGCGTAAAGACCGGCGCGTCGAGGTTGATGGGCAGACGGCGCTGTTTGGTATTGATGTAGGTGCGGCCAGGAGCCAACTGGAACTGCAAGCTCAGCTCCGTGGTGCGAATCTTGCCATTGTGCAGCAAGTCGCCCGCCTTCACATTGTCGGGCACCACAAAATCGGTTCCGCTATTCAGGGGGTTGAAGGCCAGCATGCCCGCGGCCTCGTTCTCCTCAGCCTTAATGCCCAGCGTGGTCTTCAGGCCCCACTCCTGCTCATACTCGAACTGCAGTTGCTGGCGGTTGTAGAACATCATCTTGTCGACCTTGGTCCACTTGAATGCGGTAAACACATTATCCTTATCGGTATGGACAAACTTATCGGAGGGCGACATGATGTCGTAGGTAGACGTGAGCGTCAACGTGCGTTTCGGGAACTCTCGTGGCAGATAGTCCTTCTTGTTGAACGAATAGGTCACCTCACCTTTATAATAGTTTTTCTTGGAGTGCCATCCGCGTGCATAATAGCCCGAGAAGAACCAATGCTTGTTGAGGTTGGCCGTCGACTGTCCGCTGATACGTGTGCGGTAGCCGTCGATGAAGTTTTTCGAGATGATGGTGTTGATCGGACCGATGTCGAACTTGCTGGGGTGGTTCTCGTCGCCCGTCTCCACAAAGTTTTCTATCAAGGCCTTGGCACCAAAGATAATATACTTAAAGCCCCTGATTTGTTCCAACCGATGGATGAAGGCGTCCATGGAACTCTCCGACTTGGTTAGCTCCACCGATCGATACTGGTTCCAGAAGTTCTCGTCGCGCATCAGCGCGTTGGCCTCTCGTTTCTCCTTCGCCTTTCCCTTGAAGAGCACCTTGGGCAATTCGTCGAAGGCATAGTCGGTAAGACGCGTGGTGCGTATGACCACCGCTTTGGTGAGAAACTTCATGAGCGACATCTCAACAATCATGTCGTCGACGCTCAGGGCCCATTCGCCATTGGGCAAGCGGGTGTACTCTTGCTTAATCTGCAAGTTATCCACAAAGTTGACGTCGCTCCGCTTGGGAATGGTGAGGTTGCACTTCTTCACATGCAGCGTGGAATCGGCGAGGATATACAACTCACCCCGGAACCCGAAATCCTGTTGGTTGTTGGGCATAAACTCCAAATGGTAGCAGAGGTCGCGGTCCACATACACCGTGTCTTGGATGTAATAGCGGTAAAAGGCTATGGCGTCTTTTCCGATGGGCGACGTGAAGGGATATTGCAACAGTCGCACCTGGTCGTCGTAGATGTCGACGTCGGTGAACACATCCTTTGTGGCCACCGTGATGATGTCGCCCGTCTGGATGAGTTGGCTGATGCCTTGCGAGTTTTCACCCTGTATGATGTCTTTCTCCGTCCTTGGATTTTTCCGGAAGATATGCTGCGATACGGTCTCGTCTACAATGAGCGGCAGGATGAGCTTGTTGTTGTATGGGCACATCTCCACCTGGTCGAGCATCCACTTGTGCTTGCCAATGAAGCCCGAGTCGATGTCGGCGCCAGAGATGTCGTTGAGGGCCGTGGTCAACTTTTGGTACTTCGTGTATTGGTAGTAGTCGTGGTTTTGCAGGTTGGTACGTTTCTTGGCCGCAATGACCCTACGCATCAGCTCCACGGCAGGGTTGTCTTTTCGCGAGTAGCGGTTGCGTTTCTTCTTCACCACAAACTCGCTCAGCATCCTCGTGTCGGGACTCAACTTCACGTCGAGCTTCGAGGGCGTGTTGGCGTTCACCACAATGGTCTTCGACTTGTAACCCACGGCCGAGAACACCAGTTTCCATCCGTTATGACGGGCAATGGTGTACTCGCCATAAGCGTTTCCGCTCACGGCCACCTGATGGTCTTTATACGACGCGCTGGGGTATAAAATGGTGTCGCCCGACTGTGCGTCGATTACCACGCCACTAATCTGTGCCTTGGCGCTTATCGCAAGCACCAGGAGCAATAGCATGGAGAAAATCCTGAACCTATTCATAGTAATCTATTGAGAATGAGTTTGTTAAGGGGTTATACCCCATTATCCTTCTATGAGCTGCGCGAGGTCGGTAATGACCTTGTTGGGAATCGACTCGTCGTAGGTAGCGTCGGTCCATCCCTCGCCCTTGAACCATGCGGCCTTGCACCCCGCCTTGATGGCGGGCTCTATGTCCTTGTAGAAGCTGTCGCCCACCACCATCACCTCCTCGGGCTTCAGGCCCAGCTTTTCCACGCCCAGGGCGAAGATGCGGTGGTCGGGCTTTCGAATACCCACCACGGCCGACTCCACCACGTCCTGGAACAGATGGTCGAGGCCAAACTCCACCAACACCTCGTGGATGTTGCCATAGAAATTGCTTACCAGGACCATGGGATACGCTTGGTGCAACTGCTCCAGCACCTCACGGCTATGGCGTGTGGTTTCCTTCACCTGGGCATAAAGCTCGTTGAGCACGGCCTCGTGCTTCTCGTTGAACATAGCCTCGTCGGCACCCCAAAAGCCGTTCTGGCACAAATATTCCATCTCCAGGCGAAGCTTTACGCTCAGCGTGGTGTGGAAATTGTAATGCGGCTGGATGATGGGGTTTCGGCCCAACGTGCGCTCCGCATAGACATAAGCGTCGCGAAACTGCTCCTCCGTAACGGGCACCTGATGCTTTTGGTAAGCGCGCCACAGCAGTTTTCCCCAGTGGCAACCCGCTGTGTCGAGCGTGCCTCCATAATCGAAAATATATCCTTTAATCATTTGAGATTTCTTTTTTTTATTTATGATGTCTCACAAAAACAAGGCGTTGCTCCCATTACGCGTTGAGCGCAGCCAATTTCTTGGTCATCTGTTGGCAGAGCGTCTCGTGGCGCTTGTGCATGCAAATATAGAGGATGTTGAGAACCACGATCTCGAAGAAGAAGAAAATCCACGGTCCCACCACGTCGTTGGTAAGGCTACCCGCTATGCAAGCGAGATAAATGGTGATGGCCCTACTGTTGAAGGTGAGCAGATTGGTGAAGGGCATGAGTGGCCGGCTGCCCTTGAGAAACTCCTGACGGATGGGCTCAAGCTGCTCCTTGTTGTGCTTGAGGCAAGCCTTGTTCCACGCCTCGAAGAACGATTGGAAGGCGGCCGTGCGCTTCTCCTGACTCTTACAATAGTTGGCGTAGAAATAATAATAGAGTTTCTCAAACCAGTTTTTCATCGGCAGGCTTTCAAACTTGGCTCTTTGCTGCACATAATTGTCGAGCTCCGATCCGCTCTTTCCTTTCAGGAAGAAGAGGTGTATTTGGCGATAATAGTCGGCCAACGAACTTTGTGGTGAGTGGCACAGCACGCCAGCGATAAAGGCCAAGGCCCAGCCCCAGAAGCTCCAAGCGATGTCGGTTCCCGGAATGGTTTGGCCCATGAGGCGCGTGGCAATGCCTACATAGATGCAGAAGAACCACACATCGCCCGAGAAGCCGTCCAACACGCGGCCCAAGAGCGTCTTCTTGCCCGTGAGGCGCGCCATCTGCCCGTCGGTGGAGTCGCAGAAGTTGGCCAGCATGAGCAGGGCCACACCCATCAGGTTGTGCTGCAAATCGGTTTGGGCGAACATCCATCCGGCGCCCGCTCCGAGAAATATCGACAAGATGGTAATGGCGTTGGGATGAACGCCCATCTTGTTCCACATCAGCGCAAACACCAATCCGATGGGACGGGTGAAATGCACATCCAACCACTCTTCTGTATCTTCCGACTTAAAGGAAGCCTGTAATAACTCTTTAAAAGTTGCCATTCAAATCTATGAAAAATCTATTCTGTAAAAAATCTATTGTCTTATCTCCTTGCCTTGGCCACGCATTGGGCTATGGCCATGGCCGCCTCTTCCCTACAACGCGAGAAGCTGGGCCAATCGTTGAAGTCGATGATGTAGAACCGGCCATGCTCGTCGATGATGGCGTCGCCGCCAAACACCTCCACACCCACCAACTGGCTCAGGCGAACCACCTCTTGGTGTAGCCTTTCGGCCTCGAAGGCATAATGGTGTGCCACACCGTTGCGCTTCTCGTCGCCAAACTTCGAGATGCCGTCGTCGCTGGGATAGAAAAATTGGAAGAACGCTGTTCCCACGCCATAAAACTTCACCAGGTCGCCTGGCACGTGGGCGCTCACCACCATGTTGGTCACGCCGCGCTTGCGAAACGCCTCCTTCGCTGCGTTGAGCGCCGCAAGGTCTTCGCAAAACACCACGTCGGCCTTCGACTGCGCCGCCGCGTCGCCGCGCTTCAACCAATAGCCGTGGCTGCCCACGAGGGGCGGCATGGGCACGTGGTGAAGGCGCATGAGCTGGTCGAGCTCTGTACGACGGCAACGGAGCACGCCCTGGGCGCTATTCACCACCAGGCTGCCGCCGTTCTCCTTGTCGCGCAAGAGGGCCAGCGTGGTTTCCTCGCGAGCCATCGACAGGTAGACGTCGGCCTCCATAGGCCGCTCCACCCATTGGCGCTCATCCACCATCGCAATGTCGTCGGTCAGGCCCAGAAGTTCGCGCAAGCGTTCGCTGGCCCGCCTCAGTATGGCCCTGTCGTTCTCCACCGCATTGGGCGAGAACCTATCGTCGCGCCGAATAGCCAAATATCTCATTGCTTCAATACCCTTTGTCTTTTCATCCCTTAGCCTTAGGCTTTCTCCTCGAGGAACGCCTCGGCTTTCTCTATGTCGCTGGCATGGTCGATGTCGAGCACCTTCGAGAAGGCAAAGGCCTTGAGCTTACGACCGTCGCGCACCAGGCCGCGCTGGAAATTGCGCATGCGGCTCTCGCCACGCTCCATACAGTCGTCGAGCGTTTCGAGGGCCGAGGGGGCCAAGCCGTATATGCCGCCCGAGATATAGGTGCATTGTGTGTCGTTGGCGTCGTAGAAGCCCGTCACGTTCATGGCTTCGTCGGTGCCCACATACAAGGGTTTCTCGTCGTCGATATAATTGGTTACGCCCATCAAGCCGTCGCCTCCTTCGGCCAGCACTTCCTTGAACGCCTTGACATATTGGCCAAACTCTTGTTCGCGGAAGATGGTGTCGACGGTGGTAAGCACAAACGGTGAGCCGGCAAGCAACTCACGCAGTTGGAAAAAAGAATGCATGGAACTGGGTGTGCTGCGCACCTTGAACTGCAAGGGCACGGGTTGGCCACGCAACCCATCCTCCTCGAGCTCCAGCAGGTGGCGGCTCACGATAGTGGTCTTGTCGTTGCAGATAACAACAATCTCCTCGGCGTTGTTCTTCATAAACACCCTGATAAGGCGGTCTATGAGGTGCTCGCCATGCACTTTGACCATTGGCTTGGGTGCGTCGATGCCCTCAGCGGCCAGACGCGATCCTTCACCAGCGGCAATAATAGCAAATTTCATTGTATAACGATTCTCTTATAAGATGATGTGCAAAGTTACTGATAATCGCTGACAAACGGATGTTTTTTGACGATTATTTAGTTTTCTACACATAACAAAAGAGTCGTCGCAAGTACTTGGCCTACTTAGCGCCCTTAACCTCCTTCACCAGCACCTTGCAGAGGTTGCGCTGCAACGCGTGGGCGTCGAGCACCGACATCTCGCTGTCCATGATGGCGAAGGCCAACAAGTGGCCGTTGGGCGCCTCACAATAGCCGGCCAGGGTGCTGATGCCGTAGGGGTGCGAGAGGGTACCTGTCTTCACGCGCAACTTGCCTCGCAGCTCGGGGCCCGACAACAGGCGGCAGGCGGTGCCGTCGACGCCTGCCACCGACAGGTGTTTCCACAACCTGTTGAAGATGGCCTTGTCGGCGTAGCCATACCTGAGGATATCGACCAGCGACTGGGCCGACAGGCGGTTATAGCGGCACAGGCCGCAACCATCATGTACGACAATCTTGGGATTGTTCTCGTGGATGGTTTGTTTCAAAAATTTGTTCAGATAAGCCACACCCACCTTTTGGGCCGAGTCGTTGGCGTTGAGGTGTTGGCCAATGGTGTAGAGCATGGCGGTGGCTCGGGTGTTGGAGCTGTTCTTCCACATGCGCTCCACCACGCGGTCGATGGTCCTGATGGACCGGGCCACACGGTGGGCGCCACGTGGCGTTTTGCCTGTTACCACTTGGTCGGCCTTCACCTTGATGCCCTGGGCCTTGCACGCCGCAACGAGCGCATTGCCAATGCGGGTGGAGCCTTGGTAGAGCAGGCCATACTTCGACCGCTCAAGGTCCCACGGGTACCAATGCACCTCGGCCTGCACGGGCTCGTTGAGCAACAGGTCGAGGATGATGTTTCCGTCAAGTTCTTTCACACCATTTTTCCGCAGCATCCTCGCCATAAACTTCAGGTCGTCGGGCGTGAAGTTGGGGTCGGCGCTGCCCTTGAGGATGATGCTTCCGCGCAGCAGTCCATCGGCCATGCGCCCCTTGATGAAAAGCGAGGTCTCGTAGTTGTAATGGGTGCCGAGCAGATGGTAGCCCGCCACCCCCGACAGCAACTTCATGCATGAGGCCGATGGGATGGGGTCGTTTTCCTGGAAGGCATAAACGGGCTTGTCGGCGGTGAGGTCGTAGACGCACAGGCCAAAGCGGCCTGCCACACGTGGCTTGTGGGCAAACTCGTCCAAGCGTTGCTTGAGGTTGGCGTCGACGGGAATGCCCGTATCGGCTTTCTTGGCGGGCGCCACGGCGTCTTTCGTGTCTTTTCCGCCACAGCCCACCAAAGCGGCCACGGCCAATAACGACGACAATATGATCAGGGGGAAACGGAAACTTCTCGGGTTTGATTTCATTTCGTATAAAAAACAGATTGTGGCAACGCGCTGACATCAAAGAACTTACCGAACCCTCGCAGCTCGGCCGTCCCCATTAGGCACCCATCGCCATTCCAAACAAATTATTATTTCTTGCAAAAATAGCTTTTTTCCCGCTAACCTGCAAATGTTTCGGGCGTTTTTAGTAACTTTGCCCGTAAATAAAAAATACAGAAAACCACAAATAAATGAAATCATTCATCGCAGTAATCACGGGGTGCCTATTGGTTTTGGGCGCCTCCTCAGCCAACGCTATGACAACGAAAGAGAAAACCATCGACCTGAAGTTCATTGAGACCAGCGACGTGCACGGTAGCTTCTTCCCCTACGACTTCATCAACCGCAAGCCCAAGGCTGGGTCGCTGGCTCGTGTGGCCACATACGTCAACCAGTTGCGCAGCCAGCATGGCGAGAACGTCATCTTGCTCGACAATGGCGACATTCTCCAGGGCCAACCCGTAAACTATTATTCCAACTATGTGGACACGACCAGCGCCAACATCGCGGCACAGGTCGTCAACTACCTCCGCTACGACGCGCAGACCATTGGCAACCACGATGTGGAGACGGGCCATCGGGTCTACGACAAATGGGTGAGCGCCACCCACTGCCCCATCCTGGGCGCCAACGTCATCGACACCAAGACCAACAAGCCCTACCTCAAGCCCTACACCATCCTGAAGCGTGGCGGCGCGCGCATCGCCATCATCGGCCTGCTCACGCCCGCCATCCCCAACTGGTTGGGCGAGAACCTGTGGAGCGGGCTCCGCTTCGAGGAGATGGTGAGCTCGGCGCGCCAATGGATGCGCGTGGTGAAGGAGCAGGAGAAGGCCGACATCGTCATCGGACTGTTCCACTCGGGCAAGGACGGCGGCATTACGACGCCCCACTACAAGGAGGATGCGGCACTGGCCGTGGCGCGTGAGGTGCCGGGCTTCGACGTGGTGTTCTTCGGTCACGACCACACGCGCTACGCCGACGCGGTAACCAACAACGAGGGCAAACTGGTGGCGTGCCTCGACCCTGCCAACAACGCCATGTCGGTGGCGCAGGCCGACCTGCAACTGGTGAAGAAGAAGGGCCGCTGGTGCGTCAAGGAGAGCCAATGGAAGCTCGTGGATGTGGCCGACCTGCCTGTCGACAACGACTTTGTGGACCATTTCAGCGCGTTCAACGAGACGGTCAAGGCGTATGCCAACCGGGTGATTGGCACCTTCGAGAACACCATCTCCACGCGCGACAGCTATTTTGGCAACTCGGCCTTCAACGACCTCATCCTCAACCTCGAGCTGAGCATCACCAAGGCCGACGTGGCGTTCAACGCGCCTGTATCGTTTGACGTGGCCATCAAGAAGGGACCGGTGCGCGTGGCCGACATGTTCAACCTCTATAAATATGAGAACCAGCTCTTCGTGATGCGCCTCACGGGCAAGGAGATACGCAAGGCGCTCGAGATGAGCTACGACCTCTGGGTAAACACCATGACCTCGCCCGACGACCACCTGCTGCTGCTCGACAGCCAGACGCGTGGCGACCAGCAACGCTTGGGCTTCAAGAACTTCTCGTTCAACTTCGACTCGGCAGCGGGCATCGACTATGAGGTGGATGTTACCAAGCCCAACGGCCAGAAGGTGAAGGTGCTGAAGATGAGCAACGGCGAGCCGTTCGACGAGAACAAATATTATAAGGTGGCGGTAAACAGCTATCGCGCCAACGGTGGCGGCGAACTGCTCACGCGCGGCGCTGGCATCGCCAAGGACGACCTGGACGACCGCATTGTGTGGCGCTCGGAGTATGACCTGCGCCATTATCTCATGGAGGAAATCAAGCGATTGGGCACACTCAACCCGCAGCCCAACACCAACTGGCGCTTCGTGCCTGAGCAATGGACGCAGGAGGCGGCCAAGCGCGACAGACAGTTGTTGTTCCACGATTAAAACCCAAATCGGTCATGAGACCGAAAAGGGGGAAATGGTAGGACATTATTGTTTCTTTCCGAAATGGGTTTAGAAAAAGCAAGAAAAGGCTATATGAAAAGGTATTATTTCATCTTCTCCAAAAACAACATCCTGTTGGAGCAACAGTCCAACGGGACGTTCACCATTCCCTGCGCCGAGGAGGTGCCCATCGGCATCCATCCGTGGACGCACGTGCTCAACATATCGCCCATGGACGACGGCACGGAGGTGAAAGCGCTGATGGTCGACGATCCGCAGAGCATAGAGGCCACCGACGACCAGCTGCGCAAGGACGGATGGGTGTTTAAGTCGCTCCGCGAGTCGTTCTACCACCTGCCCGAGACGCTCTACCTCAAGGCGGGCAAGTGTGAGGAGCTGCTCTACTGGGACCACAACACGCAATTCTGTGGGGTGTGCGGAGCGCCCATGAAGATGTCGACCGACATCTCCAAGCGCTGCACGCAATGTGGCAAGGAGGTGTGGCCCCAACTGGCCACGGCCGTCATCGTGCTCATACGGAAGGGCGACGAGGTGCTGCTGGTGCACGCCCGCAACTTCGCGTCGGACTTCTACGGGCTCGTGGCGGGATTTGTGGAGACGGGCGAGACGCTCGAGGAGGCGGTGCGCCGCGAGGTGATGGAGGAAACAGGGCTGACCATCAAAAACCTCACCTACTTCGGGTCGCAGCCTTGGCCCTACCCTTGCGGACTCATGGTGGGCTATATGGCCGACTACGACGAGGGCGCCATACACCTGCAACGGTCCGAACTGTCGAAGGGCAACTGGTTTCGCTACGACCAGATGCCATGCATACCCCAAAAGCTATCTATCGCCCGTCGGCTCATCGACGCATGGCTCAAGAGCCACGGGGTGACATCATCGCAAGAATAACCTTTTCTCGCCAATAACACAAGCAGGGCGCGCCATAACGGTGCGCCCTGTTTGCATAATGGGTTGAATGTGACATGCGGAACCACCTTATTGTAACATGTAACATGTAACAATGTAACGTTTTCGTTGAGTCAGCTGGACAGCGCAAGGCTATTGGCTGTTGCCCACCTCTTCTATTATGTGCCGGATGGCTTCGGGATGGTCGGGACGGGGAGCCACGGTTGGCAGTAGGTTGCCGTTGGGGGCCACGATCTTGTAGGTGGGATAGCCAGCCACACCGATATAGCGCTCGAGGGCACTCTGCTGCTTTTCGGGCAGGTTATAATGGATGCTGTTCTCGCCTGTGAGGTGGAATTGGGCAATGGCGGTCTTCCACGCCTGCTCGTTGCTGTGGTTTACCAGATAGAGGTAAACGATATTGAGGTCCTTGAGCTGTTGCTTCATCTTTGGCACATGGGTCATCATCTCCTTGCATGGGGCGCACCACGTTCCCCACACGTCGAGGTAGATGAAGCGTCCACGATAGGGCTCCACGATCTTTCTGAAAATTTCCTCACCGTCGGTCAGGTCGGCCAACGGTCGAGGGTCGGGCGTAACGATGGCTTCCGTAGCCTTGCGGGCGGCCACAAGCTGGTCGTTGGTTTTGAGCACAGCGCCGAGGAGATAAGGCTGCCGCACGTTCTCGCGTAGCATTCTCATTTCGTTGTCGTCGAGTGGCGCCACTTTCTCCTTGAGCCTTTTTTCGAACCGGCGGGCCACGGCAATCTCCCGAAGGGCGGGTGGCAGATCAAGAAGTGAGTCGAGCGCCTGTATCTGCCTTTGTTTGTAATAGAGCAGAATCTCGTTGAACAGTTCGGGCCTACTTTCAAAGAGGGCTTGCAGGGTGTCGGTGAGGTAAAAGCCCTCCATCCAAACGCCTGCCGAATCGAGCAGTTGCAACGAGGGCACGTCGATGGCGGCCTCTGCGGGCATCTCACTTTCGATGAGCCGCTTTTCCTCTTCAGACAGCCAGCACCCTCCCTCGCTGGCTTTCTTCAAGATGCCTTGCAGGAAGGGCACGCCGCTGCCTATCGCGCAATGTTTCTGGATGGCTGCCGCACAGAGGTCGTCTAAAAAACGGCCGTAGCGTTTCTGCACCATGAAGGGAGCGTCGAAATGGAACAAGCGGCGTCGCTTGGCCTCGCCTATGATCTCCTCGCGCTTCACCTTGCCACGGTTGAAACGCAACTGTCCCAAATCGTAAGCGAAGAACGACCTCGACATGCTTTCCGTGTAGTCCTTGTAACGCTTGGAGAGCAACGGGTGGCGCGAGAGGATGGAGTCGCGGCAATGGGCGAACGCTTGGAGCTCCTTGTCGTAGGCGCTGATAAACTGCGGGAAGTGCATGGCCTTACGCACATCATAATCCATGTCGTAGCCATACAAGGGATGATTGAGAAACTCGTTGACCATGCGAGCCGATTTTCCCATGACGTAAATACGCCCCTCCACGTCGTCGACGAAGAACAGCATCTTTTCGCCGGGTGCGATGACGTAGGGAATCCATATCCAGTTGTTGAGGCGATAGATCGCGGGAGTGGCTTGGGTGACCATCATCGAGCCCGTTTGGCCAACAAGGGGTATTTGCGCCTCGTATCGACCAAGCGAGTCGCTAAGGGATGCGTAGCTTTGCAGCACGTCGTCCACCATACTGCCAAAGTTTGTGGTAACGTCGATGCCCGCCTTGCCACTTCGGTGCGCCACGCGCAGGGTTGCCTGCTGCTCCTTGTCAAGGATCGTTGCGTCAAAGGGCGTGTCGTCTGCCACGGGATAGTCGGGCAGGAACCGGGTGGTCAGCACCGATGTCTTGTGCTTCACCCCATCAATGGCCACGGAGCCCTTCTTCAGTCGTATCTCCTTATGCTGCTTGTCGTGGGTAAGCACCAAGCGCCCCTTCCCCACCTCGGCATAGCTCCAATAGTCGCAGTCGTAGATGGCGTACTCGTCGAACAGTCCGATGAGCCATTCGCCCGTCGCCTCGTCCCTCAGACAGAGGTTTAGACCCGATTTCTGTTGCGCCTGTCCCGCCACCACAATGAGGGCGAGCAGGATGGTGAGGAGAATTTTCTTTTTCATATAGGTTTGGGAGTTAGAGGGGGTGCTGTAGGGAGCGGCGGAGGCTGTTACGGCGACAGGCCAACCGCTTGAAGGTGCGTGCTGTGGGGATGAAACCACGATGGCTTGCTGGCCTGATTATTTAGTTGAAGGCGGATTGGCAAACCGGATGCGGGCATAGTCGAAGCCCATGGCCTTCAGCAGATTGTCGAACTGTGTGGAGGCGTTCTGCTGGGCGCTGCGAATGTTGGAGGGCGTTAGGCACCGCCGCTTCATCGCCAGCTGTGCACGACGTGTGAGGGCAGCCTTGTCGGCCTCGCTCCACTTGCCTTCCTCATAGAAGGTCTTGGTTCGCGCTTCGTCAAGAAAATTATTGTCCAATAAGCGTATGGCGGGAAGCAACACATCGACCGTGTCGTGGTCCATCGTGATCCATCCATCGGCCGTCTGGCTCAGGTCGACACCCAACCGCAAGGTGCCGTAATAGATGCGCGACAACTCATCGTCGCCAAAGAACCCATGGCGCACCGTGTCGACCATCTCCTCGTCGGCCACAGAGAGAAACTCCCATTGGCCGATGCTCCTGATGCGCTCCACCTGGGTGGGGGTGACGCCGATGCGCTGCGTGTGGCCCACCTCCACGCTGCTGCCCTTCATCTGGTGCGACAGGTAAGCCACCACACCCACGATGGCCAACACGCAAACGGCCACAAGCACGAACTTGGCTACAAGCGCCCTACTGATCTGCTGTAAGAATTGCTTCATGGTTCCACTGTCTTAATGAGGTTAGGTATATCGCTGATGGTGAAGCGCTTACGGAACGTAACGGTGATGTTCTCGGGCCGATAGCCCAACGCCTCCACGATGGGCACCAACTGGCGTGCGGCGTTTTGGCGCGCGTTCTCTATGATGCCCAGGCGGGGTATCGACTTGATGATGTCGTCGCGCCCCTGCCGCTGGATCTGCGTCACCTCCTCGTCGGTGAACCTACTGCGGAACAGCGACACCTTCTCCCTCACGCCCTCATGGTCGATCTGCGTGGCCGTGAGCGTCACCTCTGGGTCGGGCAGCACAATCTCCACCTTGTCGCCACGCACCCGCACATTGGCCTCCGAGAACTCGCTGAAATCGACATACGCCTTCACGCTGGCCTTCACGGGGATGGCTATGCGCCGCTTTCCCAGCGGCAGGTTCACCTTGAAGCGCTGCTGAAACACCTTGCCGCCCACCGACAGCGTGTCGTCGAAAGTGACAATCTTATGCAACTGATATTCGGAGGTGTAAAGGCGCGAGCATTTCTGTATCTGCATGACCATCAGCGGAAGGGTGTCCACCTGCTGGACCTCCCCCACCCGTTCCTGCTGGCCATTGCCGCAGGCTGCCAGCATGGCCGCCAGCAACACCATTGTCACACTGATGATTTTACGCATGGGCATTTCGTTTTTGGTTGGGATTATTTAGTGGGTTCGTCGACAATACAAAGGTACGAATATTTTTGATAACCACCAAACGCCAGAGACCCCATAATGCGTGAATTTGTGTTAAACTAACCTTCTCTTACACCAGGACTGAAACGGGCGACCGCCACCCCTATCGAATGGCAGTGGCTGCTCTTACACCAGCGCCCGCGAGGGCTGAGCGTTGGCGAGCGCAAGTGGCAGGGATTGGCAGGCGCCTGAGGCCCCGAGGCCATACATGCGCTCGGTTCAACCGAGGTCCTTGCCGGGGTCGCCCCCCGAGAGTCTCCTTACCGCCAAGACTGAACGAACGGTTCGCATTTCATGGGTCTCCATGATGACGACAAAGGGGGTCATTTCAACTGACCCCCTTGGCGTGGCAGGCAGAGCCACCTGTCGACCCTTTGGCGATGGGTTGGTTTCAACCCACCCCATCCCCTTTGGCAACATCAGCCTTACCGCCAAGACTGAACGAAACACTTCACCATTTCATGGCCTCCATGACGGTGACAAAGGGGGTTATTTCAACTACCCCCCTTGGCGTGGCAGGCAGAGCCACCTGTCGACCCTTTGGCGATGGGTTGGTTTCAACCCACCCCATCCCCTTTGGCAACATCAGCCTTACCGCCAAGACTGAACGAAACACTTCACCATTTCATGGCCTCCATGACGGTGACAAAGGGGGTGGTTTCAACCCACACCCTTTTGCGCGGCAGGCAGAGCCATGGTTGTTCGCCGTTTCACGAGTCTCCATGATGACGCGAACCAGCGTCGCGTTATGCGACGCTGGTTCGCACAGCCTTTCTCACATGCACATCACAAGCACCTCTTCGCAGCGCCCATTTTGTTACAATGTTACAAGTTACATGTTACAATAAGGTGGTTCCATATTGCGCAGGATGGGCTTATAGAAAATATATGAGGGTGTGTCAAAATTCACACCCTCTTTTAAAATATCACAAAGCCCGAACTT
>ERZ1026888.37-NODE-37-length-74494-cov-13.175284_pt1 | contig 74494 bp, 60 predicted proteins | sample MGYA00380174_ERZ1026888 | MGnify/ENA primary metagenome ERZ1026888 (study PRJEB33269, sample SAMEA4719810) | human gut metagenome | biome: human-associated habitat; feature: organic feature; material: feces | place: Cameroon | collected 2013-10 ...
AATTCTTGCACTTTTTGTGTCAGATTTATATTTAAATTTTGAACACCCTACCCGATGGCCCTTTTCTGCCTACGGCCTATCATCGTAGAGCGCGCCCGGGTCGTTGTCTATCAAGCCATCCCATGATGCGTCGGACAGGCCGGCAGGATCCTCGTCGGGGTTGAATGCGTCGAGCACTTGCAAGGGTCGCAGTCGCCACGCATAGCTTACCACGACGGTAATCGACAACAGCATGACGTAGAGCGCCACCACTTGCCACAGCGTGAGGTTGATGCCTTCCACACTGGCGCCCGGCCAAGTTGACATGGTGGTCAGCACCTGGTTGAGCGCGCCTGCCTCCATGGCCAAAACCCACGCCACACCTTGTGCGACAACGGCAAACGGCAGGGTGAGCAGCAGCGCCAGGGTAGTGTAAAGAATAAAGAAGGCGGCCAGCACGACCAGTAAATTGGTGAGAAGAAAATAACACGAGAACCTACCGAAATAGTAGGCTACCAATGGCGCTGTGGTGAGTTGGGCAGCCAGCGACAAGGTTGTCGTTCCCCACGCCCACTGCAACAGTTGCGATGAGGGGTGCCATTGCCGATTGAAGGCGCGCTGGTAGACTAAAATGCCCAGCACGGCCAAGAACGAAAGTTGAAAGCCCACGTCCCACAGGTTCAGCGGATTGGCCATGAGCATCAGTAGGGCAGCCAAGGCGAGTGTGTTGATGGAGATGCGCCTGCGGCGCAGCAACAGGCAGACGGAGCAGACCGTGAACATCGTGGCAGACCGCACCACACTGGTGGGAAAGCCCACCAACATGACATAGCTCCACACGGCGGTGAGCGTCAGGCCCTGTCCCACCCACAGCCATCGCCGCCGCATGCCGAACACCCATGTCAGCAAGCCGTAGACAATGCCGAGGTGAAGGCCCGACAAAGCCAACACATGACTGGCACCGCTGATGGCATAACTGTCCTTGGTGGCTTGGCTCAGGCCACTCTTGTCGCCCAAGGCCATGGCCGCCACCACGGCATATTGCTGGTCGTCGAGCCCAAGGGCGTGGAACCGCCGCAACAGGTTTTGGCGAAAGCCCAGCAGTTTCAGACGGGCGCGTTGCATGATGCTGAGCGTACGAATACTGACCACGGCGGGCTCCCAGTGGCTATAATAAATAAAGGTTTGGGCCTGATAGCCATGCACTTGCGCCCATCTGATATAATCGAAACGACTTCGATGGCCCATCGTTCGCAAGCGTTCAAACCGGGCGTAGGCGCGTATTCCACAGCCCACATGCAGCGATTGCCAACGTGCGGTTGCCGTGTCGCGCAAGAGTGAGGCCCTGACGCTGACGGGGCGTGGCAGAGGGCGATCGCCCACACGGGTGACGAGCAGATCCATGCGCGCCGTCTTGCCCTTGGCTTGTGGCTCGCTCGACACCACGGCCTCATACTCCACAGCCTCGTTGGGAACCATTACGCTGAGCCGCTCTTGGGCGCGTCCCTGTAGCGTGGCGCCCAACAGAAATGTGGCTGCCACCAGCAGCAGGCATTGGGGCCACACCCGCCGCTCTTCGTGCAACAGGTAGGTGGTTAGCAATAACCCCACCGTTCCCGCCAAAAGCCATTGCCAACAGTTGGCCGACACACAGTGGGCCAACCCATCGGCGGCAACAATGCCAGCGATGAGCGCCCCGACCCAGCGGAGCATCGGATTGAGTTGAAGGGCCTTGCGTAATTCCATGTTGCAAAAATAGGAATTTTATTCATGGGTTCATCGGCTTTATACAAATATTTATCGTATATTTGCGCTATGCAACAAAATAACGAATTACGATTGGCTTGGGACTTCGTGGAGCACACGGGAACCAGCATTTTCCTTACGGGAAAGGCCGGAACGGGTAAGACCACGTTCCTGAAGGCTGTGAAAGAACATTCCTCGAAGCGCATGATTGTGGTGGCGCCGACGGGTGTGGCGGCTGTCAACGCCAATGGAATGACCATCCATTCGTTCTTCCAACTGCCCCTCTCGCCCTACATACCGGGCACAACCATACGCGACCGATACGATTTCCGTAAGGAGAAACGGCGCATCATACGCACCCTCGACATGCTCGTCATCGACGAGATATCGATGGTTCGCGCCGACCTGCTCGACGCCATCGATTTCGTGTTGCGCCGTTACCGCGACAGCACGCAGCCCTTTGGCGGTGTGCAACTGCTCATGATTGGCGACCTGCAACAGCTCACCCCTGTGGTGAAACCGCAGGAAGAGGCGCTTCTCGACAACTACTACGACACACCTTATTTCTTTGGCTCGAAGGCGTTGCAACAAATTAGCTACGTCACCATCCAACTGACGCATGTGTTCCGCCAGCAAGACGACACCTTCATCTCCATCCTCAACCACATACGCGACGGCCATCCCACGCCCAACGACATCGCCACGCTGAACACGCGCTACAAGCCTGCGTTCCTGCCCAAGGCCGAGGACGGATACATCCGTCTCACCACCCACAATCGATTGGCCGACAACTACAATGAGACGGCGCTTCTCAAGTTGAAGGGACAGCGCTTTGCGTTCGATGCGGAGGTGGGCGGCGAGTTTCCCGAGAACAACTATCCCGTGGAGGCCCAACTGGTGTTGAAGGTGGGTGCGCAAGTGATGTTTGTGAAGAACGACGCCTCGGGCGCACATCGCTATTACAACGGTCGCATCGGTCATGTGGTCAGTGTCGACGACGAGAGCATAGAGGTGAAATGTCCGGGCGACGACACCGCCATCAAGGTGGAGCGCGACGTGTGGGAGAACACGCGCTATGTCATCAACGACCAGACCAAGACTATCGACTCGGAGGTGCTCGGCACCTTCAAGCAATATCCGCTGCGGTTGGCATGGGCCATCACCATCCACAAGAGCCAAGGCCTGACCTTCGACCGCGCCATCATCGACGCGGCCCAATCGTTCGCACCCGGACAGGTCTATGTGGCGCTGAGCCGATGCAAGAGCCTGGAAGGACTGGTGCTGGCTTCGCCCATCAATCCGCACAACATCATCAACGACACGCGCGTGGCAGCCTACATTGCCAACCAGCAACAGGCCACGGAGCAGAGCGTGGCGGCACTGCCCAACCTGAAGGAGGAGTATTATCGCTACCAACTGCTCGATATGTTCAATTTTGCGGCCTTGTGGGATGCAGAGCAACTGGTGAACCGCACGTTGGTGGAGTTTTTCCGTGGCTATCCGGAGCTGACGGCTTGTCACAAGACCGTCATTGAGGCGATGAAGGCACAGGTCATGGATGTGGCCTACAAATGGATGGGTCTCATGCGGGGCATGGCCCAGCCTGAACTCCACAAGGACGTGTTTCTCGAACGTGTGCAGCATAGCGAACTCTATTTCCTAGAGAAGCTCAAGGACCTGATTCCCGGCTTGTTGGAGAAGACCAAGGAGGCGAAGAGCCAAAACAAAAAGGCGCTGGAACTGATGGATGATCGTTACAAGGAACTGATGGTGCAGTATTTTGCCAAGACGAAACTGCTGGAAGCCATGGCCGACGAGACCTTCACCGTGTCGGGATACATGCAGGCCAAGCAGGAGGCCATGCTCGACGCCATGGACCTTGTGATGCCCGACGGCAATCGGAAACGGCGCATACGCAAGCGCAAGACCGACGATTTCCCCGACGGTCTGGGCAGCGAACCGAAGGCCGATAAGCCCCAAGCGGCACCCAAACCTGCCGATAAGCCCAAGCGACAGAAGGGACAGACCTTCCAAGACACCTACGCCCTTTACTGCAAGGGTATGAGCATCCAAGACATCGCCACCGCCCGCGGACTGGCCGTGAGCACCATCACAGGCCACCTGTTCCACTTTGTGAGAGAAGGCAAGATACGCCTCGAAGCGCTCATCAGTCCCTCGAAGATCAAGGCCGTGCGCCACGCCATGGCTCAGCTCGGCCCAGAGGCCACACGCACCGACATCAAGAACGCCTGCCGGGCTGACATCACATGGGAAGACATCAGTCTGGTGATCAGCGCCTCGCAGCTTTCCGAACACAAAGATTGACACCATACGATAACCGAATGGCCTATTTGTGATAAATGTAAATAAGTCAAAGATCGCCGTCGCCCATTGGCGGCGTGGTATCTTTGGGTTCTCGAGACCGCCGTGCGACGGATGCAAAGGTTGCAAGATTATTCCGTTGGGTCAAATGCCAACGGGCCACCTTTGAGGACATCTTTGTTTGGACGCCTATTGCGGTTATCTTGCATCTGCTTGAAAATGAGGGCGTGAAGAAAGCCGCTTGGCAGGAATAAATAGATGAAAGCCTATCACAAAAAACTCCTCAAGAAGGTTGGAGGAAAATGGAAAAGCCCGCAAGTGCTCTTATGAGAAAGACAACAGACGGGAGAAATGGTACAAAGACTCCAACACCCCAGGAACTTGAATCTCCCGCCATCTAACGCAAGAAGGGCAAGCACGCCTCGGCCGAACGCTGAGGTATGCTTGCCCTTCTTGTCTTATGGTCTACAGGGACGCTTGTCGCTTACTTGACGTAGCGCGCCTGGTAGTCGTCGAGTTGCTTCATGTAATAGCTGCGCACATCCTTCCAGTGGTAATAGGGAGCCTGGTCTGTGCCGACGGGCAGCGTGGCCTCGTCCTCATTGAGCAGCACCTTCACCAACACGTTGTCGGCGTTGGGTGCCTGCTTCTTTGGCTTATAGAAGATAAACTGCACGTTGCATGCCATGGGAAAGATCTGATAGTTGTTCCATCCGCGGTCGTCGAGGTCCTCCAGATTGTCCACAGGGTCGCCATAGTGGTTGAGGTTGAGCAGGCACACCAGCGGCATGACGCACACCTCGTGGCCGAAGCGCAGCGTGGCGCCGGGATGGCTTTTGGTGATGCAGGTGTCGGCCGTGGTGAGAATGTTGCGCAACAGGTTGGCCTGCGTGTACATTCCCGCGCCGTTATTGTTCTTGTTCGGGCCGTAGTAAGAATACCATGTGGCGTTCTCCTTCTGCCAGAAGTCGTAAATCTCGTCCTCTGTGAAGATGTCCCAGAGGCTCAGTTGGTGGCGGAGCTCGGTGCTCTGCACGTTGCTTGTCAACTTGAAAAGGTGGCGCGCCAAGCTGCCAGCGTTGATGGTCTTCACATACTCGGGGTCGGAAAAGAGCACTGTCATGAGATGGCCCCAGTTGTCGTGGCGCTTGCTAAACTCGCTGTTGGCCTTCGAGGCCTCCTTGGTGTCGCGCAAACGGCTGTACGGACTGTGGCTGTCGTTGAGATACCACATGTCGTGCACACTGGCGTCGTGGGCAATTTCCAGTTGTGGGTTCATGCTTGCCAACTGCTGCAACTCGTTCTCCATTGAGAGGATGCAGCGTATCACGATGGTCGATCGGGCATCGATGGCCGTCTTTCCCTTGAACACCTCGGGGAAGCGCTCATACATGCGCTTGGCTATTCCGCGGTGTTGCTGGGCGCCGAGGAGCGTCAGCTCGCCGTCGCGCAGCTGGGCCTCCTCGCGAATCAGTTTCACCTTGGCCAGCACGTCCTTGCCCTTGGCGGTTAGTTTACCCAACGAGTCGGCCTTCAGCAGCATGTTGTAAGGCTTGTCATAGTCGTTGGTTCCGATGAGGTAACGTGAGCCGTGGCGACCGTAATGGCTGATGTAGTAAGCCTCATAGCCCTTGGGGGCGGCTGTGAGCGCTTTCTTTGGACCAGGGTAGGCCACATAGTTGCTGCCAGCCAGTTCCACATGCTGGCGAATGTCGTGCCGTGCCTGCTGGGCGCTCAGGCTAAGCGTCAGCATCGAAGCGATGGCAATCAGGATAACGTTTCGTTTCATGATCATATTCGATTTTTGTTGTTAGTTGTTGGGATATCAGTTCTCAGACGGCTTCGCTTATTTGCGCATGGTCAGCGATATGCGGTGGCGTCGCAGGTCCACCTCAAGCACGCGCACCATGACATGTTGGTGAAGCTTCACCACATCGTTGGGGTCTTTCACGTAAGTGTTGGCCAATTGTGATATGTGTACCAAGCCATCTTGGTGCACGCCGATGTCGACGAAGGCCCCAAAGTTGGTGATGTTGGTTACGATGCCCGGCAGTTCCATGCCCGTAACGAGGTCTTCGGGCGTCTTCACGCGTGCGTCGAACTCGAAGGTCTCGGCCTTTCCGCGTGGGTCGCGCCCCGGTTTCTCCAATTCGCTCATGATGTCTTTCAGCGTGGGAAGTCCCACATCGCCCTTCACATAGTTGGCAATGCGTATCTTCTTGCGCTGCTCCGGGTCGCTCATCAGGTCGGCCACCTTGCATCCGCAGTCGTTGGCCATCTGTTGAACGATGCCGTATCGTTCGGGATGAACGCCACTGGCGTCGAGCGGGTTCTTGGCTCCGGGGATGCGGAGGAACCCCGCACACTGCTGGTAAGCCGCCGCACCGAGGCGCGAAACCTTCAGGAGCTGTGTGCGCGAGGTGAACGCGCCATGCTCGCGCCGATAATCCACGATGTTCTGAGCCAAGGCCGGCCCCAGTCCGCTCACGTAGGTGAGCAGGTTCTTGCTGGCCGTGTTCACATCCACACCGACGGTGTTTACGCAGAGCTCTACGGTCTGGTCAAGACTGTGCTTCAGTTTGGCTTGGTCCACATCGTGCTGGTATTGTCCCACGCCAATGCTCTTGGGATCGATCTTTACCAGTTCGGCCAGTGGATCCATGAGTCGTCTGCCGATGCTGACGGCCCCCCTGACGGTGACATCCTCGTTGGGAAACTCCTCGCGGGCCACCTCAGAGGCAGAGTAGACGCTGGCCCCATCCTCGCTCACCACGTAGAGGGGCAAGTTGGGGAGCTGCCTCAGGATATCGGCCGTTTCGCGCGACCCTGTTCCGTTTCCGCATGCTATGGCCTCCACTTGGAAGCGCTGGGCTATGTCGGCAAAACGCCTCAAGGGGTCGGCGGCGCGCTGCTCGGCTCGGCCGGGATGGTCGCTTCTTACGGCGAACACCACGTCGTGGTACAACAGGTTGCCCTGCGCGTCGAGCACCACCACCTTACATCCTGTGCGGATGCCTGGGTCGACACCCATCACGCGCTTCTGTCCGAGGGGAGCGGCTAGCAGCAACTGTCGAAGGTTCTCCTTGAAGACATGGATGGCCTCGTCGTCGGCCTTCTCCTTGCTGAGCGCCGCAAACTCGTTCTCGATCGACGGTTGTACGAGCCGTTTGTAGGCGTCGTCGACGGCCTCGCCCACCAATGTTTGGCAAGCGCCATAGCCACGCACGTACTGCCGGCGCAGGCGGTCGGTGCAATTCTCGTCGTCGACGGTGATGCTGACGCGCAGCACGCCCTCGGCCTCGCCACGGCGGATGGCCAGGAGGCGGTGGGATGAGCAGCGGCGGAGCTCCTCGCTGAACGTGAAATAGTCGGAATATTTCTGCGCCTTGTCGTCGTCTTTCATTTTCGCCACCACCCTTGCGCTGATCACCGCCTCACGCCGGAACACGGCGCGTACGGTTTGTCGGGTGCGCTCATCTTCGCTCACCTCCTCGGCAATGATGTCCTTGGCGCCTTTCAGGGCCGCCTCCACATCCTTCACGTCGCCCTTGACGAAGCGCTGCGCCAACTGTTCGGGGTTGCGCTCGCGCTGCAGGCGAATGGCGAGGGCCAACGGCTCCAAGCCCTGTTCGCGTGCGATCTGTGCGCGGGTGCGGCGCCGTGGCTTGTAAGGCAGGTAGAGATCCTCGAGCTCCGTGGCGTTCCAGCAAGTGTTGATGCGCTGTCGGAGTTCGTCGGTGAGCTTACCCTGCGCCTCGATAGTCTTCAGGATGGTGTCTTTTCGCTTCTGCAACTCCTTCAGTTTTCCATTGAGATCGCTGATGGCCGCCACCTGCACCTCATCGAGGTTGCCTGTGGCCTCTTTGCGGTAACGACTGATGAAGGGTATGGTGCAACCCTCATCCAATAGGCCAAGTGTGGCGTCTACTTGCGAGGCGCCTATGCCCAGCCGTTCTGATATAATAGGTGTGAAAATGTTCATTCTAACCAATGATTAAGGCCGTGCTAAACGGTGAAGATGGTCGTGCTGACCTATATTGTTGTTCTTTTTCGTTACTTGGTTCTTAAAGCCTTGCGTGCCGCCTCGATGATGGCGTCGCGCCCAGTGGCGATGTCGTTGTCGCCGAGACCCACGTTGATGTCGGGCGCAATGCCATTCTCTGTGCTTTTCCTATTGTGGTCGTACATGGGGCAGGCCGAGAAGCGAACGCTCCAACCGTTGGGCAGTTCCGAAGAGAAGGGAAGGCCGGCTCCACCGCCCGTTTGGTCGCCCACCTGCACCACGTTAGGACAGCATTTCATGTACTTCACAAACTCGTTGGCGGCGGAGAACACCTGTCGATTGGTGAGCACCGCCACGGGCTTTTGCCACCTCAGTCCGCTGGCAGGCTTGAGCCATTGCTCCTGCAGGGACGAGAAATCGCGATGTCCGCGACCTGTCTTGTGCTGCATGTATCCCACCAGCCGCGTCTCGTTGGTGAAGCGCGCGGCCAGTTTTTCGGCCGCCGTGAGCTGTCCGCCGCCATTGTCGCGCAGGTCGATGATCAAGGCGCGGCAGGGCGCCAGGTACAGCAAGATGTCGTCGAGATTGCCCGAACCCGGCACAACCGAAAACGAGGCGCACCGCAGGTAGCCGATGTTGTCGTCGAGGATGCGATAGCGGAGGCCCGCGGCAATCTTGTAGTCGGTGCCGAGATACTTGTTGACCAGCGTGTCGCTGAAGTTGCTGGGGTAGTTTTCGTGGAATCCCCAATAGCGCGCCATGTCGAACGAAGCGTAGAGATTGACGTGGCCGTCGCGCAATGTGGCCAGCATGTTGCCCAGCACCTCAAGCAGTTGGCTGTCGGTCATGCCTTTGTCCACCTGCTTGGCGTAGACCGCATGAACCGAGTCCCAGTCGACGCCTTTCTCCTCGAAGAAGCAGTAGTGCTCGTCCATAATCTTCCACAAGGCTTCGAAATTGCCCTTCTGTGTGTCGTCGAACGCATCCTCGGTGACACACGAAGACAACAGGAAGGTGCCTGCGAAAAGCAGCAGGCAGTAAGTGGCGAGCCGTGTCGGCAAGCCGCTGATGGGTCTTGCCAAGAAGCGAAGGAGGGTAGGGTGGGTTTTCATAAGGCGTGCGTGTTGGTGGTTAGTATCTCCATCCGATGAGGATGCCGTGGCTATACTGGTGGTACTTGAGGTCGTTGGCCTCCATCTGCAGAATGTCGCAGAGGTAGCCCACGGTCAGCGTGGTGCGCCATAGGCGCACGTCGAGCGTAAGCATCTGGTGGAGTTGGGGGCCAGAGAGTGGTGATACGAACACCACGTTGTGGTCGTAATTGCCCCGCGAGAATATCTCATAATAACTCTGTCCGTAGTTGGGCGAGAAGGCTATGCCCACGAGTGGCATGGCGGCGGCGTAGGTGAGCTTGAAGGGTCGGTGGGCTATGTGGAAGTCCCATGACAGCGACGCCGCCGGGTCGACCGACAAGGCGAGTCGCGCCTGGGCCGGATTGTTGGAGTTGCGCGTGTCGTAGGCGCCTCCCAGCGTCAGGTCGCCGGCGCCTCCCACCCGCAGGTGCAACCGCTGGGCGGGGAAGGTCCAGTTGTAATGCCAACCGAACCGCAGGTTGTAGAGCGCCGAAAGCAGTGAGTGGTCGTTGCCGCGTGTGCCCGCCATGGCCACCGACGCATGATGGATGAGCTCGCGCGATACGCGGCTACTGTCGCTCATGCGTGTGCGCTGGCTGAGGAAACTGATCTCGGTGCCTGTGAACTTCTCTTGCGAGAGATAGGTGTCGAGGATGTCGGTGTAGGCCACTGACACGGCGGTGAGGCGCTGGGCTGATGCCATCAGCGCGCCGATGCCCACCATTGTGGCAAGAAGAATGGCTCGTTTTATCATGATAGGCAGTAGGGTTCGTTTGGTGAAAGATGTTGTGGGGCGAAGGCCAACGCCCTGGCGAGGCGCTTTTTTACTTCGCCTCGCCGTTACCGTTGTCGATGTCGGAGAAGAGGTTGAGCTGTCCCGTTATCTCGTCGATGACCTGCTGCTGACTCTTGCCAGCGTCGGGGTCGAGGTTGTCGTCGGCTTCGGCGCCAGATGCGCCGTCGCCCTCCGCATCGGTCCCGGCCTCGGGTTCGGGGTGGCGCAGTGGCTCAAGCTCCTCCACCTTCTCCACCTGCCAGGTGGCGATGCGCTTGCCCTTGGCCTTGTAGCCCTTGACGGCGATAAACGTCTCGGCGTCGATCTCGAGTGGCATGCGGTCGGCATCGGCACCTCCGAAGGTGACGAGCAGGCGTGGGTAAACGGTGTCGGTGAGCAGCATCTCCTTGCTCTCGGCATTGTCGCCAATATAGCTGACGGGCTTCTTGGAGTTCTCCATCAGGAAGCGCTTGAGGTATAGATAGCCATTGTTGTCGGCGTCGAGGATGACAGCCGTCCACACCTTCTCGGCCTTCCACTTCTCGATGATCTTGATGTTGTCGGGGTAGTGGTTGTTGGGATCGAAGTCGGTGGTGAAATACTCTCCACTGTTGAGCACCACGAGTATGCTGTCGCCATCGTTGAACTCGCCGAGCAGTTGGCCATGCTCCTCGTAGTTGATGCGCTTCACGTCGGGGTCGAACCACACCTTTCGTCCACCCAGTGTGGAGTGTCCGTGGCTCTTGAGCGTGATGCGGTGCACGCTCTTCTTGGTGAGCAGGTTGCCACGCGCGGTGCGCCCCTTGATCATCACCTCCGAGAAATCCTTCTCGATGAAGATGTTCTGGCGCTTCTTCGTGGTGTCGGGGTCCATGGTAACCTTGATGATTTCGGCCTCGCCATTGGGATTGGCCGAGAAATACATGACGCGCGACATGGGTGTGCCCCATGTGAGGTCGTACTCGCGGTCGCGTGTGATGCTGGTCACGTTGAAGCGCTTGAGGTAGTAGGGACCCTTCTTTCCGTCGCGGTAGGCCACGTTGTAGATGGTGCGCACGTCGTTCTTCTTGAACACCTGCACCCAGATGACGTTCTTGCCCACGAATATCTTGTCGGCCACGCGCACCACCTTATACTTACCGTCGCGGTAGAAGATGATGATGTCGTCGAGGTCGGAACAGTTGCACACAAACTCGTCTTTCTTCAGGCCGGTGCCCACGAAGCCGTCCTGTCGGTTGATGTAGAGCTTCTCGTTGGCCTCCACCACCTTGGCGGCCTCGATGGTGTCGAAGCTACGTATCTCGGTGAGACGTTGGTGGTCGGCGCCGTAGGTCTGCTTCAGGTGCTCGTACCATGCGATGGTAACGTCGACCATGTGGGCCAGGTCGTGGTCGATGCCTTTCACCTCGGCCTTGATCTTGGCCACGAGTTGGTCGGCCTTGTCCTTGTTGTATTTCAGGATGCGCTGCATCTTGATCTCGAGCAAGCGCAGGTAGTCGTCGTCGGTGATGGTGCGCACCAGTTGCTCCTTGAAGGGCTCGAAGCGCTTGTCGAGGAACTTGAGCACCGCCTTCTGGTCGGGCGCTTGCTCGAACGACTTCTCCTTATACATGCGCTCCTCGATGAAGATGCGCTCGAGCGAGGCGAAGAAGAGCTGTTCCATGAGCTCGTCGCGGCGTATCTGCAGTTCGCGGCGCAGCAGTCCCATGGTGTTGTCGACGCTGTGGCGCAGCACCTCGCTGACGGTGAGAAACTGTGGCTTGCTGTCTTCGATGATGCAGCAGTTGGGCGAGATGCTTATCTCGCAATCGGTAAAGGCGTAGAGGGCGTCGATGGTCTTGTCCGACGAGGTGCCGGGTGCCAGCTGCACCTGTATCTCCACATCGCGTGCGGTGAGGTCGAGCACCTTGCGTGCCTTGATCTTGCCCTTCTCGATGGCCTTGGTGATGGAGTCTTGCAGGGAGTCGGCCGTCTTGGTGAAGGGAATCTCACGGATGACGAGCGTCTTGGAGTCGAGCTTCTCGATCTTCGCGCGGATGCGCACCGAGCCGCCTCGCTGACCGTCGTTGTACTTTGATACGTCGATGGCGCCGCCTGTGGGGAAATCGGGGTAAAGGTGGAACTCTTCGCCGCGCAGGTATTTCACCGCCGCCTCACAAATCTCATTGAAGTTGTGGGGCAGCACACGGCTCGACAGTCCTACGGCGATGCCGTTGGCGCCTTGGGCCAAGAGCAACGGATACTTTACCGGCAGGGTGATGGGTTCCTTGTTTCGGCCATCGTAGCTAAGCTGCCACTCGGTGGTCTTGGGATTGAACACCGTTTCGAGGGCAAATTTCGACAGGCGCGCCTCGATGTATCGGGGAGCGGCCGCCGAGTCGCCGGTGAAGATGTTTCCCCAGTTTCCCTGGGTGTCGATGAGCAGGTCTTTCTGTCCGAGCTGTACCAGAGCGTCGTAGATGGATGCGTCGCCGTGTGGGTGAAACTTCATGGTTTCGCCCACGATGTTGGCCACCTTGTTGTAGCGCCCGTCGTCCATACGCTTCATGGTGTGCAGTATGCGGCGCTGCACAGGCTTCAGTCCGTCGCCACTGTGTGGCACGGCACGTTCCAGGATAACATACGAGGCGTAGTCCAAGAACCAGTTCTTGTACATGCCCGACAGGTGGTGCACGGCCGATGCGTCGAAGCGGTCGGCGGGCTTGTAGTCGCTGTGGGTGTCGGTAGTCAACTCGTCGTCGGCCTGCGGAGTATCGTTGTTGTTGATGATCTTGTCGTCGTCCATATCTGTTGGTTTGTAACCCCAATATGGGGCTAATCTATGCAAAGGTACACAAAAAACGGCAAATAGCCTTTGAGTGTTATCGCTTTTTTACATTTTGCGCTTGTTCAGCCCCATCCGTCGATAGGCCAACGCATCCTTAGCCTCCGACGAGCTACTGCGTCTGAGTGTAAATACATACGAGTGTCCTTTGTCACTCCAAATGTTGGATGATCCTACATGATGGCTTGTTGGTGCTGAAAGAAAACAATTGTTCCGCCTCTTCGTCCTTTGCGCAATGTGTTCTGTCGGATATTTTGGTGCAAAAGTTGTGCGGTGTTTTGGGTTGAACCAGCCAACGAAATCGCCGTTTTTCCGTGCTCGCCGTTTCAAATCTGCGTCGCGCGCTCACCGTTAGGCATCTTTCGTCTTGCGATACCTACCTAACCGCACCTCGAAAGGCCATGTTTCGTGCCTCGAAAGACCACGTTTCGTTCCTCGGTTAGGCATGTTTCGCAACGTGGAATGTTAAATGTGGAAGGCTAATATCTTTCCTGTTGTGATAACGCGTTGGTTGTCAGTTGGTTATGTAGTTGCGCTGAGAATTGTGTATTTCCGCCCAATTCTTCCGTCGTTGTTACCAACAATGTAGATTTCAGTATAGTTTGTTGCCATAATTCGCATGCCGCCCATCCCCCAATGGGGGCATCCCATGTTTGTGATGATTAGGGTTCCACTTCACCCCTAATCGTTTTGGCCTCAGGCGGGATGGTTGGGCTTTGCTTATTTGGCTCAACGAAAACGCCCTTTTAGAGCGATGGCGAGGCCAGAATGGTGCAAACCTTGTCTTGGAAACGGCGGCCATTCTTGTGGTGCATCACACCTTGGTTGATGATGGCGAAGCACAGGTGGTGGCCGTTGGCGGCCGTGAGGTAACCGCAGAGGCTGCTGATGCCCGTAACGGTGCCCGTCTTGGCGTGAACGTTGCCGCGTGTGAAGGCGCCTGTCATGCGCTTGCGCAGGGTGCCGTCGGTGCCGGCAATGGGCAGGGCGGGCAACAAGTGGTTATAGATGTTCTGGTCGTGGAAGGCGTAGCGCAGCATCTTTACCTCGAGCTCAGCGCTGACATAATTATAAAGCGAGAGCCCCGATCCGTCGGCAAACTTATAGCGCGATCCGTCGAGTCCCAACTTGTTGACCAACTGTTGGATGACCGAGCGCGCGCTCTTCGACGTGGCGGGATGGTTGCCGGTCGACGCGGCGATCTGGTAGAACATTGACTCGGCGTAGAGGTTGTCGCTCTCCTTGAGCATGCGCATGAGCACCTGGTCGATGGTGTGGAACCGTCGGACAATGCAGTTCGACTCCTCGGGCTTGCGTTTCTCGCCCAGCGAGCCCGTGAGGTAGATGCCCGCCTCGCGTAGCTCCGAGTAGAACTTAGGAAGGAACTGGTCTTTGCGCGACAACAGCAATGGTGACAGCGTGGGATTGTCGTCGTCCCAGCACCATCCCTCGCCATAGGGATTGTTGTCCTTCATGGTCTTGTCTCCATAGATGCTGCCGCGTATGGTGTCGATGCCCATGCGCCTGATGCCCTCTACGAAGGCGCGCAGGTCGTCGTTGTTGAAGCGTGGGTCGAAGCCGCCCACACAGTAGACGTCGCCGCGCAGCGTGCAGCTGTCGACCTCGCCCGTGTAGCACAGGTCGGTCTTAAACTGGTAGCTGCCGCCCAGACGGCTTAGGGCGGTGATGGCGGTGATGACCTTCATGGTGGAGGCAGGGCGCATCAGCTGGCGCTCGTTGTGGCAGAAGATGGCCGAGTCGGCATCGAGGTCGTAGACCATCATGCCAAGTTGAGAGGTGCGAAACATGTCGGTCTGCAGCAACGCGTTGATCTGTGCCCGCACGTTGTGGGGCCATGGCAGTGTGTCGCCTTGGGCGCTCAGCGAGTCGCTCCACAGCGAGTCGGTGGCGAGCGTGTCGTTATCCTCTGTCGATTCGTCGTCGTCGATGATCTCGGTCTGGGCCTGCAAGGGCAGCGCCAGGCCAATCATCAGAACCCATAAGTAAGCTTTAATTGTTCTCATCCTTTCTCTTGATGTTGTGTTTCCGTTCGGTCAAGCACTTCACAAACGCCTGCTCGTTGTCGGGCTGAACCATGAGTATGCGCTCGCCCTTGAGGCCAAGCAGCAAGAAATGGGTCAGACCGAAGGTGGTGGTGACGGGCCTGTAGCCAACGATGTCGGCCAGGGCTACTTCCTTCTTACGCGCAAAACGACCGTGGTAAACGATAAGGCGGTCGCCCCGGAACACATATTCGGAGTGGAGCACGCGCTCGAGGAGCACCACGCACACAAGAGCCATGAGCAGTCCGAGCACTACCCATTTTTGCCAAAACAGCCAAAATGAGATGGCTCCGAAAAGAACGACGCCACAGATGGCACCCACTGAAAAACGATGATGAAAAGTCCTGTCCATAATTTCAAGGTGCAAAATTACTAAAAATCGAAGAGTTATAGGAAGGCGTTATATATATTTTTAGTAATTTTGCACTGACATAACACATTCATTATGACTTACAAGTATGACTTTCTGGTCATTGGCGCCGGTATAGCGGGCATGAGCTACGCCCTGAAAGTGGCTCAAGCGAAAAAAGGAAAGGTTTGCATCATCTGCAAAACAACGCTCGATGAGGCCAACACGCGCTTCGCGCAGGGTGGCGTGGCGTCGGTGACTAACCTTGAGAAAGACGATTTTGAAAAACACATCAACGACACCATGATTGCCGGCGACTACATCAGCGACCCGGCGGCTGTGCGTCAGGTGGTGACAAAAGCGCCCGAACAGATCCGCCAGTTGGTGGAGTGGGGAACGCAGTTCGACAAGCAGGCCAATGGCCAGTTTGACCTTCACCGTGAGGGAGGACACTCGGAGTTCCGCATATTGCACCATGCCGACGACACAGGAGCTGAGATTCAGCGCGCCCTGATGGCCGCTGTGCGTGCCAATCCCGATATTGACGTCAAGGAGAACCACTTCGCCGTGGAGATCATTACGCAGCACCACTTGGGTGCGAGGGTAACCCGTCGCACGCCATTCATTTACTGCTATGGCGCCTATGTGCTCAACACAGAGAACAGGGTAGACACCTACCTGAGCAAGGTTACCGTGATGTGCACGGGCGGATGCGGCGCCGTGTACCAAACAACCACCAACCCGGTGGTGGCCACGGGCGACGGTGAGGCCATGGTTTACCGCGCCAAGGGAACGGTGAAGGACATGGAGTTTGTGCAGTTTCACCCCACATCGCTCTACCACCCTGGCGAGACCCATCCCGCTTACCTCATCACCGAGGCCATGCGTGGCTACGGCGGCATACTGAAACTGGCCGACGGAACGCCCTTCATGGACCAGTATGACGAGCGTGGGTCGCTGGCTCCGCGCGACATTGTGGCGCGTGCCATCGATAACGAGATGAAGAAAAATGGTGTGGACCATGTGTATCTCGACGTTACCCACAAGGACGCTGAGGAAACAAAGCACCATTTCCCCAATATCTACAAGAAATGCCTGTCGATCGGTGTCGACATCACGAAGGATATGATACCCGTGAGGCCCGCTGCCCATTACATGTGTGGCGGCATCAAGGTGGACCTCAACGGCTGTTCGAGCATTGAGCGACTTTACGCCCTGGGCGAGTGCTCATGCACAGGTTTGCACGGAGGCAACCGACTGGCCAGCAACTCGCTCATCGAGGCTGTGGTGTATGCCGATACTGCCGCCAAGCATTCGCTGGAGCATATTGACGACTACAACTTCAATGATCAGGTGCCTGAGTGGAACGATGAGGGAACGCTTACCAATGAGGAGCACGTGCTCATCACACAGGCTAATAAAGAGGTGGGCGAGATTATGAGCAACTACGTGGGCATCGTGCGCTCCGACCTGCGCCTCAAGCGTGCATGGGATCGCCTCGACCTGCTCTATGAGGAGACGGAGAGCCTGTTCAAACGTGTGAAGATCTCGCGTGACCTCTGCGAGCTCCGCAACATGATCAACACCGGATACCTCATCACCCGCATGGCCATAGAGCGCAAGGAGAGCCGCGGCTTGCACTACACCGTGGATTATCCGAAGCACGCTTACGACAAGTAACCGAGCCGTTGCGCAATTGCCCTGCGCAAGGCAAACCATAAGGCGGACCACCCATAGCCAAACGATTTTTGGCTGTGGGTGGCCCGCCTTATGGTTTGGGGGAAGGAAGTCAGAATATGATGCCGAAAGAAACTCTGACAAGAGTTGAAAAGAATCAATAACCTTCTAATAGCTTTCCTATTTCGGTCTAATGGCCGATTGGGGGTTTATTCGGCTCTTTTGCCTTCGAGGGCCGCCAAGGCGTTCTCGGCCAGGGCGCGCATTTCGTCTTGTCCGGGGTAAACAGCCACAGGGGCCAACCAGGCGATACGGCGTTTGAGACGGTCTACGATGTAGTCGGAATGGGCCATGCCACCCGTGAGGATGATGGCGTCGGGTGGGCCGCAGAGCACAGCGGCTTCCGACACGATGGTCTTGGCCACATGCCAGATCATGGCGTCGACCACGAGGCGGGCATGGTCGTCGCCCTCCTCAATGCGCTTCACTATCTCCTTCATGTTGTTAGAACCTAAGTGCGCAATCAGTCCGCCATGTCCGGCCACTCGTTTCAGCAGCTCGTCCTCGGTGAGCGTGCCACTGAAGCAGAGGCGGATGAGCGCCGCAACAGGAAGCGAACCCGCACGTTCGGGCGAGAAAGGCCCCTCGCCGTCGAGCGCGTTGTTGGCGTCGATGGCCTGCCCGTGGTCGTGGGCGGCGATGGAGATGCCGCCACCCAGGTGGCACATGATGAGGCGAAGGTTCTCATAGTGTGTTTCGTGTTCGCGGGCGTAACGTCGAGCAATGGCCTTCTGGTTGAGCGCATGCCAGATGCAGATGCGCGGCAACAGCGGTGAGCCACTGATGCGAGCCTCGGGCGCCAACTCATCGGTGGTGCCAGGATCGGCGATAAACGCCTGGCAGCCTGGTATCTCCTGGGCAATGGTATAGGCGATGATGCAACCCAAATCGCAGGCGTGCTGATGCTCGCAGGCGCGCTCCTCAGCGATCATGGTGGGCGTAACGGGATAGGAACCGCTCTTCACCGGACGGGCCAATCCACCGCGGCCAACCACAGCGTCGAACTGCAGGGGCACATTGCGCTGCTCCAATTCTTTGATAACCAGTTGGCGACGGAAATCGAACTGGTCCATGATGGTGGGAAACTGGTGCAACTCATTCAAGTCGTGCACGATGTCGGTGACAAACAAGGGCTGCAGGTCGTCGAAGACGGCAATCTTCGTTGAGGTCGACCCAGGGTTTACAACAAGCACGCGAGGCATAGGCTCAGGTATTTGGATTCTGCCGAATCGCCGCGTGAGGGCAGCACTACGGGCACGTCGGGGCCTTGTAGCACTCCAGCCGTACGCGCCTGGCAGAAGAGGGTTATAGTCTTATAGAAAAGGTTTCCGGCTTCGATGTCGGGGAAGATAAGGGCGTCGGCGTCGCCCGCGATGGGCGAGTCGATATGCTTCACCGTCATGCTCTCCTTCGAGCAGGAGGTCTTGAGGTCGAGCGGCCCGTCGACGATGCAGGGGCCAAAGGCGCCTTGGGCAGCCATATCCTTGATCTCACCGTAGCCCACCGTGAACGGGAAGTTCTTGGCGTCGACCTTCTCCGAACAGTGGATGAGCGAGATGCGCGGGCGCTCAATGCCCAATTGCTGGCAATAATGGGTGACGTATTGTATTTGCGCCACACGCTGTTCTTGTGTGGGGTAAGGAATGACGGCGGCGTCGGTGAAGAACAGCAGTTTGTGGTAATCGGCCAATTGGGCAAGGGTAATGTGGGTCATGACCCGGCCCTTGCGCAGAATGCCAGTATCCTTGTTGAGGATGGCGCGCAGCAACACGTCGGTGTTGACGAAGCCTTTCATGATGACATCGGCCTCGCCACGCCGTACGGCCTCCACGGCCTGGCGGGCTGCCTCTGCGGGATCGTCCGACTGGAATACCAAGGGTGTGATGATGCCGTTGCGCTCAGCGTTGGCAATGGCTTGGTGCGACGACTCGTCGTTGGGACAAACAGCGGCCACTCGTTTTTTCAGATGGTGTGTTTTCAAGTGAGCGATTAGCTCATCAAAAGATTTTATAGGCATAGGATTTTTAGTTCATAACGGTCTCAAAGATAGCGAAAAATCCAACAAGTGGGCGCAAGATTTCTGAAAAAATATACTAATAAAAGGTAAAAACCGACTTCCGCTTACCTGTGTTCATGGCCTTGGTGCCATTTTGCTTTCTCGACTTGATAAGTCGGGGAGGTAAGGAAGACGGTTTTTACCTTTCAGTGTTGCGGTATGTGTCAGTGGGCATGCCCTTGTGGCGCATGGCTCACGTTGGCAGCCTCCTGTTTCAGTTCGGTGATGCGAGTAACAATGGTGTCGCCCTTTTCGGTTGTGAAGAACACGGCACGCACCACGTGGCCCACATCGGCATTGCCACGCACCTTGATGCGTCGGCTCTTGTAGTAGAGCGTGGAGTCGCGGCGTGAGGGGTAACTGAGCAGTTGCACCTCATGCTTGGTGGAGGCCGGACCGATGACAAAGATGTCGGCGCTGTCGGTTACGGCCTTAGTCACGGTGGAGTCGTTGGCCGCTGCCTTGCGCAAGGCGGCGGTGTCGGGAGGGTAAAAATCCTTGGCGGCCACAGTGTCGCCATCGTCTTGGCTGGGAGCCATGCGGCACGACACCGTGACGGCTTGTGCGGCGATGAGCAGCAGCGGTATAAAAGCTAATTTGCGCATGGGATGATGGTAAAAATGGGAGTTTGGGTCCGATGGGGATTATTCCAGCGACTGAGCGGCCAGTCCTCCCTCGGCAGTCTCCTTGTAGAGCGAGGGCAGGTCGTGGCCAGTCTGGTTCATTACCTGCACCACGCGGTCGAAGCTCACGCGGTGCTTGCCGTCGCTGAAGGCGGCGTAGAGGTTCGAGTCGAGTGCGCGGGTGGCAGCGAAGGCGTTGCGCTCAATGCAGGGTATCTGCACCAGGCCACACACCGGGTCGCATGTCATGCCGAGATGATGCTCAAGGCCCATCTCTGCGGCATACTCGATCTGTGCCGGACTGCCTCCGAAGATTTGGCAGGCGGCGGCAGAAGCCATGGCGCACGCTACGCCTACCTCGCCCTGGCAGCCCACGTCGGCGCCCGAGATGCTGGCGTTTTGTTTCACAATGTTGCCCACGAGACCTCCTGTGGCGAGGGCGTGCAATATCTTGTTGTCGGAAAATTCATGGCCCTTGGCGAGGTGATAAAGCACGGCGGGCATGATGCCGCATGAGCCACATGTGGGCGCTGTGACGATGGTGCCGCCTGAGGCATTCTCCTCGCTCACAGCCAAGGCATAGGCGTAAACCAAGCCGCGAGTTTGCAGGTTCTTGCGGTAGCCCTTGGCCTTGACATAATAGGTGAAGGCCTTACGCTGCAGGTTGAGTGGGCCAGGCAGGCGCCCCTCACGCTCTATGCCGCGCTCCACGCTGCGCTTCATGGCTTCCCAAATCTCCTGCAGGTAGTCCCAAATGCCTTCGTCCTCATGCTCGGCAACATACTCCCAGTAGGCGCGGCCGTTGTCGTAGCACCACTTCTTGATATCGCTGAGCTTGGTCAGCGGGTAGATGTCGGGCGATGGAGGCAGCACACCCGTGGGATGGTCGCCTTCGGAGAGGGCACCGCCACCTACGCTGTAAACGGTCCACGAGGTGTTGGGCCGACCGTTAGCGTGAACGGCGTTGAAAGTCATGGCGTTGGGGTGGAACGAAAGAAACTTATTGGGCTCCCACACAATGGTGGTGGGGGCTATGGGTTGCAGCACCTCCTCAATGGCCACATCTGTCATGTGGCCCTTGCCGGTGGCGGCCAAACTGCCATAGAGCGTTACACTGAATGACACGGCTCCCTTGTTTTGGGCAGCAAAGATTTGGGCGGCTTTCTGGGGGCCCATGGTATGGCTCGAGGAAGGACCCTTGCCTATTTTGTAAAGTTCGCGTAGTGATTTCATGTTTGCAAAGATAATGCAATTCGCACGGAGAAAGAAATGATTTTGCCCTTTTCTTTTCGCGTTATGCTTTTATTAGGATTATGTCGGAGATTGTGGCAAGGATGCAGTCTTACAAAAAGGTGACAACGGCGTTGCTCTTGCACGGATGTTTAGGGGGAATGGCAAGGGCGACAAATCCGTTGTCACGGGCAACCTGTTATGGCGGAGTATGAGCCATAGCAGGTCTGATATACTAAAGAGTATGAACTAAGCTAATATGAGGTTGGCGCCACGGTCTTGGTGACTTTTGTGGTGCCGTCGGCCAATATATCCCTTCGGATAATGAGTTTGCTGGCGACGGGGTTGCTGAGACGCTTGCCGTCGATAGAGAAGAACTGGGAGGACACCACTTGGCTGACGCTTGTGGGCCGCGAGATGGCCGACGGGGTGTCGCGCCGGTGGCTAAACACCCATTCGAGACGGGCGGTGGTGTAACTCTGTATGCAGGTTGTTTCGTGAGTCCAACCTTCTTCCACATCCATCCTAACATCATCGTCCAAAGCCTTTAACTCCTCCACAAAAGAAGCGGCAGTTTCCACCTTCATGATGGCGTCTGCCGTTCCCATGACGGTGCAGGCCGGTGTGGTGGCAACGTTCTCCACCACTGTTTTCGACGGGTTGGCAGCCACAGGCATGGTGGCGGCGAAGAAGTTGGGGTAGGCGGAGAGCATGCCCCAAGTGCCAGTGCCTCCCATCGACCCTCCGAAGATATAGATGCGGTTGGAGTCGGCTACGCCTTCCGAGGCGTATCGGTCAATCATGGCCTTGAGCATGGTGTTCATGGGGCCACCCCACGACTTGTCGGTTGGGCACTGTGGTATGAGAAAGATGGCGTTTATGCCATGGGTTTCCAAATAGCGCGCTATCGAATCGGTGCCGGGTTCCAATAGTTGCTTCTCGTTATCGTTGCCTTTGCTCGATCCGCCGTGTAGGTAGACCACCAGAATGGGCGCCTCTGTACTGTTCTCGTTAGTGATGACGCATTTGCGATAACCCATTGTGATGCCCAACGTAGTGATTTGTTCTTTTGATGCGTTGAAGGCGTGGGCCAGCATGCTGGTCCACACCATAATAATCCATAAGAATTGTTTCATTCCATTGGTTGTTTGGTTATCCTATCGCATAGATCCGGGACGGCGAGGGCCCTTGCGTTTGCCATTTTGACGGTTCTTCTCAAGGCGCTTCGACATCTGGCGCTCCAACTTGTAGACGCGCTGTATTTGTGCCTGTGAGAGAAACTGAGAGTAGGTTTTGTAGTACTTCTCACGGATGTTGAGTATCTTATGGCTCATCTCAAAGCGCTGCTTGATGGCCTGTTCGTTTTGTTCCTCTGTGTTGTTGGGGGTGCTGCGCAAGCGCGGACCTAAGGCCCATATCTCTTTTTGACACTGTGTATAGGTGTCTATGAACCGCGCTGTGGTCTTCTCGTCGAACGCCAGAGAGTGTGCGATGTGCTTGGCCTGAACTTCCGCCAACTGTTCGCGTGAGAGGCGCTGACTCTTGCTGTCCTTCTGTGCGGCGGCGCTTGTGGTGAATGCGGTCATGACCAAGGCCATGATCAGCGTTGTCAGAATTGTCTTCATAATAATGTGGTTTGTTTATTATTTAGTTGTTGATGAATACATCGGCCTGGTACACGTCCAAGAGATAGTCTTGGTCGCCTTGCGAGAGGTTGGCGAAGGCTTGGTCGACGGCCTCTATGCCGTTGGTGGATTGGGTGGTGCTGAGGTTTAGGTTTACTATCCATAGGGCGGCCACCGATGCTGCTACAGCCGCGGCCGTTATCCACAGTCGTGTGGTTTTCTTGCGGATGGGCTTTTGTGGCAGGTCCATGCGCTCGTCTTTCACCATGTTCATGACGTTCATCTCCATCTCGCGAAATAGACCGTCGGGGGCGGAGTAGGGCATGCGTTTGCCCACTTGCTTGAAGTCGAAACCTTGATTCATATTCTTTAATCGTTTTGATTCATATATTTAATGATTTTCTCCTTGGCTACGTGGTAGCTTTGTCGGATGCTTGTTGGTGTGCTATCGGCCACGCGTGCAATCTCGCTGAAACAGAGTTCGTCGTAGTACCGGAGGTTGAAGGCCAACTGCTGCTTGGGTGGCAGGGTGAGTATGGCTCTCTGTAGCTTGGCCGCCAGTTTGTCGGCCTCTTCCAGGCTGTTGTCGGCAATGAGCGTAACGCCAGTCGTTTCCGACTCTAACGAAACGGTTTCTTCTTGCCGTTTGCTGAGGCAGCGCAGGGCCTCATTGGTGGCGATGCGGTAAATCCAACTTCTGAACGAGCCGTTACCCTGATACGTCCCCATCGAACGGAAGATTCTCACAAACGTTTCTTGAGTAGCGTCTTGGGCGTCGTCGTGCGACACCACCAACCTGCGGATGTGCCAATAGATGGGCTCTTGGTATTGGTCCATGAGCATCCTGAAACCGGCTTCGGGGCATATCCTCAGTGTGTTGATGAGGCTTTGTTCTGTTGTTGTCATATACTTCTTAGACCCTGAGAAGTGGAAAAGATAAAAACAGGTAAGTTGTTTTTTGTGATTTTTTGCCCGAGCAAACAAAAAGAGAGCGCCAAGTTGCCCTTGACGCTCTCTTTGTTGGGTTATGCTAATGGGATATTATGCCTCAGCCTCGTCGTTGGTTTCCTCAGCAACGAAGTTCTTCAGGTCGTCGCCGTTGAAAGCCATGACGTATGCGGCGTGGCCCACGACCTCCTCCTCAGCGGCGCGCACATACACCTGAGCGCTCTTGGCGAAGAGCTCGGGAGCCTTGGTGGCGTCGGTAAGGATGAGCAACGACATGATGATGTCGCCTGTCATGTTGTAAAGGCGGCGAGCCAAGAAGTCGTGCTCGGCCTGGTTGTCGCTGGCTTTCACCTTCTCCACAGCCTCGGCGTAGAGGTCAACCATCTTGGCCACACGCTCCTTCAATGGACGCAGCTCGTCGGCAACGTCGTTGAGCAGCATCTCCTTGATGATGTTGAGATAGGTTCCATTGGTGATGTAGCGCACGGCAGCCACCACCTGCAACTGTGTTGTTCCCTCGTAGATAGAGAAGATACGGGCGTCGCGATACAGGCGCTGGCACTTATACTCCATGATAAAGCCCGAACCGCCATGGATGGAAATGGCGTCGTAGGCGTTCTGGTTGGCATACTCTGAGTTCATGCCCTTGGCCAGCGGAGTGAAGGCGTCGGCCAAGCGGCTGTACTGCTTCATCTCCTTGCGCTCCTCGGGAGTGAGCTTGCGCTCGCGCGAAATGTCCTCGAGAGCCTTATAGATGTCCACGTAGCGGGCGGTCATGTAGAGCAGCGAACGACCGGCGTCGAGCTTGGCCTTCATGCGAGAGAGCATGTCGTAAACGGCGGGGAAGGTAATGATCTTCTTGCCAAACTGCTCGCGCTCCTTGGCGTAGGCCAGACCTTCGTTGTAGGCTTCCTGTTCCACACCCACCGACTGGGCAGCGATTCCCAGGCGTGCGCCGTTCATCAGACTCATCACATACTTGATGAGGCCTAAGCGACGCTCGCCGCAGAGCTCACACTTGGCGTTCTTGAACACCAGCTCGCAGGTGGGCGAACCGTGGATACCGAGCTTGTGCTCGATGTGGCGCACGGTAACACCACCATCGCGCTTGTCGTAGATAAACATTGACAGGCCACGTCCGTCGTGTGTGTCTTCCTCGGAACGAGCCAGCACGAGGTGCAGGTCAGAGTCGCCGTTGGTGATGAAACGCTTCACACCGTTGAGTCGCCAGGTGCCATCGGCGTCTTGGGTAGCCTTCAGCATGACGCGCTGCAGGTCGGAACCGGCGTCGGGCTCGGTGAGGTCCATCGACATGGTCTCGCCCTCAGAGATGCGGGGAATGTACTTCTCCTGCTGCTCCTTGGATCCAAACTCGTAGAGCGTATCGATGCAGCTCTGCAGCGACCACACGTTTTGGAAACCAGCGTCGGCAGCCGCGATGACCTCCGAAAGCATGGAGAACACCGTGTTGGGAACGTTGAGGCCTCCGAAGCGGCGCGGCATGGAAATGCCCCAAAGGCCGGCCTTGCGTGTGGCGTCGAGGTTTTCGTAGGTCTTGCTGGCGTAAATCATGCGACCGTCTTCGAGGTGCGGACCCTCGAGGTCGACGCTCTCCGAGTTGGGCTCAAGAATGTTGGCGGCCACGTCGCCCGTGATGTCGAGCAGGCGCTTGTAGTTCTCAATGGCGTCGTCGTAGTTGACGGGAGCGTCGTCGAACTGGTCCTTGTCGACATACTCTCTCTCCTTCAACTCAACGATGCGCTGCATCAGCGGATGATTGAGATGGAATTCAATCTCAGGATGATCACTATAATAGTTTGCCATAGTTGTATGCTTTGTGACGCCCACCGCCCCTTGGGGTGTGACAGGGCAGTTAGGCTGTGTCTTTTATTTAGAATTCTGTTTGTAGTACTTAATCATCTTCGGTACGACATCTTCCACATTGCCCACGATCACGTAGTCGGCAATCTTGTTGATGGGAGCCTCGGGGTCGTTGTTGATTGAGATGATGATGCCGGCGTCTTGCATACCAGCGATGTGCTGGATCTGTCCAGAGATACCGCAAGCGATGTAAACCTTGGGATGAACGGTTACACCCGTCTGTCCCACCTGGCGGTCGTGGTCGACCCATCCGGCGTCGACTGCGGCGCGGCTTGCGCCCACCTCACCGTGGAGCTCCTTGGCAAGCTGGAAGAGCATGTCGAAGTTTTCCTTGCTTCCTACGCCATATCCACCAGCCACAACGATGGGAGCGGCCTTCAGGTTGTTCTTGGCGGCCTCCACCTGGCGGTCGATAACCTTCACTACAAAGTCGGTCTCGGGCACGTATTTGGCCACATCGGGATAAACCACCTCGCCCTTTGCGTTGCCCTCGTAGAGGGCTTTCTGCATAACACCGCTACGAACGGTGGCCATTTGTGGGCGGTGGTCAGGGTTGACGATGGTTGCCACGATGTTTCCGCCGAATGCGGGGCGGATTTGGTAGAGCAGGTTGTCGTAGTGCTTGCCGCTCTTCTTATCGTCGTAGTCGCCAATCTCGAGCTGGGTGCAGTCGGCAGTCAGGCCGCTGGTCAGCGACGACGACACGCGAGGTCCGAGGTCGCGGCCGATGACGGTAGCGCCAAGCAGGGCGATCTGCGGGTTCTCCTCCTTGAAGAGGTTGACGAGAATGTCGGTGTGGGGAGCCGATGTGTAGGGGAAGAGCCCCTCGGCGTCGAACACAAAGAGCTTGTCGACACCATAGGGAAGGATCTGGTCTTCCACTTTGTTCTTGATTCCTGTTCCTGCCACCACGGCGTTGAGGTCTACGCCCAACTGGTTGGCCAGCTTGCGGCCCTTGGTGAGCAATTCCTGAGATACTTCGGCAACGGTAGTGCCTTCAATCTCGCAATATACAAAAACGTTGTTCATATCTGCTTAGCCAATAATCTTTTCGTCCAACAATTCCTTGATGAGGCTCTCCACGTCAGCGTCGCTGCTGGTGAGCGTCTTGCTCTCTTTGGCCTGGAACACGATGTTTTGCACGGCCTTCACCTTTGTGGGTGAACCTGCCAAACCACACTGCTCGTAGTCGGCTCCGCAGTCGGCGATGCTCCACTGGCCCAGCGTGAGGTAGGGGCGCGAAGCGTAGAGGTCGGTCCAAGGCTCGTCTCCCTTGCGCTCCATGGGGCATGTGGCGTACTTGTATTTCATGACGCGCTTGGCGTTGCAGGGGCGTGCGGGTGCAGCCGTTCCGTTCACGGTGATGAGCACCGGCAGGGGAGCGACAACCGTCTCTACGCCGCCGTCGATGTGGCGACGGATGGTAGCCTTGCCGTCTTCCACCTTGATGACCTCCTCAGCGTAGGTCACCTGGTTGAGTCCGAGCTTCTGTGCCACCTGCGGTCCCACCTGTGCGGTGTCGCCATCGATGGCCTGTCGTCCGCCAATCACGAGGTCCACATGTCCCAGTTCGCGGTCGATCTTGGCAATGGCCTGCGAGAGGAAATACGAGGTGGCGAGGGTGTCGGCACCGGCGCTCTTGCGGTCGGTGAGAAGGAATCCGTCGTCGGCGCCTCTGTAGAGTCCTTGGCGGATGATTTCACCGGCTCTTGGAGGACCCATGGTGAGCATGGTTACAGTAGTTCCAGGGTTCAGGTCTTTAATGCGGAGCGCTTGCTCCAAGGCGTTCAAGTCTTCGGGATTGAAGATAGCAGGCAGTGCGGCGCGGTTGACTGTGCCTTCGGCTGTCATGGCATCCTTACCCACATTTCTTGTGTCGGGTACTTGCTTGGCAAGCACAACAATTTTCAATTTCATATAAATGATATATAATTGTGATATTTCCGAAATACGGGCGCAAATATACAAATATTTTACTCTCCCGCCAAACAAATGGTACTAAAACCGCAAGTCTCTGCACAAAACAAAGTGTTTGTGCAGTATTGTGTTCCCGTGCTTTGTGCATGCAAGCGTTTGCACTTGGGTCTGGGGTGAAAGCGAGTTGTCGATGGCCACCGTGTTCTCATTGATAGTCCCCACCTATAAATAATAAAAGGAGGGACGTGGCTGTCCTCGCGACAGTTGTGCCCCTCCCGAACCAAATTACAAATGTTTCCTTATTTTAGTATAATCATGCTTAGGGTTTTTTGCTTTTGAAGCTCATGTTGTCTGCGGCTGTGGCGAAGATGTTTCCCACATACTTGTCGTTGGCTGTGGATTGCATGTCCCTGAGCGTACGTTGCACCAGTTGCTTTTCGGGGTTCGACAGCAGGTGAATGTAATTGGCGCAGAGGCTCGATATCTTGTTGGCCACGGCCGTCACCAGCGGCAGCTTGTCGCTCTGCTTGCGTCCCCACGTTTTTCCGTTCCATTCGAGATCTCTGCGGAGCTCGTCGTTTTGCTTGAGGTAGATGGAGCGCAAGGTTCCAAAGGCCTGCATGAACTCCAGGGCGGTCTTGGGCTTTTCGTTCAGTTCCGTGTCCTTTTTGTTGGTCGATGGAGCTTGTGGGTCTTTTCCGTAGATCTCCACCACGTGTCCGACGGCCCGGTCGCCCCTCTTGGCCCATGTGAGCATGTAGGCGTAGCGCATGCTCTCGTCCTTGGGGTCGCGCATGAGTTGCATGTTGTAGTTGTTGTCGATCTCCACGGGGAAGACGTATGTGCTCTTGTTGCCCACGTCGTAGGCCAACCTAATTTCCTTTTTAGAGCCCGACTCGGTGCCGGCAGTTTTTACGAATGACTGAAACGAGGCGCTGCTGCATTCGAGCATGGTGTCGTCGAACTTCTGCAGGACGCTGATGGGTGCATCAAACTGGTATTTGTGGATGTAGCCACCTTCGTACTGGTCGTTCACGACGAGTGTCACCTGCTTGTTTTTCAGCAGTTTCGTGGTGAAGTTGTTGAACGCTTCCGACATCTGGTCGACCGATTTCTGTGCCATGACCTGTGTGGAGGCCAGGGCCAAGCAGCAGCTTAGTGCCAGCTTTTTCAGTATGTTCTTGTTCATGAGATAAGAGTGTTTTAGAGTTTGGGCGTCGCCTTTCGGCATTGCGCCTTGGATGTTTTTATATGTGATGCGATGATTTTTTTCTTCCGTCCAACCATTCGTTGGTGCGTTAGTATATCTCTTCGGTTTCCTCGTCGCTCTCGGTGAGTCCCGCCAGTTGCATCTGCATGTTGAGCGAGTCGAGAGCCTCTTCGAAGAGCTCCTCTTGCGAGCGCTTCAACTGTTTCAGCGCTTCTGCCACCAGATGGTCGTCGATGTCGCTCGGCGACTCAAGGCCGATGTCGACCGTCGATGTTGTTTCTTTGGCTATGTGCACCTGCGCCGGTTGCACCTCTGGCCAGCTGATGGGCGACGCCAGATCGCTTGGCTTGGCCTCGGCCAGCAGCACCTTGGGTGGTGCGGGCGAGAAGTAATGGCGGCGATAACGCTTCACGTTCTTCTCCGTTTCCTCCTTGATACGCAGCGTGTCGGCCTTCTTGCGCTTGGCCGTGGGCTTTGCCTTGGTGTTGGCGGGCGTGGCCAGGGTGTCGACGATGGTGGGTTGCTGGTTGTCGGCCAACCACGGGTTGCCTGGTTCGGCGCTGGGCCACACCATGCCTATGATGAGCGCCAGCGAGGCGGCGGCCGCCAGGGCCACGTACCACTTGGCATGGCGGTTCTTGTTAGCCGTCTTTCGTGGCATGCCCTCGTCGAAATAGGCGAACATCAGACGGTAGTTCTCCAAGTCGGCGTCCACCTGCGGATGGTCGTTAAACCATCTTGCGATGCGCTGTTCCTCCTCAAGCGAGGTCTCGCCCTCCATGAAGCGTTCGAGCAGATTCCTGATATTGTCGTTTGTCATAAGCACTTGCCTTTTTTTATTTGTTCCAACAGTCGTTTTCTTGCCCTTGAGAGTAGCGTTCCCACTGATCGTGGCGAGATGCCCACGATGGCGGCAATCTCTTCGGCGCTAAGTTTCTCCACCTGCCTGAGGTGTAGCACCTGGTATTCGGTGGGCGGCAGTTTTTTGAGAGCCTTGTCGAGCCATTTGCCGTAGCTCTCTTCTTCCACCCGTTCCGATGCCCGCTCGGTGGCGGCGATGTTTCGCGCCTGTTCGAGCCCTACGGTGTGCTCCTTTCTGAGTCGGTCGATGGTAAGGTGCCGCGCCATGGTGGCCACCAGTCCTAAGGCGTGTTGCCGCGAACTGACGCTTTCCCTGAGGGCCCACATCTTGATGAGCGAGTCTTGCGCCACATCGTCTGCCCAATCGGATGCCGATGGGTAGCTAAGGGCTTTCTGCAAGGCCAGTGCTCTCAGTTGTGGCACTATGTCGACAAACTCTTGTTCAGTCATTGTTTTCTTTGGTTCCTATTCTATAAACGCAAACATGTGGCCTTTATCAACGGCGTTAACGTTTTTTAAGTATTAGCCCCAAATCGGTCGTTAGACCGAAATAGGTGAGTTATTATGATTTTATGGCTTCTTTCCAACTCTTGTCAGCGTTTCTTTCGGCATCTTGCTTCCATTCGCGTTTCGCCATAGCCCGCTATGGCTTCAACGAGAATGTCGCAACCTGCTCGAAACAAACACTAACAAGAATTGAAATCTAACGACCGATTTGGGTTAAACATAGGTATGCCTAAGTTTGTAGGCATAGTAGGGCGAGGGTGATGTTCTGTTCGATATTTTGGTGTAAAAGTTGTGTGGCGTTTTTGGTTGAACCAGCCAGCGAAATCGTCGTTTTTCCGCGCTCGCCGTCCCCATTTTGCGTTGCGCGCCCACCGTTAGGCATCTTTCGTTTTGCGATACTTACCTAACCGCACCTCGAAAGGCCATGTTTCGAGCCACGAAAGACCATCTATCGTCTCTCGGTTAGGCATGTTTCGCAGCGCAAAATGTTAATTGTGGAAGGTAAAAATCTTTGTTATTGTAATAACACTTTGGTTATCAGGCGGTTGTGTAATGGTGCTGAGAATCGCGTATTTCAGCCCAATCCTTCCGTCGTTGCCACCAACGATGTAGATTTCAGTATAGTTTGTTGCCATAATTCGCATTCCCATTATCAGGCATGGGCGCTGAACGGCCCATCAGCAACGCTCCCTCCCTTACGGAGGAAAGACGCCAAAATAACAATTCGCAAACGCCTTGTTTTACACGTTTTAGCTCGTCCCAACGCCTTGTTTTACAAGTTTTGCCCATTTCCAACGCCTTATTTTACACGTTTTGGCTCGTCCCAACGCCTTATTTTACATAGTTTGCCCCATCAAATAAGCGAGAACTGCCTCATGAAGGCAATCCTCGCTTATCCAAAACAATAGTGATATGGCTATGAAGTTAGCTTGCGATCGTGCGCCCTGCGCCATTATAGCGGATACTCGTCGAAGGCGTAGAGCACGGTCGAGAGGTAGCGCTCTCCGGTGTCGGGCAGCAGGGCCACGATGGTCTTGCCCTTGTTTTCGGGGCGCTTGGCCAACTGGGCTGCGGCGAAGGCGGCTGCACCCGATGAGATGCCCACCAACATCCCATCGTTCTGGGCCAACTGGCGACCGGCGCGGATGGCGTCGTCGCCCGCGATGTCGAGCACCTCGTCGACCACGCTGGCGTCGTAGGTCTTGGGCACAAAGCCGGCGCCAATGCCCTGGATCTTATGTGCGCCCGATGGGCCGCCGTTGAGCACGGGCGATGAGGCGGGCTCCACGGCCACCACCTTCACGTTGGGGTTTTGCTCCTTCAGGTACTTGCCGATACCCGAGATGGTGCCGCCGGTTCCCACGCCCGCCACGAAGATGTCGATCTTGCCGTCGGTGTCGTTCCATATCTCCACACCCGTGGTCTCGTAATGCTTGCGTGGGTTGGCCGGGTTCTCAAACTGTTCGAGGATCACCGCACCGGGAATGCTTTGGCGCAACGCCTCGGCGGCCTTGATGGCTCCGGGCATGCCGTCCTTTCCAGGTGTCAGTTTCACATGCGCCCCATAAGCTTTCACAAGGTTGCGACGTTCCACGCTCATCGTCTCGGGCATGGTGAGGATGAGCTTGTAGCCCTTCACGGCGGAGGCCAACGCCAGGCCCACGCCCGTGTTGCCGCTGGTGGGCTCGATGATGGTGGCGCCCGGCTTGAGGATTCCCTTCCGCTCGGCATCTTCTATCATGGCCAGGCCCACGCGGTCTTTCACGCTGCCGCCAGGGTTAAAAAACTCCACCTTCGCTATGATGGGCGTGTCGAGACCCTGAAGAGCGGAAAACTTGCTGAGTTCGACCAGTGGCGTGTGGCCAATGAGGTCGGTGATGTTCTTGTGTATCATAATCGTAAACTTGGGGTTGTTCGTTTTGTCTTGGCATGTCGCGCTATGGCTCACGCCCCTGCCAATGGAGGCTCGGCTGGTGGGGTAAGGCCGCGCCGACGAGGTTACTTCACGGCCTCAAACGCCTGGTCGAGGTCGTCGATGAGGTCTTGGTAATGCTCCGTTCCGATGCTCAGGCGGATGGTTCCGTCGTAGATGCCCTGCTGCGTGGCCTCCTCCTCAGAGAGTTCCGAGTGGGTGGTACTCTTCGGATGCACCACCAGCGACTTCACATCGGCCACGTTGGCCAAGTTGGAGAAGATTTGCAGGTGGTCGATGAAGTCCCACGCCTTCTGTTGGTCGCCATCGATCTCAAAGGTGAAGATGGATCCGGCGCCGTTGGGGAAGTAGCGCTCGTAGAGATCGTGGTTGGGGTGGTCGGGCAGCGATGGGTGGTTGATCTTCTTTACCTGTGGCTGGCTCTTCAGATACTCAATGACCTTCAGCGTGTTGAACACGTGGCGCTCCACACGGAGGCTCAGCGTCTCCAAGCCCTGCAGCAGCACCCAGGCGTTGAACGGCGAGATGCAAGCACCCTCATCGCGAAGAAGAAGGGCGCGCACACGGGTAACAAACGGGGCGGGAATGTTGCCGAAGACCAAGCCGTAGTACGACTCGTCGGGCTGGGTGAAACCGGGGAACTTATCGTTTTGGAAGTAATCGAACTTGCCTCCGTCGACAATGACGCCACCCAGGCTCGATCCGTGGCCACCTATAAACTTCGTGGCCGAGTGCACCACAATGTCGGCTCCGTGCTCCAACGGACGGATGAGGTAGGGCGTGCCGAAGGTGTTGTCGATCACCACGGGAATGCCGTGGCGGTGGGCTATCTCGGCCGTGCGCTCAATATCGGAGATGTTGGAGTTGGGGTTGCACAGGGTTTCGATGAACACCAGCTTGGTGTTGGGTTGGATGGCGGCCTCCAGGGCATCGTAATCGTCGGGGTCGACAAACGTGGTGGAGATGCCGTATTTCGACAGGGTGTGCTTCAGCAGGTTATAGGTGCCGCCATAGATGGTCTGCGTGGCCACCACGTGGTCGCCGGCATAGGCCAGGTTGGTGATGGCGTAGGTAACGGCTGCGGCACCTGAGGCAACGGCCAGTCCGCCCACTCCGCCTTCCAGTTTCGCCACGCGCTCCTCAAAAACGCCCTGTGTGGTGTTGGTCAGACGACCGTAGATGTTGCCGGCATCCTTCAGATGGAAACGGTCGCTGGCATGCTGGGCGCTATGAAACACATACGAGGTGGTTTGGTAGATGGGCACGGCGCGGGCGTCGGTTGCGGGGTCGGCCTGTTCCTGACCTACGTGAAGTTGAAGTGTCTCGAAGTGAAGTTTCTTTTCGTTGCTCATAGTTATTCCCTTTCTCTTTTTTAACCGCCGTGGGCCTTAATGGGAGGTCGGCGGTGGGTTCGACTAATACATTTATTGATATTAACTGTTCACGGTTGCAAAGGTACAACCATCCGTCATTTCCTGAAATAGCTAACATGTGGCATTTGGCATACCACGATTGTGGTATTTGGCACCTTTCGGCTCTTCAAAGCGATGCTCCACCTTATTTATATATGTAAGGGCCAATGTCGGATGCGCGTTTTGAGGATGTTTTTTCTTGTCATGTTGCATCATAATTCGTTACACCATGAAATCCGCTGAAACAAGTAAGGCGGATGCCATTCGTGGTTTCCGCCATTTCCACTTCTCAGCCTCGATAGGTGGACAAGCATACTGTCATTTCTCGAAAAATAAGGAATGAAACTGAAAAATGTAAGAAATTGGCCATTCTTTGTAAGAAATATCCTACTCGGTTGACGATTTTTCCCATTACTTTGCAACCGAGGAGCGACATGCTGCCATCGGTTGTCGAACTCCCTCATACTTCAATCCACCATAAACCAAGTAAACGAACATGAAATTACTGAAACAAGGAATGCGCGACGCAGACGTAAAATTCTTACAATCTGAACTGTCTCGCTTAGGATATGACCTCAAGGCCGACGGCGACTTCGGCCCCGGCACGCTCAAGGCCGTGAAGGCCTTCCAGCAGAAACATGGCTTGGGAGCCGACGGCGTTGTGGGCAACGGCACATGGGAGGTGTTGCTCTTCGACGGGCGGCCTGCGCACGAGCACCTTACCGACGAGGATTTCTGCCTCGCCGCAAAGCTCATCGACTGTGAGCCGGCTGCGCTCAAGGCGGTGCAGAAAGTGGAGACGGGCGGCCGAGGAGGATTCTTCGCGCCAAGCAAGGCCGCCATCCTCTTCGAGGGCCATGTGTTCTGGAGCCAACTCAAGCAGCGCCGCATCAACCCCGAGAGGTTCGCAGCCGCCAACCCGGGCATACTCTATCCCAGGTGGAGCAAGGCACACTACAAGGGCGGATTGGCCGAATATGCGCGCCTGGAGCAAGCCCGCAAGATCAACGTCGACGCCGCCAACGCATCGGCAAGCTGGGGCATGTTCCAAATCATGGGCTTCCACTACGCGCTCTGTGGATACAAGAGCGTGTCGCAGTTTGTGGCGTTCATGAGCCAGAGCGAGCGCAACCAGCTCATCGTGTTCTGCCGCTTCATACGCAAGTCGGCAGGCATGCTTCCCGCATTGCAGGCGAAAAACTGGGCTTCCTTCGCCCGTCTCTACAATGGTAGCGGCTACGCCGAAAACCAGTATGACAAGAAGTTGCTCAACGCCTACCGAACCTTTGCCGCAAAATGAGGCAACGCCCGAACATCCATCCCACTCCAACCAACCACACAAGAAAACAGCTTATTCATCTAAAAGACGTGGCAAGATTTTAAAAGGTTCTATCTTGTCAACCCGTCCAGGCTAAGAACCTACTCATCAAAAACCTACAATTATGGATGTATCAAAGAAAACCGTTAGTACGCTGGAAGGACTTCCCTTTTACAATCTGATTGGTGGCCCGCTCAACGACTGCATCAGAGCGCAGGCCGACGCAGCGCTCACCACAGTCAACTTCATCAAAAGCGTGGGTCTGGAGCAGGAGAAGGATGGCGTGACCGAAGCCATCTACGTACATTTCACCTTTGTGCAGAATGGGCGAAAGGTAACCATCAGCGTGCCGTTGCTCACCATCGTGCCCATTCCCTACATTGCCATCAACTCCATCGACATCAAGTTTAAGGCCACCGTGAGTGGTGTGGAGACCGATTCCTTCAGCTCTGACTTCTCAAGCCAGTACAATGAGGACTATTCAAGAAATTACAAAAGCTGGAACAAGCGAAAGACCACCAGCCTGAAATCGTCCTTCTCAAGCAAGCGCGACTCCAAGTGCACGCAAGACTCTTCGTTCAGCGTGGAGTCGACCATCGACGTGGAGGTGCATGCCGGACAGGAGTCGATGCCGGCCGGTATGGCCAAGGTGCTCGAGATGTTGGGAGCCGCCATGGACCTCGTATCGCCCGACGGAGAGCTCTCGGTCAACGACACCACGTTCTATGTGGAGTCGGGCAAGAAGGCAAGAGTCATCGCACAGTACAAGACACCCAAGGGGCTTTACGACTCTGAAGGCATCAAGTGTAAGGGCGCAACAGGCAAGCCTAACGCCATGGACAAGACGATGGAGTTTGAATTGGAGGCAAAAAGCGAGCCCTACGAGATCTCGTGCGGCGACGTGCAGAAGGTGCTGGTGAAGGTTTCCGAAGTGGCCGCTCCGACGGCAAAGGCCACATCATCATCCGCAACAACCGCCTAACGCGCCCTCTGGGCCGTATTCCAGTTATTAATTCTTAATCTTACAAGGTTATGGCAACCATTGACACGACTCCTTCCACCATCGCTACCAATGCCTTGCAATCGTTGCCGTTTGGAACACTCATTGGCGGACCGTTGGCGGCCTGTGTCGAAGCGCAGGCCAAGGCGGCAAAAAGCTCATGGGAGTTTATACGCGACGTGGGACTCACCGATAACGGAGACGGCGGGCACAAAGCCGTTTACGTGAACTTTGAGTACCGCAAGGACGGGCGATCGGTGATGCTCAGTCTGCCATTGCTGACCATTGTGCCCATTCCTTATCTGGCCATCCGAGAGATCGAGATCGCCTTCAAGGCGCGTATCTCGGCGGCAGCGTCCACCTCAAAGACCGACCACAAATCGCTCGCCGTTGAGGCTGGAATGAAATCGAAGGTGGGATTCAATGCGCTTGTGGCCAGTGGCAGCGTGGAAATGAGCACCAGCATATCGAGCAAGAAAGACTCTACCGCCACACGCGACTCCAAGTACAGCGTGGAATACACGATGGACGTGAACGTCAAGGCGGGACAAGACGACATGCCGGCCGGTATGGCCAAGGTGTTGGAAATGCTCAACAGCTCTATCGACTCTATTGACACCAAGGGTGAACTGCACGTCTCCGATCAGGTGGTAAGCTTGGCGGGCGGAGGAAGCACCTACATTTCGTACAAGAACAATGAGGGCTATTATGCGCCCAACGACATCAAACTGTACGAATACAAGGACAATCACGCTGGCACTATCGTCAGTAACGATGACTGCCAGAAGGCCTCCGACGACTCCGGTGTGCTCTGTGTGTTTAAGAAAGAGGGATTCTATTGTGTAAAGGCCGGTGAGAAAATGCTGGTCATCAACGTAACCAAATAGCAACCGACTATGCCAGACGACAAGAACAAAGGCACGGGGACAACTCCTGCCAGCAACACACAGCCCACGGGACAGACGCCCGCAGCGGGTGGCGAAGGTGCCAAAGGCCAGTCTGGAACGGGCGGCGGCAATCTCTTGGGAACCGCCATGGGCGTGATCAAGAATTTAGTTTCGTCAGGTGGTGAAGGCGAGAACGGTAAGGCCGGTAGCGCCCAAGGCGACGCCAAGGGTGGCGAAAGCGGTGCAACCGCCAGTCAGGGAACCGCTTCCAACGGTGCAAACCTGAACATCGGCGACTTGGAACAGCAGGAGGAAAACATGCTCGGCGCAAATCAGGACGGCACCTCCAGCGGCGCCAACGGCTTGCAATCGACCTTGGGAAACAGTGAGGCGAGCCAACCTTCGATGGCCGACCAGATCAAGGAACTCAACGAGGTGCAGGTCGACAAGGCATTTGTCGCCGACTCCTTGAACCTGCTTGGAACGCTGTCGTTCGACAAGATCATTGGCAATCCGTTAAGAGCGGCCATCAAAGCACAGCGCGACCTGGCCAAGGAAACGCTTAGTTACATACGCGAAGAGGGCCTGAATGTGGACGAAAAGGGACAAGGACAAATCGTCTACGTCACCATGAGTTTCCTCCGCGACGGCAAACAGGTGAAGATGCGGGTGCCCCTGCTCACCTTGATGCCCGTGCCCAGGCTCTCCATCACAAACATGACTTATACGTTCAAGGCCAAGGTTGATGCGCTGTCGGCGGTGGTGGCGTCGGTGGGAAGCGGTGGAACGCCCATCCTCAACACGACGTCGGGTGGTGGGAGCAAACCCTCCTCATCACCCCAGACGGCCCCAGCGGGTGGCGCTTCAGCCAAGCCCGCCCCTGGCGCAGAGGGCGGAAAAGCCAAGGGCGGCACGTCGACCCAGGTGGCTGCGGCCAAGTCCGACAACGCCTCAGGGGGGATGACGTCGATCACGGCCTCAGCCATGCCCATTGCAACAGACGCGAAAGCCTCGGCGGCGCCGGCCATAGCGGCCAGCTATTCGTCGAAGAAGGACTCGGGTGCCACCCGCGACTCGCGCTATAGCGTGGAGACAACGATGGACATCACCATCACGGCCAGCGAGGGAGAGATGCCACGTGGCATCGACCGATTGCTGGGAGTGCTCGACGATTCGACCGAGGTCATCGACCCCAACGGCACGTTGCAGGTGTCGGCCGACCAGACATCGTTGGTCAATGGCTATGCCGCCATCTCCGTATCGTACCGCAACGGGCGGGGCGCTTACCAGCCCAAGACCGTGAAATGCATACCACTCAGCGGCAAAAAGGCTCCAAGTCTATTGGAGAATGGCGACGAAATGTTGCTCGTCTTCAATGAGAAGGGCGCCTACAAGGTGTCGGCCGACAAGTTGCAACGCATCGTATTCGTATCCTAAAAACCATTTCATTATGGCAAATCTGCAAGTTGTGATAGCCTCGGTGCTGCGCGACGTACTGTTAGCGCAGCACGAGGCTAACCTCCTCACCGAAGCGCTCGCCAAGCAATATCGCGAGGCGGGAGTGCTGAGCCAGTTGAACCTGCCCGCCGTAACCATTGGCGACATGGAACTCTCGTTCCGGTTCGCCATTGCCAACAGCGGCGAGGCGCACGGCGCCACGCCTCACGAGCCAGTTGGCGAGCCGCAGCAACAGTGTGGCGAGGCTGCCGCAAGCGACACCCCGTCGACGCTCGAAAGCATTGCGTCGATGCTGCCCAGCAGCGTCGCGTCGATGGAGGTCATTGTCGATGCCGAACAACTGGCGGCCCTGCCCGAAAGCGTCATTCAAAGCGTTACGCTCAAAGTGTCGACCCAGGGCGGCGTAAAGATCACCGATTCATAAACCTCTGACCATGCACTATGACTGAAGGCAAACCAAAGAAAGTCAACGAGAGCACTTACTCGATGGATATGAGCCTGGCCGAGATGCTCACCGCCATGATTGAATCGACCATTGCGGCCGACCAGAAAGCGGCCGAGGACTACCTGAGGGTGTTGCGCACCTATGCGCTGGAGCCCGCCGCCGGCCCCGATGGCCACGAGAAACTCAAGATGGTGGACTTCGAGATGACCGACGCCGACGGCCAACGGCAGATCGTGTCGATCCCCAAGCTGTCGCTGCTTCCATTGCCTGTGCTACGTGTTGCCGAGGCCACATTCGACATGGAAGCGCAGATAGAGATCAACACTTCTGTCAGCGAGAAGGAACAAAAGGACTTCCGAAAGCGTTTTCCGCTGCTCAAGCAGCAACTGCAAACGAAGATCCAGTCGACGCAAGAGGGTGTGGAAACCGACGACGCAGAGATCGAACAGACCATTGCGGCCGCCGGAGTCCGCGTGCGAATGCTGAGGCCAGGCGTAACGCCCAGTGAGACGCAGAAGGATGTGCAGAAGATGACCAACGTGAAGGTACACATCAAACTGGAGCCCGTGCTGCTGCCCGACGGCATGCGCGGACTGCTGCAAGCCACCGAGAACAACATCCAAGTGTTGAACAAGGACCCATTTAATCATTAACCATTCATCCCATTAGCTATGAACAGCAACCAACAAAAGACACCCGGACTGAACTGTCCGAAGTGCGGGGCTTTCATCCCCACCAGCATCAGCGAACTGTTATCAGCCAGCGGACTGCGCTGCCCGCAGTGCCATCTCGTACTCACCATCAATCGCCACGAGTCGAAGCGCGCGATGGAGATACTGAAGAATGTTGATGAGGCACAACAAAACCTCAAGAAGGCTACATCATTCCAACGATAAACCCACCCTGTTATGCCAGATGGAACCAACACTAACGCCAGTCGGCAGGTCGTGAGCGCCCTCAATTCCATCCCCTTCGGAAACATCATCGGCGGACCGCTGGCTGCTTGTGTGCAAGCGCAGGCCGAGGCTGCGCAGACCACCTTAAACTACATCCGCGGCTTCACCATGACCGAATCGCATCTCGACGTTGAGGGCGCCGAGCCCATCACCGTGAGCTTTTCGTTTATCATGGAAGGCGTGCCGACACGCATGACGGTGCCGCTCATGACCATCGTGCCCATTCCCTACATGCGCATTGAGCATGTAGACCTGTCGTTCACGGCCGACATCACGGCGTGCGACAACGAGAAGATGGAGGCGAAGTTTGCCTCGGAGGGATACCAGGGCGTCGAGGAGGACGAGAAGTCGGTATCCATGCAAAGCAAGATGGGGGTACACGTCAGGGCCTCGACGGGCGACATACCATCGGGCATGGCGAAGATGCTCGACTTCTTTGCCAACAACCTCGTTGTGCAAGAGACGCTCACCACCAAGGAAGTGGAGGATATGAAGCTTGAGGCCGCGCGCCAACGGGCCATCCGCAAGAACGACATGGTGGAGAAGGAGCGCATCGAAGCACAGCAAGCGCTTGAACGACAGAAGCAAAAGGAGGAAGAACGGAAGAAGAAAGAGGCGGAGGACAAGTACCGCTACGGCCTGATTGCCGGCCTTGTGCAAGGTGTGAAAAAGCGCAAACTGCGCCTTGCCGAGGAAGAACTGAAACGAATACTTCGCGTCATAGAGGAAGAGGAGGCGCGTTGCAACAAAATAGCCGCCCTTGTGGAGGCTGTGAAAAAGCGGAGGGAACGCTTAGACGAAGAGGAGCAGAAACGCAAGGAAGAGGAAAGACAACGCAAAGAAAAAGAAGAGCAAGACAAGGTCTCATCTTCGACTACCGGACAATACGTTAGGCCTTCCACCGGCTCATCTTCGGGTTCCAGCGGTACCTATGTCAGGCCTTCCACAGGCTCATCGTCGACTACCGGACAATACGTTAGGCCTTCCACCGGCTCATCTTCGGGTTCCAGCGGTACCTATGTCAGGCCTTCCACAGGCTCGTCGTCGACTACCGGACAATACGTTAGGCCTTCCACAGGCTCATCTTCGGGTTCCAGCGGTACCTATGTTAGGCCTTCCACAGGCTCGTCGTCGGGTTCCAGCGGGTCATCGTCAGCCTCTGGTGGGGCTTCATCAAGCTCGTCCTCAAGCCGTAGGCTTATGCCCAACAGGTCTAAAAGAGTAGTGGCACCATCAAGCTCAAGCGGATCTGCCAGCGAGAAATCGGACGACCCAGAGTCGCTTTCGAAGGCCATCGATAGTATCAAAGGGAGAAGATTTAGCAATTTAATCCGTAATATCAAACGCAAGAAATGACCCACGACGCACCGACAAGCGGTGAGTTGCTGCGCAACGACAAGGCCAACGCTCACAAGCAGACCTCGATATTGAAGAGCACAGGCGAGGCTTTGTGGCTCCACGACGTGATGTGCCAAACGCTAACCGACTGCGTTGAGGCGCAACGACAAGCCACTGAGCGATCGCTTGAGCTCATTGAGCGCACGGCGTTCCACGCCACCGGCGACCGCTCTGAGCCCATCATGGTGAGCTTCTCGCTCCAGATGGACGGCGAGCCTTACACCCTCCGCGTGCCGTTGCTGATGTTGGTGCCGTTGTCTTTCTTGCAAATCAGCCAGGCCGACCTCACCTTTTACGTAAACGTCATGTCGGACAAGTGTTATCCTCAACAAAAAATAAAGGTGCGCCTGTCGCCTTCCAATGAGGATTTGGAGGACTTGCAACGAAGCGAATACGTGCGCAACAACATACGCGTAAACATCAAGGCCTACGCCGATGCGCCCACGGGGGGCATGGCGCGCCTGCTACAATTGGCGGGAACCCGCTGCCTACGCATCCGAAAGGTCGACGAGTAGGCTGGCTTGCCGCAAACCACCATTCACGAACGATTAATCCCCAACGAATATGCCTCAATCCCGTGTCACCGACCCAAAAGAGCTGCAGAAGTCCCCACTGGGCGAGCTCGACTTTAACCGCATCATCGGCGGGCCTCTCTCAGCCTGTGTCAATGCGCAGGAAGAGGCGGCGCAAGCCACGCTCGATTATCTCAACGGGGTGGTGTTTAGGAAGAAAGACGATGATGAGAGTTGCCTTGAGCCTGTCACCATGACGTTCTATTTTGAGAGCGGAGGAGTGGTCAACCGACTCACTATGCCGTTGCTCTGCATCGTGCCCGTGCCCTATTTGCGAATCGACCAGGTGAACCTGAGGTTTCAAGCCACCGTTACGGAGAGCAGCATGAAGGAGGAAAAGCTTGAGCTCAAGGCCAAATACTCCGCGCCGGGCGACTCGGCCGAGATAACCGATGTCGCTCAGGAGAAATTCCTAAGCAAGCGATGCATTGACGTGGACCTCAATGTAACCACGGCCGACATGCCGATGGGCATCTCGAAACTCATTGAGATATTCAACAACCAATTGGTGGAGATCAAGCAATACGAACCCGCCGAGCCCACGAAGCCGGCCGAACCTTCTGAACCCGCTGAACCCACCGAGCCAGCACTCCCCACCGCACCGACTGAACCTATAGCGCCCGCTGAGCCCGAGAAGCCCATTGAGCCTGCTGAACCCATCGAACCCGAGAAGCCCGAACCCAACTACAACATACAGTTGCTCACCAAGGTCAGCAAGTCGCAAAAGGCCGACATCATCAACGCCATCAACTCGACGATCCGTACGGGCAAACCGATCACGGCGGCGACCCTCAACAACATCTTGAAGTCGGAAAAGAAAACCATCCCCATCGAAGCGACTCAGGCTACGGCAAAGGCCATCGTACAAACGTTGAAGAAAAAGAACATAGCCGCCATCATGGTGGAGGTGTAGCTGGCGGAGGCTGCCGAAAAAGGACTACAAGCATCCCCCGTTTTTAACATTTGTTCGTCGGCAAGCGAGTGGCTGGCCGCAAATACGCGATTCTCGCTAAATTTTGTAAATATCTAATATTCAAGCGGTTATAATCATAGAGGCCCGTTTATCGCTCCCCAACGCCTTTTCCCCACTGCGAAAGGCCATCTTTCGCAATGCGATAGATGCCAAACCGAGGCACGATACCTTCCTAACCGCAGTGCGAAACATGCCAAACCGAGACTCGGTTAGGCATGTTTCGCAAATTGGTGGCTCATTTTTTACATTTCCCATGCGTACAAACGGCGATTTTGTTCGCTAATTGAGTCGAAATCGCAACACAACTTTTTCACCAAAAATCCCAACACCCCATATTGGGAGTTCGCCCATTGGTCCTGCGCGCACCGCAGCGGTTCCGACGTGGTGGGCTCCGCGCCCTTGCAAAAACCGAAAAAAAGGCGGGTAGGCTTTGCCGTTTGTCGATTCTTTGTTATTTTTGCAATGCGATATAGCGCAACCACATTTCTACCTAAAGCCCATTTATCATGCAGACCAGCAAATACCTGATAGCCAATGAGCGCGATGCCGAGTGGGGCCTCACGGTGAGCACCGTGGGCTACGAGGAGATAGCGCCCGGCGACGAATATCCCACCCATGGCCATGCCGACGGCTACTATTTCGCCGTGGAGAAAGGGCGCGTGCTCAGCGAGTATCAGTTGCTCTACCAGTCGGAGGGCGAGGGCGTGTTCCGCTCGGCGCAGGGCGGCGAGCATCGCCTCAAGGCGGGCGATATGTTCCTGCTCTTCCCTGGGGAGTGGCACAGCTACCATCCCGTCAGCGAGGTGGGGTGGAAGAGCCATTGGATTGGGTTCAAGGGAATCAACATGGACCATCGGGTGAAGGCCGGATTCCTCTCGCCCGACCATCCCGTTTACCACGTGGGCTACTCCGACGAGATACTGCACCTTTACGAAGAAGCCATGCGCGTGGCGCAGGTGGAGGCGCCCTATGTGCAGCAAACGCTGGCGGGCATGGTGAACCACCTCATGGGTCTGATGTACTCGTTGGAGCGAACCAAGCGGTTGAGCCGCAACCATGAGCATGTGGACCTGGTCAACCAAGCCCGCCTGCTCATTCGCAACGGACTGGAGGCCGACGTCACCATTCAGGACATAGCCAGTGATATGGGCGTCAGCTATAGCAATTTTCGTAAGTTGTTCAAGGAGTTTGCGGGCGTGTCGCCAGCCCTTTACCAGCAGGAACTGCGCATCCAGCGAGCCAAGGAGTTGCTTGCCACCACCGACATGAGCGTTAAGCAGATAGCCTATCGTCTCCGATTCGATTCGCCCGACTATTTCTCCTCCAAGTTTAAGACCAAGACTGGCCTCAAGCCCAGCGACTTTCGTGCCCAGGCCCGCTGATGAGACGCTGCCGCGAGGGGTTAGAACGCGATGGGCTTCATGCGCGCCGTTTTGTTGGCAAACACCTCGGCGCTGACGCGGCGCCCCCTCAGCGACCGCACCTTCGGCATGTCGGCAAACCACGGGTCGGACGTGGTGTACCATGCGGCCTGCCGCACCTCGCTCGCTTGCCGCACCCTCTCGTTCAGCGCTCGCGCATAGCGCGGGCTCACCGATGACAGGAAACGGCGACCGTCGGCAAGCTCGATGGCCAGTACCAGATATTGGCCGATGACGCGCTCCGACCCCGTGTAAGCTTTCTGCATGCCCCGTGTCGACGTGGTGACATGGATGTGCCACCCCTCGCGGTTGAGCCGGCTCATCATGCCCCGGAACACCACGCCGTGGGGAGCGGTGTCGGTGAGGCCTGAGGCGGCAATGCTCAGGTGGATCATCTCGTGGAGAAGCACGCTCTGAAACTGGTGCTCCGATTGGTCGTAATAGTTGCTCATGCCCAAGGCAAAGTCGTAGAGGCTCGTGCGCATGAGGCCCCGCTTGCGCTTGTACGACAAGGTGCCAAGTTGCGTGCGCGAGTGGCCAATGTGGAAGCGGGGCGTGGGCAGCCCGCCGTCGAAATATTGCTGGTTGAACGTGTCGAACCATTTGCGAAGCCAAAGAATGTCGATCTGCATGCTAAGAAGAATGTGTGAGGGGGCGAAGGCCCCTTTCGAATCGTTTCGGAATGCAAAGGTAAGCATAAAAGACCATACCCGAAGGGGGCCATTTGCAGAAATTTTGGGGTCCAACCCCATATTATTAAAGGCAAGCGTTCGGCTATTCATATTTTTTATGTAAGTTTGCACCCATTATAAAAAACGAATAATAAAAAGCCAATCATGAAACTACTGAAAGATCGCATTCTGAAGGACGGCAAGTGTTTCCCCGGCGGAATACTGAAAGTAGACAAGTTTATCAACCACCAGCTCGACCCGAACCTCATGAAGCAGATAGCCGTGGAGCTTATCAGGCGTTATGCTTCGTCGGACATCAACAAGATTCTGACCGTTGAGGCCAGCGGCATTGCGCCGGCCATCATGATGGGCTTCCTGCTCGACCTGCCAGTGGTGTTTGCCAAGAAGAAAAAGCCGTCGACCATGGGCGACATGCTCTCGACCACCGTCTTCTCGTTCACCAAGCAGCGCGAGTATCACATGGTCATCTCCAAGGAGTATCTCCAGCCCACCGACAAGGTGCTCTTCATCGACGACTTCCTGGCCTATGGCAATGCGGCGAAGGGCATCATCGACCTCTGCAAGCAGAGTGGCGCCGAGCTCGTGGGCATGGGCTTCATCATCGAGAAAGCCTTCCAGAAAGGCAGGGAGGTCATTGAGAAGGAGGGCATACGCTGCGAGAGCCTCGCCATCATCGACTCGCTCGACAACTGCGAGATAAAGCTCCGCGAGGAGTAGGGCCGAAGCGCGCCCGGCGTTGCCATGGCGTGAGAACCCCAAAAGGACGAATCCTTAAATTTAACTATATGCTTGACAAGGAGATAAGAGAACAGATCGTGGCGCTCATCCACCAAGAGGTGGTGCCTGCCGTGGGTTGTACGGAACCGATGGCCGTGGCGCTCTGTGTGGCCCGAGCCACTGAGGACCTGGGGGGCAGACCCGAGAAGATACGCGTGTGGCTCTCGGCCAACATGCTGAAAAACGCCATGGGCGTGGGCATTCCCGGCACAGGCATGATCGGCCTGCCCATCGCGGTGGCCATGGGAGCCATCGTTGGAAAGTCGGAATATCAGTTGGAGGTCATCAAGGACCTCACGCCCGAGACCCTCGAGGAGGGCAAGCGCTATATCGGCGAGGACCACATCGACATCAAGTTGAAGCACGACATCACGGAGAAGCTTTATATAGAGGTGGTGTGTGAGCGTGGCGACGACACGGCAACAGCCATCATCGCCGGTGGCCACACCAACTTCGTTTACGAGGAACGCAACGGGCAGGTGCTGCTCGACAAGCGTATGTGTGTGGGCGAGGAGGGCGAAACGCATGGCGTGGCGCTCAACCTGAAGACCGTGTGGGATTTTGCCACCACGTCGCCCGTCGATGAGATAGCGTTTATCCTCGAGTCGAAACGCTATAACATGGGTGCCGCCCAGGCATCGCTCAAGGGCAACTACGGCCATTGCCTCGGCAAGACCATGGACCGTCCGTTGAGCAAGGGCATCTTCGGCGACAGCATCTTCTCGCGCATCATATCGAAAACGGCATCGGCCTGCGACGCGCGCATGGGTGGAGCCATGATTCCCGTGATGAGCAATAGTGGGTCGGGCAACCAAGGCATCTGCGCCACCAACCCCGTGGTGGTGTATGCCGAGGAGAACGAGAACACTGAGGAGGAGCTGGTGCGCGCCCTCACGCTGAGCCACCTGACGGCCATCTACATCAAGCAGAGCCTCGGCAAGCTCTCGGCTTTGTGTGGATGTGTGGTGGCGAGCATCGGGTCGAGCTGCGGCATCACCTACCTCATGGGAGGCGAGTATAACGACATCTGCTTTGCCGTGAGAAACATGATTGCCAACCTCACGGGTATGATTTGCGACGGAGCCAAGCCCAGTTGTGCCTTGAAAATCAGTTCGGGCGTGTCGACAGCCTTGCTCTCGGCCGTGCTGGCGCGAGAGGGAAAGCATGTGACCGAGGCGGAGGGCATCATCGACAAGGATGTGGACCGAAGCATTCACAACCTTACGAGCATCGGCAAGGAGGCCATGTGCGCCACCGACGACATGGTGCTCAACATCATGACGCATAAGAGCTAACCCACAGGAGGGTAAGACAATAAGCATCGAAAACTATTGTAGCGGAGGTCGTTGGCCTCCGCTTTTTTGTTGGCAATAGGGATGGTGAGACGGCATGTTTGCAACAAGGTTGCACGACTTTTGCTTTATCTTTGCAACCAATTCGGTTTTAACTACGTAATCAACACCAATGAAATATGCTTAGAAGAATCACTTATTACCTATTGTCAGCCGTCTTCGTGGCTGGCATGACCGCTTGCGGAGCCCATTCGCACGACCATCTCGACCACGATCACGACCATGACCACGCTGAGGAAACCGAGCAACACGACCACGAGGCCGAGGGGAAAGGCCACGAGGCCAAGGGTGCCCATAACGACGAGATTATCCTCTCGCCCGAGAAGGCGCGTGCCGCTGGCGTCCAGGTGGAGGTGGTGAAGCCTGGCGTGTTCCATGGCGTTATCCACACCAGCGGAAAGGTGATGTCGGCCTCGTGCGACGAAACCACCGTGGTGGCCACCATCAGCGGACGTGTGCAGTATAAGAACCACGTCAGCGAGGGACTGAAGGTGAGCGCGGGCGCAACGCTCTTCTCCATCACGTCGGCCGGTATGCAGGCGGCCGATGGCGACCCCGTGCAGCGCGCACGCATCGATTATGAGCGCGCTGAGCGCGACTACACCCGCGCGAAGATACTCATCAAGGACAAGATTATTAGCGAGAAAGACCTCGCTGTGGCCAAGGCCGAGTATGAGGCGGCCAAGCTCACCTACACCAGCGTGCAGCGCACACGCAGCGCGGGTGGAGTGGTGGTGACCGCTCCGCGTGGTGGCTACCTGAAGCAGTGCCTCGTCAATGGGGGCGACTATGTGGAGGCCGGACAGCCCCTCGCCATCATCACGCAGAACAAGCACCTCTATCTGCGCGCCGAGATTCCCGAGCGCCACTTCAATGAGCTCAATAAGATACGCGGCGCTAAGTTTAGCACGAGCTACAGCGATCGTCTTTACGACATCACCGACATGGGTGGGCACATACAGTCGTATGGTCGTTCGGCCGAGGTCAACAACTCATACATCCCCGTCATCTTCGAGTTCAACAACACGGGCGACGTGGTGCAGGGCTCCTATGCGGAGATTTACCTTATCACGCAGAACCGTCCCAACGTCATAACCTTGCCCATTGGCGCCCTCACCGAGGAGCAAGGCGTCCACTTCGTGTACATCCAGGTGGACGAGGAGGGCTATCGCAAGCAGGAGGTGACGCTCGGTGAGAGCGACGGCGAGCGTGTGGAGATACTCACCGGAGTGAAGAAAGGCGACCGCGTGGTGACCAAGGGCGCTGTGCAGGTGCGATTGGCATCGGCCTCCAACGCCATCCCGGCGCATAACCATAACCATTGATTGTAGGAGGATATGCTAAACAAGATCATACGATTCTCGCTTGAGAACAGAATATTGGTGTTGGTGGCGTCGGTGCTGCTCGTCATTGGCGGCTTGTATTCTACCAGCAAGACCGATGTCGATGTGTTCCCAGACCTCAACGCCCCCACCGTGGTCATCATGACCGAAGCCGGGGGCATGGCGACCGAAGAAGTGGAGCAACTCGTAACCTTCCCCATTGAGACGGCCGTGAACGGTAGCACCGGTGTGCGCCGGGTGAGGTCGCAGTCGACCAATGGCTTCTCTGTGGTGTGGGTGGAATTCGATTGGGGCACCGACATCTATCTGGCCCGGCAGATCGTGAGCGAGAAGCTCGCCTCTGTGGGTGAGCAGATGCCGGCGGGCGTTAGCGCTCCCGTGCTTGGGCCGCAGTCGTCGATCCTCGGCGAGGTGTTCATTGTGAGTCTCACCAGCGACCACACCTCGCAGCAGGACCTGCGCACCTACGCCGATTGGGTGATACGTCCGCGGCTCCTCTCCACGGGCGGTGTGGCTCAGGTGAGCGTGCATGGCGGCGACATCAAGGAGTACCAGATACTCATCAGCCCGGGCAGGATGAAGCATTTCGGGGTGACGCTCGCCGACATCATGGCCAGCACACGTGGCATGAACACCAACACCAACGGTGGCGTGCGCTACAAGTATGGCAACGAATACATCATTCGTGGCATCACCTCCACCAACGATGTGGAGAAGTTGGGCACATGTATCGTGAAGAAAAACGGCGAGAGCGTCATCACATTGGCCGATGTGGCCGACATCAAGGTGGGCAACCAGTCGCCCAAGCTCGGAGTGGCCAGTGAGCGCGCGCATCCCGCTGTGCTCCTCACAGTTACCAAACAGCCCAACACCAGTACCATCGACCTTACGCAACACATCGACAGCGCGCTCGCCGACTTGCAGAAAAGCCTGCCCGCCGATGTGCATGTGTCTACCGATATCTTCCGTCAGGCCGACTTCATCGAGAGTAGCATCGACAACGTGAAGAAGTCGCTCGTAGAGGGCGCCATCTTTGTTGTCATCATCCTGATGCTCTTTCTCGCCAACGTGCGCACCACGGTCATCTCGCTTGTCACCATTCCCTTGTCGTTCCTGGTGGCCATGATTGTGCTCAACGCCCTTGGCATCAGCATCAACACCATGACCTTGGGCGGATTGGCCATTGCCATCGGATCGCTGGTCGACGACGCCATCGTTGATGTGGAGAACGTGTATAAGCACATCAGGCAGCGCCGTGCCTTGCCCGAGGAGGAGCGTATGCCTATCATCGAACTGGTGTATAACGCCTCGCGTGAGGTGCGTATGCCTATCCTCAACTCCACGCTTATCATCGTGGTGAGCTTCGCACCGCTGTTCTTCCTCAGTGGTATGGAGGGTCGCATGCTGATTCCCCTTGGCATAGCCTTTGTTACTGCGCTCTTCGCATCGACGCTTGTCGCCCTCACGCTGACGCCTGTGCTCTGTAGCTATCTGCTCAACAAGAGCAAGGGCGAGATGCCTAAGGAGGCCTTTGTGGCCGTGTGGCTGAAGAAGTATTATGAGCATGCGTTGCTCTGGGTGTTGGGTAACACACGCAAGGTAATCGTGGCCACCGCAGCGTTGTTTGTGGTGGCGGTGGGCGTGTTCTTCTGTTTGGGAAGCAGTTTCTTGCCTAAGTTCAATGAGGGATCGTTCACCATCAACATATCTTCGCTCCCCGGCATATCGCTTGAGGAGAGCGATTCCATTGGCGCACGTGCCGAACGCCTGTTGCTGCAAGTGCCCGAGATTAAGACCGTGGCCCGAAAGACGGGACGTGCGGAGCTCGATGAGCATGCGCTCGGCGTCAACGTGAGCGAGATAGAGGCTCCTTTCGAGCTGCGCGACCGCAGTCATGAGGAGGTGCTCAACGATGTGAGAAAGCGCCTGTCGGTGCTCGCCGGCGCCAATATCGAGATTGGACAGCCCATCTCGCACCGCATTGACGCCATGCTTTCGGGAACGCAGGCAAGCATTGCCATCAAGCTCTTTGGCACCGATCTGAACCGCATGTTCACCATTGGCAACCAAATCAAGGAGGCGTGCAAGGACGTAAAGGGCATCGCCGACCTCAATGTGGAGCAGCAGATCGAACGACCGGAGCTGAAAATCATACCGCGGCGCGAGTTGTTGGTGCGCAACGGCATCACCCTGCCTGAGTTCAACGAGTTCCTGGCGGTAAACCTCGCAGGCGAAACGGTGTCGCAAGTTTATGAGGCGGGGCGCGCGTTCAACCTCGTGGTGAAAGCGGCCAACTACGATGACGTGAGCAATCTCATCATCGATACGCAAGATGGGCGCAAGGTGCCCTTAAGCGACGTGGCCGATGTCGTCTCGAGCGCTGGCCCCAACACCATCAACCGCGAGAACGTGCAGCGCAAGATCGTTATCTCGGCCAACACCAGTGGCAGGGCGTTGAGCGATGTTGTGGCCGACATCAAGCAGGTTGTGGCCGACGAAGTGCAGTTGCCGGAAGGCTACCACGTGGAGTATGGCGGCCAGTTTGAGAGCCAAGAGAGCGCCAGCAGGGTGCTTTACCTCACGTGTGTCTTGGCCATCGTGGTCATCTTCTGCCTCCTTTTCATGCAGTTCCGCAATGCGATGGAAGCCGGAGTGATCCTGCTCAACCTGCCCCTGGCTCTCATAGGCGGCATCTTTGCCATTGTGCTCACCACTGGCGAGGTGAGTATCCCGGCTGTCATAGGCTTCATATCGCTCTTCGGTATCGCCACGCGCAACGGTATGTTGCTCATCACCGAGTACAAGCGCTTGCGCCAAGAGGAGGGCAAGACCGTGCGTGAGGCCATCATTGAAGGCTCTCTCTCGCGCCTGAACCCTATCCTCATGACGGCCCTCACCTCAGCTCTTGCGCTCGTTCCGTTGGCTCTCGGCGGCGACTTGCCGGGCAACGAGATACAATCGCCCATGGCAAAGGTGATACTTGGCGGCCTCATCAGTTCCACATTACTCAACGCATTCATTGTTCCTATCATTTATGAGAAGATATCTAATCGCCACAATCGTGGCACTCAGCGTGTGTAACGCGGCTTTCGCAGCCGACATTCTTGGCGACGTGCTCAAGCAGATCACAGCCAATAACCTCACCCTGCAATCGATCGCACACGACAATCGGGCCGACGTGCTCGACCTTAAGGCGGCAAATACGCTCGCTGGCCCATCGGTGGAGTATAGCCCGTTCTTTGGCAATGGCTACTCAGGCGTTGCCGAAAGCGAACTTGTGGTTAGTCAGGAGATGGAGTTTCCCACGAAATATGCTGCCCGCAACAAGCAGGCGCAGATGCAACAGGCGGTGGGAGAGCAGCTCTTGGCCAAGCAGCGTCGCGACATCTTGCTTCAGGCGCAGTTGCTCTGCATCGATATCATCCGCGTCAATCAGACGCTCGCCATGCTGAAGGAGCGTTTGGCCAATAGCGAGAAACTGCTGCAGATGTATGAGAAACGCATGGAGGCTGGCGACGCCAACGCCCTTGAACTCAATAAGGTGAAGCTCGATTGCATGGAGGTTCGCACTCTTGTCAATGAGTCGCAAGGGGAGCGAACGGCCCTTGTTCAACAGCTTCAGCAGCTCAATGGTGGAAAGCCCATTGATGTGACGACTACCGAACTGCCCGACTTCCCAAAGATAACCGACTTTGAATCGTATCGCACTCTGACCCTTGCCACCGATGCCGACGTAGCGGTGGCGAAGACTGCGCTTCGTGCCGCCGATATGAACCTTAAGGTTCAGAAGAACGAGTGGTTGCCCAACATCTCATTGGGCTACCGTCGAAACACCGAGCAAGGGGAGGCCATCAATGGCGTTCTCGTTGGTGTTAGCTTTCCATTGTATAGCAATAGCCGCCAGATGAAGGCAGCACGCGAGCGCAAGGAGAGCGCCGAATTGCAAGTGGCGCAAGCCAAGCATGAGGCCGTGGCTACGTTGCGCACCAGCTATGAGCAGTTGCAGGGATTGCAACAGGTCATCGACCATAGTGACGTAAAACTGTTGCAGGAGTCGCTTACGCTCTTTGCCAAGGCTCTGCAACAGGGCGAGATAACTGCCCTCGCTTACTACGTGGAGATCAATAGCATTTACGAGAAGCTGCAACGCCATATCGATTTGCATTGCCAAAGTGTGAAACTGTTGGCCGAACTGCACAAGAACGATCTTCTTCAAATAGGGGGTTGAAGCATGTCAGACTCCAAATCAACAATAGGTTTAACTCTAAGCATATCAAGAACTCTGCCTGCCGGCAACAGGATAACGATCCATCCGATGGCGGATCGCTAACCCAATGATTAGGTGTTTCTGCCTGATTGTCGACGGTTTTCTGTCTGATTGTCGATGGTTTTCTGCCTGATTGTCGATGGTTTTCTGTCTGATTGTTGATGGTTTTCTGTCTGATTGTCGACGGTTTTCTGTCTGGTGGTTGATGAGTTGCTATCCATAGGACTCGTGAGGGGGTAGACAATGAAAAATCGGTAAGGCGCTTGAAATGTTTCCTTCTTCATGCAAGGGGGGCTGCGACAACATCGTAGCCCCCCTTTGAGGTTCGTATCCGATTGTTATTGGGTCACGTTTCCCATGTCCATACTCAAGAGTTCCAATCGTCTTGTTTGAAGTTTCCCATATCAATACTCAAGAATTTTAATTGTTTTGCTTGAAGTTTCACATCAAAAAACTCAAGAAATCCAATTGTCATGTTTGATGCTTCCCATGTTCTTTCTTGGGCTACTCCATGGTTTCCACTTCATTCTCCCGATGGCATTGGGCCGTTATGCTTGGTGGTTATCGGGTGAGGCTGAACTTGAGACTTAGGCCGAAGTCCTGCGTTGTCGTTGGATAACTGCTGCTGCTCAGGAGTGGCGTGTTGGTCTGACGGTCGAGATAGAAACTCATGGTCATCAGTTTTGACAAGGTATAGTCGGCCACAAACGACAGTTTGAAGGCTGTGTTGCCACTGCTGGCCGCAGAGGTCATGGCGGCGATATCGCGTGTAATGGCCGCCTGTTTGCGGAACGAGAGGTCGAGTCGCAGGTTCATGCTGTGGTTCACACTGCCTCGGCTGGTTTGCGTACGGCTGTTGCTCTTGGGGCTTCGGTTGTTGGTGCGGTTGCCAGAGCCCTTCACCTGGCGGTGGTTACGTGAGCCAAACAGTTTGAAATTGTTGATCTTGTAACCCATTCCCAGCACCCAATCCTTGCTGATAGCTTCGTTGATTTGCACGCTTGTCATCGACAAGGAGAGCACACGCGTCTGTCGATACTCGAGCTTAGCGGTGAGATTGTTCTGCAAGGTAACATCGATGCCGAGCAGAGGCGAGAACGCTTCGTTGATGCTCACGGTGGATACGTTGTACATAGAGTTAGGTATGGGATTGCCCGACGTGGCATCTGTGATGAATCCCAGGCCCGATCCCATCAGCTCCATGAACGTGCTGTAGCTCTGGTAGCTTCCCACGGCATAGATGCTCTTGTAGCTATGGTTGAGGTTGACGCTCTTGAAGACGTCGCGGAACCATGGCAACTTGCCCAATCCGCTGTAGCGAACGGTCCAGTTGGGCAATAGCTTGGTGAGCGATGGGAAGATGCTCAGGCCCTTGCCTCCCATGCTGGTGTAACTGGCCAGGAAAGCCGGCACCATGACATCGGCGCTATAGAGATTGACGCCACCATTGGCGGGGTCGAATTTCTTGCCAGCCAAGGCGCTTCCTGCGGGGTAGACGGCACCAGCGTATTGTGCCTCCACGCGTTGGCGGAAGCCTTCGAGCGATTTGCAGAACTTCTTGAATGTGGCGCTATGGAACCCGTTGTTGGCGTTGCCCATGCCTTCGAAGGCCGTTCCCAGCGAGATGGTTGTCATGGTGAACGTACCCGTCTGGGTGGTGGGATTGCCCTGGTACATGTATTGGATGCTCTTGGCCGTGGTTTGCGAACGTGTGGCGGTGAGGTCGATCTTAAGGTTCTTCACCGGTTCGAGCGTCATGCGCAGTTGCAGGTCCTCGGTCTTGTTGGTGGTGGCGGGCGTCGCCACGCTATCGCTCATGAGCAGCCATCCGTTGTCGCGCGCTTTCGTAATGTAGCTGTCGCCCACCAGTCCGAAAGCAAAGTCGAGACCTGGCGACAACGCGTTGGCGCTGGTGTTGCGCGTCTGTCCGAATGCGTCGCCCACATTAGGCATGAAGCCCGGCAGGGCGATGGAGTACTGGTTGCGGTAAGTGAGACTGGCGTTGCGCACCATCATGGCCACGCGAGCCACCGACTGGGCTAAGCGATACCACTTCAGTTCGTCCAGAGGCTGCTTCTTGCTGACGGCAATCTTCAGTTTCATGGCCGAGTCGACCTTGTTGGTGATGCGTATCTTGTTGTCGTCGAGTTTCTTGAACTTCAACTTGTAACGGTGTCCGTCCAAGGTCTTTGCCGTAACGATGAGGCGTTTCGACTTCTTGCCATGACTCACCTCGAGCGTGGTGTCGGGCAACAGTTGAATTTCCTTCTCGAAGGTGTTTTTGTTCTTCGGCAGTTGGGCTTTCTTCTGTTGCTCCTCCTTTCGCTTCTGTTGCAGTTGTTTCACCGCCTCCTCTGGGTCTTTTCCATCGGCCACGGCCTGCTTTCTCACCTGGTCTTCCTCATCCTTGAGCTTCTTCTTCTCGGCTTTCTCCTTGGCCTTGTCCTGCTTTTTCTTGTTAGCTTCCGAGCGACTGGGCTCCTTGTCGAAACGGTCGTTGGCGGCCTTGAGGAACGGCACGTGGTTATAGAGCTTGGTGAGGTTAAACGTACCATTGATGTTCAACTGTCGGTTGTTCTGTATGGTGTTTCCCAGGTTGGTTCCGTCCTCGAGCTCCGATCCGCGCACCCAGTGGTAGGTGGCGTTGTAGGTGGCGTCGGCGTTGGCCCAATCGAAGATGGGCAACAGGTTGAGCGGCAACTGGTACGACATGGTGAAGGTCTGCTGATAGTCGAGCGGTGTACCCCAGTGTTTGATGGAGGTCCAAATAGAATCCTTCCAAGCCTCGTAACGGTTGGGATAGAGATCCTTGTTGACCGGTGTGTAAGGTTCCTCGATTTCGGCGTGTGTGGCACTCTGGAAGTTCATGTGCAAGTTCTTCGTCAGGTCCCACCTCAGTTGGAAGTCGCGGTTCCAAAGGAACTGCTCAGAGAAGGTCAGCGGCAGTTGCGATCCCTCCAACGACTCCATGTCGCGCTCCTGCAACTCATAATAGTTGCGCGTCATCTCGGTGTTGAACGCCACGTTCTGCGGCAACCAGTTGATGCCGAAGCGTTTCAGGATCTCAAGCCATTTGCTCTTGTTCTTGATCTTTTTGAAGGGCTCCCACGCCTTGTAGATAGGCGACCAGTTGTAGTTGAGTCCACCCCGCCAGTTGTCCTCGTTCTCGTAGACCGTTGTCTCACCCTGCGAGTGGGAGTGAGAGTGGCTGTATGAGAATGAGAAGTTGGCCGGATCGTAAGGCATGGGGTGCCGCTTGGTCTGTATTCCCACGCGCACATTCGACAGCGAGAAGTTGCGGTTGAGCGTCTTTGTCACGGCAATGTTCTCCACAGAGTCGCGCTCGCGCTTGTTCATGCTCTCCAAGGCGTCGTCGAGTTCCATATCCGTGTCGAGCGGATTATACTTCGGCTTCGTTACCTCCTTGGTGACACTATAATAAAGCGGAGCCGACACCTTGGCCTTGTCGGGGAAGAATTTTCCGAGCTCAAGGCTTGTTGTGAACGACACGTTGCTCTGATCGTCCTGTGAGCGTTGGCTCACCCCCTGCTCCAGTCCGCCGAATCCTTGCGACACATAGCGTCCTTGCAGGTTGACGGTACCCATGTCGGAGAGTTGCACATTGAGGTTTCCGTTGGCAGCCCAACCTCCCGAGTTGTTGTATTCCTTGAGTCGCAACTCGTTGATCCACACCTCACCGCTCTTTTGCTCACTGGCCAGGTTTCGCACACCGATGATGAGCGTCTTCACCTCACCGAGTGTGGGGTTACCCATCACGGTAATCTTGTTTTGTGGATGGTTCTCGTCGTAAGCCTCGAAGGCTCGGTTGAAGGACGCCAACCCGTTCGCCTTGGCGGCGTTGCGCGCCTTCTTGACGGACGTGAAAACCGACAGGGGCACGTCGAGCATGTTGTCCTCGGGCCACACCTGCTGCACCTGCGCGAGGGTGTAACGGTCGTAATGGCCAGCGGGAGTGAGCTTCAACGGTATTTGGTATTCATAATAATTGCTCTTGTAATCGGAGCCCAATCGTATGAACACAGCTAACTGGTCGTCTTGCAATCCGCTGACATTCTGCTCGTTGGCGTTGGCGTGTACAAACATCTGAAGGCGCTTGTACTGGCGCAGGTCGAGCGTGGAATTCTTGTAGACACACTTCGACTCGCCCGACGAGAGGTTGTTGACGTTGATTTGCAAGGCCGCCTCGTTCGACTCCACCAATTGTGGCTGCGTGGGGTCTTGGCCACGCTTGATGCCCGGAGGCAACACGTAGTTGACCGGCGACTTGTCGCTGTTTTCCTCGATATCGACCGACGCGGTGGTCATGGTACCCGTCTGCGTGGTGTTGTCGAGGTTCTGCTCATACACACGCCATGTGCCGCGCACGAGGTCGAAGGTTCCGAAACGCAGCACGATGGGCTGCTTGAAGCCTGTGAGGAAGGCGCGCATGAAGCGGATGGATGAGAAGTCGGTGATGTTTCCCACGCGCTTCTCAAACTCCTCCAACGGTATGCGGAACTCGTACCACGTCCAGTGGCCGGTCTGTCCGTTGCGCAGCTTGGGCGCCACCTCACGCTTGTCGACGATGAAGTTGCGTCCCACCTCCATGTCCTCGGGTCTCAGCGACACGCGGTACTGGTAGTATTTCTCGTATTCGTTGAGCGTATAGTCTTGGTTGATATCCTCCACATCGGGCGTGCTCTTGTACGAGGTGTCGAATCGTCCCGAGTTGCCCTCCGAGTCGGGCGAGTTGCCCTGCGGGTTGTTGATGTATTTGTAGCGCCTGAGGATGTCGGCCTCCATGCGGTCGAGGTCGTCGCCACGGAAGTAGTGGTAGTTGTCGTTGGCGGGGTCGGCCCATATCGAATCCCACACGGCGGGGTTCACCTTGCCCTGAATTTGGGTAAGGAAGTCCTGGTAGCTTTGGAACTGTTGCTCCTCCTCATCGTTGAGTCCGTTGAGTCCCACGTCTTGCAATTTTCTTGATCCCTTGCTTGTTGCGAAGGCGTAAGTTACGGTCGACTGCGTGGGAATCTTACCCCACTGGGTGAAGGTGAAGCTCTGCGATCCATCCACCGGCATGCCGCTCTCGTAGAATTTCTTTCCGTCGCGCAGCACGTCCTCCGACACCTCGCCGAGGTTGAAATAGAGGTCGCCTCCATAGTCGGAAGCGTTGGCCTTGTCGCGACTGTGGATGAATGGGTCGAGCATCCAGAACTCCACATACTCGATGTTGGCGTTCTCGAAGTCGGTGGTTTCCAGTTTGCGCATCATGCCGCCCCAATGCTGCTCCGGATTGTTGAGCGTTCCGTCGGCGTTGAGGTCGGGGTTGAAGTTGTATGGGCCGCGTTCGTTGGGGTAGTAGGCCATGTTGAGCACGGGCAATGTGGCCGTGGCACCGCTATACGAGTTGACATCGCGGTTGGGGAACAGCTCGTTGACGTACCACTCGCGAATGTAGGGGTTGCTCAGCTGGTCGAGGTCGCTCTTGATGTGCGACGGTGTGAGGCTGCTGCTGCGTCGGGTGAAGAGCGGGTCGATGGAATACCACGCCATCTGCGCACGGTTGAAGCCGCTTCGCAAGGTGGTCTTGTCGTCGTGGTTGGGGAACATCGACGGCACGCTCGACAGCACCCAGTTGTACGGGTCGAGCACGCTGATCTTATCGGTGGTGTTCTCAAAATCGTCGATATACGATGCGTTGTCCTGCACACCACGCGCCTTTCCGGCGATGAGCTGTGCAAACTCGCCCGTGAACGATATCTGCGAGGGTTGCGTCAGGTGCAGGAAGGGCAGCTTGTCGAGCATGTTGGTTAGCCACTGCGACTCGTGTTTCCAGTTGAGGTTGAGGCCCCAGATGGTGTTGTTGAGCGGTTCCGAACCCATCGACACCTTGGTGGTGAGTGCCTGTTCCGACAAATGCTGCAAGGTTCCCGACATCTGGAAATTCTTCGAGAAGTCGTATTCCCAGTTTACGCCGAACATGGTTTTTCGCTCTTGCGAGTAGTCGCTTTGGCTTTCGAGCGATACGTTGACGGCTGTTCCGGCGTCGATGATGCTCTGGTTGAGGATGGTAACCTCGCCCGCGCTGTAGTCGACGGTATAGTCGGATCCCTCGGTGAGCCTCACGCCACCGGCCGTTACCACCACCGATCCCTGCGGCACGTTGTAGGCGCCAAGAGAGATGACATTGGCCGATGTGCCCTTGTATTGTCCTTGCAAGAGGAACTTGTCCTTTTCGGCAATCTGCTTGGCGATGGTCTTGGTAGAGTCGTAGAGCTCGGTGAAGGCGTATGAGGCAGCCTTGTCGGCCGACACACCCGCGCTGACGAGGCGGTCGTAGAGGTAGCTGCCAAACGGTTCGGCCTCTGGGAAGAACACACGGCCGTTGCTCACGGTGTAGCCCTCCACGAAGTCGAAGTAGCCGTTGGGGTGCGCCTTGTTGTTGTTGTCGAGGCGGTCGGCCCCCAGGAGCTTGATGAGCGTTTGGTCCTTTACCTGCTGTTCGGGTATATAAGAAAGGTACACACCCGTGGTGTCGCTTTGGTACTTGACGTCGAGGCGGAACTTCTCGCGCTCCACCGACGAGGCCAGGTAGTACACGTTCTTCATCATCAGCTTCCAGTTGCCCTGTTGTGGGTTGTTGCTGGTGTTCTTGAGCGCTTTCACGAAGAGCGCCTTGTTCACGTCGGTGACGTCGCTGGCAAACTCACCCACTTGGTAGGTTTGTCCGCCGTAGGTGTATTCGTAGGCAATGGCCAGCACCTGGTCGGTCTGCAGCGATGTGCGCAGCGACACGTAGCCCAGCGCCGTGTTGACGCTGTACTCCGACGAGTTGAGCAGGCGTGCGCTCTGCAACTTCTCGTAGTCGGACCCTCCCACAAGGCCCGCGCCATCGAGCACGGTCGATGTCTGGTCGATGTTGCGGGCGTCGGCCAGTTGTCCCACGACGGTGGCATACTCGGTGTTGGCACCGTTGGCCGGCACGGGCGATCCTCCTGCGCTCCACATGGGGTTGCTTACCGAGGTGTTCTCGCCCAAGTCGGTGAGGGCCACGATGTTACGTGTGTTGGTGGTTGTTCCCGTCTTGTTGGTCACCCATATCTCCACGCGGTTGATGGTGACGCCCGTTGTGAGGTTGGGCAAGGTCTTCATGGCCGCGTCGTAGTGGCTGCGGAAATATTGTGAGAGGAAGAAGTGGCGGTTCTCCTCGTAGTTGGCCGCGTCTATTTCGAATGGTGTGAGCTGTGTGCCACCCTTCGACGAAACACTCTTCGACGAGCTCTTTTTCTGCGAGGCCACCAGTTGCAGCTTGAGTTTGCCAAACTGCAGGTCGGTGCGCAGACCGAAGAGCGAGCTGGCGCCCTGCACGAGCGACGAGTTGCTGGGGAACGATATGTTACCGCCTTCCACGAGCTTTACGATCTCATCTTCCTTGCCGTCGTACTTCAGCTTCATGTTTTGCGAGTCGAAGTCGAAGGTGGCGTCGGTGTTGTAGTTCAGGTTCATGTTCACCTTGTCGCCCACCTTACCGTTGACGTTGAGGTTAATCTTCTCGTCGAAGTCCATCGTTGTCTTGTTGCGGTTGCGCACAGGCAGCGAGGGGTTGTCTATCTTCTTGTTGGTGGCGCCAAACTTCAGCTCGGCCGTACCTTGCGTTCGTATGCGCACACCGCCCGGACCGAATATTTTCTCGGCCGGTCCGAGGTCGAAGTGCATGTCGGCAAAATCGAACTTCTCCTTTCCCTTGGCCTCGTAGATCTCGTCGTTCTTCGAACGGAAGTAGGCGTCGCGCGCATGCTTCTCGCTCCACTTGAGATATTCGTCGGTGGTCATCATGAAAGGTGTGGAGAGATACGATCCCCCAAACTTGGCTCCAATGATGTAGCGGTCGAGCGAGTCGTTGTAGACCACCTCATAGCGCAGTCCCTCAGGGCGTTGCAGGTCGAGCACGCCTTGGTCGAGGTCGCCATAGGTGATGGGTGTGGTGCGTTGTATCTTCCATCTGGGGTTGAGCAGCGAGTCGGGTATCGAGTCGTCGTCGATGATGAGGTCGTTGAGGTTGGCGCCATTGGTTTTGGCGTTCTTTTTGTTATCCTGCCTGCCTGCTTTCTTGCCTTTGTCCTGTTGTGCGCGCCTTGCCTGCTGACGCGGGTCAACCTGCTGGCGAGGGTACACGACGGCATAGGCCGCCATGGCGATGGCCAGCCAGATGAGGAATGATATGCCGTGTTTCCTGATGTTCATTCTTGCTGATTACTTGATGCGCTTGAGGGCTTCCTTGATGACCAGCTCCACAGCCATGTCGGGCTGTTCGGTGAGGATGGCCGTCACCACCTTGGCGGCGGGCGCTGGTGAGAATCCGAGCATGGTCATGGCCGACACCGCCTCGTCCTTGACGGCGTTGTTGATGGCTGGCGACTCCTCGCGCCCGGTCGATACGTGCAGTTCGCTGGCGATGCCCGACGACACAATCTTGTCCTTCAGGTCGACGATGACGCGCTGGGCGGTCTTCAGTCCGATGCCTTTCACACTCTTGATGAGTTTCTCGTTGCCATTGGCGATGGCGTCGCACAGTTCGGCGGGCGACATTGAGGAGAGCATCATGCGGGCTGTGTTGGCGCCTACGCCCGACACGGAGATGAGCATGCGGTAGAGCTCGCGCTCCTGTCGTGTGGCAAAGCCGTAGAGGGTGAACGAGTCGTCGCGTCCGCCGGCTATGAGCACCTCGTGCACATAGAGCTTCGCTTCCTTCTTGCCTTGGATGCCTGTGTAGGTGTTGAGCGATATGTTGAGCGCATATCCCACCCCGGCAGCCTCAACGACGGCCAGCGTGGGGGTGAGCTCGGTGAGCTCGCCTTTTATGTATTCGATCATAAAAAAACTTTCTTTGTATATACACCTTAATAACGTACGCAGGCGCGCGATTATTGTTTTGCGCCCCCTATTTATTATTATCTCGCATAGGCCATGTGTCCGAAAGGGACCGATGAGGGGTGTGTGATGGGCTGTTTTCTTGAAATGGGCCAGGCCATTTGGGGATTACTGGAGGGCGATGTGGAGGCGATGCGCGTGTCGATGCGGAAAGGAAAGGGGATGAATTGTCGCATCATTTGGTCAAAAAGTTTGTCTGCGATTCCGGGTGAAATAGAGAACGAAAAAACCGTTTTTATGCCTTTGCGTCTCCTCCTCTTTGACGAGCCGTTGCGGAAGATGCCCGATCGCGTTGCCGTTAGGCATCTTTCGTGCCTCGTAAAGCCATGTATCGTCATGCCGTTTGCCATGTTTTGCGCCACGAAACATGCCTAATGGCATGCCTATTGGCTGATTTTGGAGGGTTGGATGTGGGGTGAAATTTATAACATACTGAATGTTAGGCGTTTATGAAAATGTGCTGAGAATCGCGTATTTCGGCCAAATATTTTTGTGGTGGCAAACAAACATGTAGTTTTCGCTATAGATTGTTGGCTAATTTCGCTATGCGTTGGCGCAAGAGAAGGGTAGGGCGAAAATGCGGTAAAAGTAAAAATGTGTCAAAAAACGAGTGTGATATACCACGATTTTCATAGGAATGATGTACTTTTGCATTCAAAAAGAAAGCAAAACGTATTAAACATCACAAATATGAAAAAGATTAGAGCCGCTATCGTTGGATACGGAAACATTGGACATTACAGCGTGCAAGCCTTGGAGGCAGCACCCGATTTCGAAATTGTAGGCGTCGTGCGCCGTCAGGGAAGCGAAAACAAGCCCTTGGAACTGACACCTTATGAGGTGGTGGACGACATCACCAAACTGAAGGATGTCGACGTGGCCATCCTTGCCACACCCACACGCCTCTGCCCCGAATATGCCGAGAAAATCACAGCCTTGGGCATCAACACGGTCGATAGCTTCGATATCCATGGATCCATCCTCGACTACCGCAACAGTCAGATGAAGCACAACCTGAAGACCAACACCGTGTCGGTCATCTCAGCAGGATGGGATCCGGGATCCGACTCGGTGGTGCGTGTGCTGATGCAGGCCCTCGCCCCCAAAGGCCTGAGCTACACCAACTTCGGTCCGGGCATGTCGATGGGACATAGCGTGGTGGCTCGTTCGAAGAAGGGTGTGAAGAATGCGCTGAGCATGACCATCCCCCTCGGTGAGGGCATCCACCGCCGCATGGTTTACGTGGAGCTCGAAGAGGGTGCCACACTCGATGAGGTGGAGAAGGAACTGAAGGCCGACGACTATTTCGCACACGATGAGCTCCACGTGTTTGCCGTGAAGAGCGTTGACGAAGTGCGCGATATGGGTCACGGCGTACACATGACCCGCAAGGGCGTGAGTGGCGCCACCCCCAACCAGCGCATCTCCTTCGACATGAGCATCAACAACCCCGCCCTCACCGCTCAGGTGTTGGTGGATGTGGCCCGCGCCACCCAGCGCCTCCAGCCCGGTTGCTACACCATGCCCGAGATTCCCGTTATCGACTTGCTGCCTGAGAGCCGCGAGGAGATCATCGGTTCGCTGGTGTAAGACCCTCGGTAGCCCATAAGAAAAGGCACAGTTGTCAGACTCTCGACAACTGTGCCTTTTTCCTTGCCCATGAGCAAGATTATCCTAACTATCTTCCAGTTTCGCCCTAATGGCCGATTGGGGTTAATCCCCAATCGGCCATTAGGTTTCAATTCTTGTTAGTGTTTGTTTCGAGCAGGTTGCAACGGGTGCGTTGAAGCCATAGCGGGCTATGGCGAAACGCAACCGGAAGCAAGATGCCGAAAGAAACGCTGACAAGAGTTGGAAAGAATCCATAACATCCTACGATTTCTCCTATTTCGGTCTAATGATCGATTGGGGTTAATGGGTTTCGGCCGCTTGCTCGTCGCGTTTCGACTTGCTTTTCACAACGAGCCAAACGCCAGAGAACACCAGGATGACGGCTATGGCCTGTTGCCATGTGAAGACCCCCAGGCCGGTGAGGACGCTCACGGTTACCGACACGATGGGCTGCACATAGTTGTAAACGCTCACCACGGTGGGGCGCAACACACGCTGGCTCACGATGGAGAGCAGGTAGCTGACGAAGGTGCCGAAAAACACCACGAAGCCCACCTCCATCCAGGTGGTTGAGCTGAGCGAGGCCCAAGGCAACTCCACCAGATGGCCCGACGACATGGGCAGCACCAGCAGCGTGGCCCAGGTAAACATCCATTTGTTGACCGTGAAGGGATTGTATTTGCGTATCAATTTATTAAACAATGACAGATATAGGGCGAACGACAGTTGTGCGCCGATGCACATCAGGTCGCCACGTATGTCGCCCACCTTGGCGTTGCCGGCCGTCATGCTCGTCAGGATGAGGATGATGGCACCTGTGCAACCAATGGCCACACCGCTCGTCTTCTTCCATGTGATGGGTTCGCCGAGGATGAGAAACGAGAGCACCATGGCGAAGATGGGCATCGAGGTGGTGACGATGCTGGCGTTGATGGGCGAGGTGATGCTCAGGCCGATGGTGAACAGACACTGGTTGAAAACCACTCCCAGCAGGGCCGCGCCACCAAACAGTAGCACGTCGCGCATGGGAACATGCTCGCGTTTGGCAAATTGCGAAGCCACCCAGAACAGCAGGGCGGCACCCATCATGCGAAAACTAACCATCGACAGACCGTCGATGCCGTGGTTCATGGCGTCTTTGCCCACTGGCGACATCAGTCCCCACATGGCCTCAGCGGCAAACATGCTGAGGTGGGCTTGTAAAGGTTTGTTGTTCATTGCTTGTTGATTGTTATCCTTTGAAGAACCTTTTATAGCGTAAAAATTACGACAAACAGAATCGCGCGCGGTCCTTTTGTCGCTGCAAAGGTAGCCAAAAACTGCAAGGTCCACAAGAATAGGCTCCACAAAGTGGACCGATGGAGCCGTTTTGTTCGTGGCCGATGTGAGATGAATGCGTACAAAAAATGTGAAAAACCATGGATTTCAGAATTGTTTTTGTATATTTGCAAAAGGAAGCATCAACGCTCGCCGTCTAACTTGTGTACCTATGCAGAAATACGCTGACTATATCGAGCAGATCGAAATCGAGTCGCTTTGGAGCGGCAAGAAACACGTCATTTGGGACCTCGACCGCAAGGTCAACATCCTGAGCGGCGTCAATGGCGTTGGCAAGTCGACCATCTTAAACAAGGTGGTGAAAGGCTTGTCGGCAAATGGTGAGTTTCCCAGCCACATGATCAAGGGCGTGCGCCTCAAGGTGAGCCCCGAGGACGCCAAGTGGATACGCTTCGATATCATCCGCAGTTTCGACCGACCGCTCATCAATGCCGAAACGGTGTCGAAGATGGACATATCGCTTGCCACCGAGCTCGACTGGCAACTCTTCAACCTGCAGCGCAAATACCTTGACTATCAGGTAAACGTGGGCAACCGCATCATCGCCGTCTTGCAGAGTGGGCAGCCCGACGCGGCCCAGCAGGCGCAGCGCATATCGGAGCCGAAACGTAAGTTCCAAGACATCATCGACCGCCTTTTCGCCGACACGGGAAAGACCATCGTGCGCACCGAAAACGAGATACGGTTCAACCAGATAGGAGAGACACTGGTGCCCTACCAGCTCTCGAGCGGCGAGAAACAGATGTTGGCCATCCTCCTCACCGTGCTCGTGGAGGACAATCTGCCCTACATTCTCTTCATGGATGAGCCCGAGGTGAGCCTGCATGTGGAATGGCAGAAGCAACTCATCGACCTCATACTCGACCTCAACCCCAACGTGCAGATCATCCTCACCACCCATTCGCCCGCCGTTATCATGAACGGATGGATGGACAAGGTGACTGAGGTGAGCGACATCACCGTCTGAACGTCTCGGCAAGAAAGGAGCGACGCTTATGACACACCGCCTGAAAGACAACCTGACATCATCGTATGTGGAGGCCGCCAACCGCCTCAACTCCAAGCGGGCACGCCGAAAGGTGGTGGCCTACGTGGAGAGCTACGACGACGTGTTCTTCTGGAGGCAGATCCTCTCACAGGTTGAGACCGACAAGGTTACCTTCGAAGTGATGCTGCCTACCCGGGAGCGCAAGCTCGAGAGGGGCAAGAAGGCCGCCCTGATGAGCCTGCTCGAGGGTAAGGTGGGGCAAGACATGGTGGCTTGTGTCGACGCCGATTACGATTACCTCATACAGGGAGCGTCGGAAACATCCCGGCGAATCCTGCGCAGTCCCTACGTGTTCCACACCTACGCCTATGCCATCGAGAACCTGCAATGCTACGCGCCATCGCTACACGATGTGTCGGTTGCCGTGTCGCTCAACGACCAGGAGGTGTTTGACATGGAGCAATACCTACGCGACTTCTCGCAGGCCATCTACCCACTTTTCGTGTGGAACATCTGGTATTACCGCACGAGCCATTACTCGCAGTTTACCATGACCGACTTCCTTCACGTCGTGGAGATGGGCAAGTTTGGCTTTGCACAGGCCGACAGTCTGATCCGAAGCCTGCGCCACAAGGTGGGCAAGAAGACCGAACAGTTGCGACGCCTCCATCCCGACGCCAAGGAGAGTTGGCAACGGGTCAAGGACGACCTGAGAACGCTGGGCGTCAACCCCGACAACACATACCTTTACATACAAGGCCATCACCTCTGCGACAAGGTGGTGTCGCCCATGTTGCGCAAGGTGTGCGACAAGTTGGTGCGCATGCGCGAGAACGAAATAACCCAACAAAGCGTGCATGGCGTGCAGCGGCGCAACGAGCTGTCGTGCTATTCCAACAGCGTCGACGACATCACGTCGGTGCTGAAACGCAATGCGGGCTTCATGCGGTCGCCCGAGTTTGCGAGGATCAAGGCCGACCTGCAACGGTTTGTAGACGGGCTCGACCAGCCTCAGACGTAACATCACATCACACATAATCAATTACTATCTCAAAGCATTCATCAAGATGAAAAAACTGATTCTCACCACCTTGGCTGCGTTCTGCCTCACCGTGAGCGCGTCAGCGCAACTGCTCTACAAGGTCACGGCCGACAGCGTGGCAAAGCCTTCCTACATCGTGGCCACCCACGACCTGCTCAACCCCATGGGATATGTGGGCGCCATCAACGGACTGACCGACGCCATGACCAATACCGAACAGGTGTTTTTCGACGTAGACCGTACGGCCATCGACGCAGCCCTGAAGGAGGCTCAGCAACTTCCCGCCGGCAAGACGCTGGCCTCGCTGCTCAACGACAAGCAGATACAACTGCTCGACGCCTTTCTCAAGAAGCACACGGAGGTGAGCTGGAAGAGTCCGTACAACCAGAAACGCTACAATGGCCGCACACCCATCGCCGTGATGAAGGACTTCATCCAGTTGCTCTTTGTGTCGAGCCACATGGGCGAATACGACCCCACCCACACCTTCGCCGAGTATTTTGAGGCGCAAGCCAAGAAGAACGGCGAACCCGTAGGTGGCATTATCTCCGCCGACCAATACCTGTTGCTCGTCAAGAGTCTGCCCGTTGAGATGCAGGCCAAGGGCTTGGTGAAGTTCCTGGAGCATCAGGACGAGGCCCTCGCCGTCATCGACAAGAGTGTTGAGGCTTACAAAGCCAAGGACATGGACGCTGCCTCGGCGGTGCTCAACAGCGTGTTGGGACAGATGGGCGCAGGCAGCCTGTTGGCAGAACCCGTAAAGACCATGGAGAAAACACTTCGCGACAAGCCCACCCTTTTCGCACTTCCCTGCTACTTGTTGGGAGGTGAGCAAGGCGTCATCAGCCAGCTCAAGGCCGACGGTTACCAAGTGGAGGCCGTAGATTAAGCCCCACTCGGTCGTTAGCATTCATAGCAAACGCCCCATCCTGTGGTTCTTAGGGCCGCAGGGTGGGGCGTTGGGCGTAGGGGGTTATTCGTCCTGGCACTGGTTCTTGGGCCAGTTCACGAGGAACAGTTTGTCGGTGGCGCGCGTGAAAGCCGTGTAGAGCCAGTGGATGTACGAGGGCGTGAGCATGTCGTCGGTCATATATCCCTGGTCCACATACACATGGCTCCATTGGCCGCCCTGCGCCTTATGGCAGGTCACGGCATAGGCAAACTTCACTTGGAGGGCGTTGAAAAACGGGTCGGCTCGCAAGGATTTCATCCGCTCCACCTTCGTGGGGATGTCGGCATAGTCCTCCATCACTGAGGCGAAGAGGCGCTCGTGCTGCTCACGGGTCAGCGCCGGCGCATCGGTGGTGAGCGAGTCGAGCACCGCCGTTAGTTGTAGCTCGGTGTCGTCGTAGTCGGGGAACGACAGCCACACGTCGGCAAACCGGAAGCCGTAGAGCTCCCTGATGTTGCGCACCCGCTGCACCACCGCACGGTCGCCGTTGGCCAGAAAGGCCATGCCAGTTGGCGTCTCGCCCTGTGTGGGGGATGGAGACTGGCTGGCTTGCGCCGCCCGTTCGCGCTCCGTCCAGTAGTAATTGTTGCGCACCACCATCAGCATGTCGCCGTGGCAGAGCGTCTCCTCGCGGTCGAGCACCGTGTTGCGGATGCCCAGATTGTAAACCGTGGCCCGCTTGTTCGACCGTGTCACCACGATGGTGTCGTCCATGCCCACTTGGCTATAGCTCGTCGCCAGACTCTCGATGAGTTCGTCGCCAGGCACCTGAACGATGTCGGCGAAGCGCTTGAAGGTGATGCGCGGCAGTTGGGTCACCTCGTCGTGGGTGATCATCTGCCTGATGACGGTGGCGTTGTAGAGCACACCCGAGTCCTGGCTCTGTCGCAACACCTCGTTGAGGTCGCACTGGTAAACATGCAATCCGTATTCTTGCAGCGTGTCGGTGCTCAGGGCAGGAGCCTCTTCCTCGCCCACGGGGGGCAACTGGGCCTTGTCGCCGATGAGTAGCAAGCGGCAGTTGTCGCCAGCGTAAACATATTTCACGAGGTCGTCGAGCAGACTGCCCGAGCCGAAAGTGGTGGCCGACGACGATGCGTCGCCCAGCATGTCGCCCAGGCCACGGCTGATCATCGAGGCCTCGTCGACCACGAAGAGCGTGTTGCGATAGCGGTTGTCGTTCAGGTTAAACTGCCCGTCGAGACCCTGGTAGGCCTTCTCCCGATAAATCTTTCGGTGGATGGTGAAGGCGGGAAAGCCGCTGCTTTGCGAGAGAACCTTGGCGGCACGACCCGTGGGCGCCAAGAGCTGGAGCTTCTGCCCCAGTCGGCTCATGGTGCGCATCATGGCGCCAGCCAGCGAGGTCTTACCCGTTCCGGCCGATCCGCGAAGCACCATCACGCAGTTGTCGCGGCGGTCGGCAAGGAAACTGCCAAACACCTGGAGGGCCGACGCCTGGTCGGCCGTGGGCTCAAAGCCAAACTCGGCGACGATGCGCCCTGTGAACTCTTGAATGGTCAATTACGCTAAAAGTTAAAGATGAAAAGTTAAAAAGAAGGGCGGAGATAAGTCGTTTGTAGCTCGTTTTTAGTATCTTTGCATAAGATAGGCTGCCACAAGCCTTACCGCTCGTCCGTTCACAAGGACAAAGATAAGAATATAATAGCGAAAAATGAAGGTCAACCTCAAAAATAATTATCTTCTCGCCGCATGTGTCGTGGTGCTCATCGTGGCGTGTTGGTTGAGCGTGAACGCGCCCATACGGTTCGAAAAGGAGCAGGTGAGGCGCGAAACGGCCGTCAAGGAGCGCTTGGCCACCATTCGCAAGGCGGAGGAGCGTTACCGACTGCGCCATGGTGCCTACACGGGCGACTTCGCCACGCTTGTTGGCAGTGGTTTTCTTGCCGACTCGCTGCAATATGTTCCTTACACCGACAAGCAACGGTTCAGCCTCGCTGCCACCACCATCATCGGAAAAAGCGGACAGCAAATACCCCTGATGGAGTGTGGCGCCACATACGATGTGTTCCTTCAAGGGCTCGACAAGCATGCCGTGGCATCGCTCATGGAGGAAGCTAACGCTGCTGGGCGATACCCCGGTCTGAAGATTGGCGACATCAGTGAGCCCAACGGAAACCACGGCAACTGGGAATGAACCTCCAACAACGATTCAAACTAAGACATGAACATCCAACCGAGAATAACCATCCGCGTGAGCAAAGGGTCGCTGGCCTTTGCCATGGCCGATAGCAGGACGGAGGCGAAAGTGGCCTTCGAGCCTTACACGGCTAAGAGTGGGGTGTCGATGGCGGCCAACCTGCGCGACGCCTTCAAGACGGCCAACCTCCTGCAAGTGCCCACACATAGGGCCTTGGTGCTCATCGACACGCCTACGCTGCTCATACCTATCGAGGAGTTTCAGGAGGCCAACGCCGAGACGCTCTACACACACTGCTATCCTACCACAGAGGGGGCGGTCATTATGAGCAATGTGTTGCCCGAAATGAACGCTGTGGCGCTCTTCGCCGTAAACAAAGACCTGAAGATGGTGGTGGAGGACCATTACCAAGAGGCTAAGTTCTCTGCGCTCATGCGCCCAGTGTGGAGCTATCTGCACCATCGCCACTTCATTGGCAACCGCAGGAAGCTATTCGCGCATTTCCATGATGGGCGAATGGAGGTGTTTAGCTTTGAGCGCAACCGCTTTATCTTCGCCAACAGCTTCGACGCCAAGCATACCAAGGATGTGGTTTACTTCATACTTTTCGTGTGGAAGCAACTGGCGCTCGACCAACAGAAAGACGAGCTATACCTATCGGGATCGCTCGGATCGCAGGATGAGCTGCTCAATGCCCTGCGCCTCTACGTGGAGAAGGTGACGGTGGTCAATCCGTCGGCCGACTTCAACCGTGCGCCGCTCACACAGGTGCGTGGCATCACGTTCGACTTGCTTACGCTTTATTTATCGTAAAACATCGCTCAAACCCATTATATGAGAATTATCACAGGATTATACAAGGGACGCCATTTTGAAATACCGCGTTCGTTCAAGGCCCGTCCCACAACCGACTTTGCCAAGGAGAACATCTTCAATGTTATCAATGGATATGTGGATCTTGAAGGGATGACGGCGCTCGACCTCTTTTCGGGCACAGGTAGCATCTCGCTCGAACTGCTCTCAAGAGGATGCAGCAGTGTGGTGAGCGTGGAGGCCGACCGCGACCATGCGCGTTTCATCAGTCAGTGTATGAAGAAACTGGGCACCGACGCTAACATCCTTATCCGTGGCGATGTGTTCCGATTTCTCAAGTCGTGCCATCAGCAGTTCGATTTTATCTTCGCCGATCCGCCTTACGCCTTGGAGCAACTGCCCACCATACCTGGCCTGATCTTCGAGTACAACTTGCTGAAGGACGATGGCCTGTTGGTGTTTGAGCACGGCAAGCAATACGATTTCTCAGACAACCCGCATTTCTGCGACCACCGCAGCTACGGCAGTGTGAACTTTAGCTTGTTCAGGCCCTGATCGTTTGCGGAGGCGGAAGTGCGTTCTAATGGCTAAAAGCGGCAACACCCAGGGTTGGGAGGTTGCCGCTTTTGCGATTCTTATATGCTTGCTTATACCATTGGCCTTGTGGCGTTTTGGAGACCGGAAGGCATTGGGTTAGCCGATAAACTGGGGAACGAACGACGACACGACCAGCACCACGATGCCCACGAGGAGCACCACGATGGTGTTGCGCGAACAGCCGCGCCACTCATGCAGTAGGATGCCCCACACGTTGGAGAACACCACATTGAGTGCCATGAGAATGCAGAACGATAGGGTGAGCAGGGTGGGCGATGAGCCGAGGAAGCCTTTGCCCAGGCTCAAGCCAAAGAACTGGGAGTACCACAGGGCGCCGGCCAGCAGGCAGAACACGAGGTTGTTGGCCCATACCTGCCGTTTGCCATAGTCGGTCCATGTGTGGTTCTTCTGGTTTTGATAGAAACAGTAGGCCAGGTTGGTGACGAAACCACCCACCGTGACGAGCAGTGTAGCCGGCAGTGTGCGAAACATCGGGTCGGTGAGGTCGCCGAAGTTGATGTCCTTGCCAAACTCCAAGCCTACGTTGAAGCATCCGCTCATGAATCCCGAGAGCAAGGCGATGGCAATGCCCATTGGGAAATTGAAGTCCTTCACGGCTGCCTTCTTCTCCTCGTCGGTCAACGCCTTGGCTTTCATGCCTCCCGCCACGCCAATGATGGCTATGCCTACCAGGGTGATGGCGACGCCTGCAATGACGGCGGTGGTCAGTGAGCCCAGGGCGTTGAGCTCGGGGAAGAACGCGTTGAGCAGCACAGGGCCCATGATGGTGCCCAAGGCTGCGCAGGTGCCCAAGGCCAACGACTGACCCAAGGCCACACCCAGATAGCGCATGGAGAGGCCAAACGTCAGGCCGCCTACGCCCCAGAGGCAACCGAAGAGCAGTGTCATCCACAGGTTGAACGACGGTGCCTGGGCAAAGAGCCCCCACAGGCTCTCGCCCGACGGAACGGCCAGCAGGGCGCCGAGAAACGGCAGCAATAGCCAAGCGAACACGCCCTGGACGAGCCAATAGCTCTCCCAACTCCATTGCTTCACCTTGTTGATGGGCACGTAGCAACTGCTTTGGCAGAACGCTCCGATGGCGATGATGATGAGTCCGATGATGATGTTCATGCTCGTTAGGCGCGTTTGAAGGTCACCTCTTGCTCGTAACGCTCAATCTCTGGAATGTAATCCTGGCCCACGGGCACATTGTTCTTGTAGTTGAAATAGTCGTAAACGGCGCCAAACGGCAACGTTTTCGCCTCCTCCAACAGGGCCAGGCGCTCAAAGTGCTTGCCTTCGTCCTCATACTGACGCAACAGGTCGAGGGGCTCGAGGAATGCGGAAAGCAGGCTCTTCTGCGTGGCGCGGGTGCCGATAATGTAGGCGCCGAGGCGGTCGATGCTCGCATCGAAATAGTCGAGACCGATGTGGGCGCGGTGGAGCTGGCCCGCACGCACCAATTCGGAGAACAGGTTGCGGGTGTTGTCGTCGAAGCAGGTCACGTGGTCGGAGTCCCAATGCATGGGGCGCGACACATGCAGCATCAGCTCGGGGACGAAGAGCAGTAGGGCCGACACGGCGTCCGACACGTTCTCCGTGGGCTCGTAGTGGCCTGTGTCGAGCGTGTAAATCATCTTGTTTTGGGCGCAGTAGCCTGCCACAAAGTCGTGTGAGCCTACGGTGTAAGCCTCCAGACCGATGCCGAAGAGCTTGGCTTCAAGGCACGTCTTCATGTTGGGAAGGTCCTCTTTCATGATCTCGTCGAGGCTCTCCTTGAATATTTGGCGATAACGGTACTTCTCTACGGTGTAGTCCTTCGAGCCATCGTGCACCCAGATGTTCATGATGCAAGGGTCGCCCTGGTAGGCTCCCATGGCGTCGGCTATGCGTCGGCAGCGCTTGGTGTGCTCAATCCAAAAGTCGCGCACGGCTTTGTCGGGGTTGGATAGCGACAGCGTTCCGCTATTGGGATGCGAGAACGAGGTGGAATTGAAGTCGAGTTTCATGCCGCGCTCCTTGGCCCATTCCATCCAACTCTGGAAATGCTCGGGGCTACACTGGTCGCGATCCACAAACGCTCCGCCGAAGTCGCCGTAGGTCTCATGCAGGTTGAGGCGCATGGGACCGGCCAGCAGCGACGTGGCCTTGTCGATATCTTGGCGCAGCTCGTCGATGTTGCGGGCGCGTCCGGGGAAATTGCCGGTGGTCATGATGCCGCCCGATGCCGCTACGTTGCGCTCGAAGCCCACAACGTCGTCGGCCTGCCAGCAATGGAGCGAGATGGGAGTTTTCTCAAGGGTTTCGATGGCCTTGTCGGTATCTACGCCCAAGGCGGCGTAGCGCTCCTTGGCAAGCGCATAGGCTTTTTCAATGTTTTCAGATTTCATATTGTTTGTTTTTTATTGATGATCAATGAGTCATTGGTGTGTTGGTGATGCGCAGGTAGCGCTCGTAAGCGGCATCCCACGCCTCCCGGTCGTGTGGGTCGAAGCGTTTCAGTTCGATGGATTGTGCGATGATTCGGCGCATCTCCCACACGTCGGCCACATCGCCAGAGGATTTGGCCTGTAGCATCACGTTGCCGATGGCGGTGCCTTCCTGCGGTCCGGCGAGTACCGTCACGCCGCATGAGTTGGCTGTAAACTGGTCGAGATATTCGTTCTTGGAGCCGCCACCGATGATGTGGAGCACGTCGATATCGAAGTTTGCAAATTCCTTTAGCCACGTGAACACCTGCCGGTAGCGCAAGGCCAATGAGTCAAAGATGCAACGACAGTAGGCGGCGTGGCCCTCGGGCACTGGCTGATGGGTGCGTAGGCAATAGGTGCGGATGGCGTCGACCATGCTCGCGGGATTGGCGAAGAGCGCGTCGTCGGGGTTGATGAGACTGCGGAACGCCTCTTGCTGCATGGCCTCGCATTGCAGTTCGCTGTGGCTCAAGCCTTGCACTTCGGGCCATTCCTTGCGGCATCGCTCGTAGATCCACATGCCGCAGATGTTCTTCAGGAAGCGAGTGGTGCCCTCTATACCGCCCTCATTGGTGAAGTTTTTGGCGAAACTGTTGGCGTTGATGATGGCGTTGGGCGTCTCAATGCCCATGAGACTCCAGGTGCCCGAGCTGAGATAGGCAAACCGGTGGTCTTTGGCCGGCACGGCTGCCACGGCCGAAGCTGTGTCGTGACCTGCCACGGCGATGACCGGAACAGGCCCAAGGCCAGTTAGTTTCTGCACGTCGGGTGTCAGTTCACCGATGCGTGTGGCGGGCAATGTCATGGGTCCAAACTGGTCGCGGCGCAGTCCAACGCTCGCCAGCAGGTCGGTGTCGAGGTCCTTACTGGTGGGGTTGAGCAGTTGGGAGGTGGAAGCCACGGTGTACTCGCAGACAGCTTTGCCGGTAAGCAGATAGCTCAGGGTGTCGGGAATAAACAGCACCTTGTTGGCGCCTTGCAGCGCCAAGTTGCCATCGCAGCGCATCTGGTAGAGCTGGAATAGCGAGTTGAAGTTCATGAATTGGATGCCCGTCTTGTCGTAAACCACCTGCTTCGGTAACACCTTATTATAATAGGTATCCATCGTGCCCATAGTGTGCGGGTCGCGATAGGCCATGGGATTGCCCAGGATTTGTCCGTCGGGGGCCACGAATACGAAGTCGCAGCCCCATGTGTCGATGCCGATGCTCTGTATGGGAAGGTGTCGGGCGTGAGCCAAACGAAGGCCTTTCACCACCTCCCAATACAGGGCGAGGATGTCCCAATAGTAGTGGCCGTTGGCTTCGATGAGCTGATTGTCGAAGCGAGTGAGCTCTTCCAACACCAGTTTTCCTTGGCTGAGAGAGCCTATGATGGTGCGTCCGCTCGTGGCTCCGAGGTCCACCGCGAAGAAGTATTTGCTTGTTCCCATAGACAAAGGTTGATAGTTGTTTGTTTCGAATGTTGCAAAGTTAACTCATTTTGCTACCTGGGGACATTATAATTTGATTTTTAAGCCTATTATTTTGAGAATTCTTCCTATCTTTCCTCTATAAAACAAAAATGAATATCTCCGCAAAAGGTAACTAAACAT
>ERZ1026888.38-NODE-38-length-74292-cov-14.316204_pt1 | contig 74292 bp, 56 predicted proteins | sample MGYA00380174_ERZ1026888 | MGnify/ENA primary metagenome ERZ1026888 (study PRJEB33269, sample SAMEA4719810) | human gut metagenome | biome: human-associated habitat; feature: organic feature; material: feces | place: Cameroon | collected 2013-10 ...
ATTCATATCCGTCACGTTCTTTGTATCGAATTTCGACACATCGAGCGATGTGAGGCCCGAGCAACCACAGAACATGAATTTCATATTCGACACGTTCTTTGTATCGAAATTCGACACATCAAGGGAAGTGAGGCCAGAGCAAAAACCGAACATGAAACCCATATCCGTCACGTTCTCTGTGTTTAAATTCTCTATGCCTTCTATTTCTGTTAGGTTTTCGCATTCATAGAACCAATAACAACAAGTCGTATGTCTTGCCTTGGCAAAAGAAGCATCAAAGACCACATTCGTTATGGCATCTTTATGATAAGAAATCCACAAAGGCTTCTCATAGTCCTTATTCAATGGATAAGCTTCATTGGGCTTGGCATCATCACATTTAAATGTTAGAGTACCAGTGGCCTCGTTGAACACGGCATAAGGCTCAACGGTTTGCGCCTTAGCATAACTGCCCCATACTGGCATACATATCAATATAGCCAGCAATAGTCTAACGACATGCGGGGGGGTAATTTAGTAAGTAAAGTTTTAAACATAATGTAATTATTATAATGATGGGTTAAATGACAGCTTGATCCTCCCTACGGTTGCAAATATACAAAAATAATATAAACGAAAGAAATAAATTCCTAATTTTTTAGCTGAACGATGCCCAGCATGAAGGCACATGAGAAACCTGCCTGGCAAAAAAACGAAAATAGGAGGAAAGCCACAAAGGCTTTCCTCCTACGCTATGATTGTTGTATGGATTACATGCTATAAACCACGTCCATCAATTTCTTGCCCAGCTCATCGGCCTCTTCCATGGTCGAAGCCTCGCTGTACACACGGATGATGGGCTCTGTGTTACTCTTGCGGAGGTGCACCCACTTGTTGGGGAAGTCGAGCTTCACACCATCGATGTCGGTAACCTGCACATCGGCCTGCTGGCCGTACATCTCCTTCACCTTCACGAGGATAGCGTCCACATCGGTCTCAGGACTGAGGTCGATGCGGTTCTTGGCGATGAAATAGTTGGGGAAAGTCTGGCGCAACTGGCTTGCGGTAAGACCCTTCTGAGCCATAGAGCTCAGGAACAGACCGATACCCACCAAGGCGTCGCGACCATAGTGGCTCTCCGGGTAGATAACACCACCGTTGCCCTCACCACCGATGACGGCACCTACCTCCTTCATCTTCGTGGTAACGTTCACCTCACCAACAGCCGAAGCGTAGTACTTGCAACCATGCTTCTCGGTAACGTCGCGCAGGGCACGTGTGGAACTCAGGTTCGACACCGTGGTACCCTTCACGTGGTCGAGAATGTAATCGGCCACCGTTACCAGCGTGTACTCCTCTCCATACATCTGTCCGTCCTCCTGGATGAATGCCAAGCGGTCCACATCGGGGTCGACCACCACACCGAGGTCGTAACCGCCCTTGGCGCAAGCGTCCATGATACCGCCGAGGTTCTTAGCGATGGGCTCCGGATTGTGTGCGAAGTCGCCATTGGCCTCACCATTGAGGAAGGTAGCCTCCACGCCGAGCGCCTTGAACAGGTCGGGCAGAATCTCGCCACCCACCGAGTTGATCGTGTCGACGATCACCTTGAAGTGAGCCTTCTTGATGGCCTCCACATCCACAAGCTCCAGGGCGAGCACCGAGTCGATGTGGCGCTGGTTGAACGAGTTGTCCTCCGTGTAATGGCCGAGGCCGTCAACGTCAGCATACTCAAAATCCTCTCTTGCAGCGATGTCGAGCACCTCGTTGCCATCGTCCTTCGTCAGGAACTCACCCTGCTCGTTGAGCAACTTGAGCGCATTCCAGTGGCGGGGGTTGTGGCTGGCGGTGATGATGATACCACCTGCAGCACCACTCCACTTCACGGCGAGCTCTGTGGTCGGCGTAGTGGCCAGGCCGATGTTCACCACATCGTAGCCAATACCCATGAGCGTACCACAGACCACGTTCTTCACCATCTCACCCGAGATACGTGCGTCGCGTCCCACCACGATCTTGTTGCTTGTCGACTTGCCGCTACGGCGGATGAAGGTGGCGTAAGCCGATGTAAACTTCACAATGTCAAGCGGGTTCAAAGTGTCGCCCGCACGGCCTCCGATGGTACCACGGATGCCCGAAATAGATTTGATAAGGGTCATAAGTTATTATATTTCGGTGGGTAAAACTCGTTCCCAATAGGGTTGGAGCTCCACTCATCATGATAGTATTCTGGTAATGTCGTTGCCCTTGCCCCGCCACGCGGGCAGCAAGCCCATACGCTTAGCGTCCGAGCTCGTAGGTGATGTCGTAGAGGCAGGGATACACATACTGCGTAGCGTAAGCGTGTCCCTTGTCGTGCGGCACGATGATACGCACCTTGGCCACCTCGTCACCCTCCTTGGCGGGCCGTCCCACGTTGATGAAGCCCAGCGGCATGAGCCATCCCTGTGGCACCGCCGTCGACGAGTTGCCATACACGGCCTGCAGGAGGCTCTCGCCCCTCACGAAGTAGCCCGTGTAATCGGCCGAGTTGCGCGTTACGGTCATCTTGTCGACCACGGCGTCCCAGCGCGAGTCTCTGATGTTGGAGAGCTGTATGGTGTCGGTCTTCAGATTATACTCGGTGAAGCGACAGAGCACCGTAACGGTCTTACCGTTGGGGATAGGCTCGCCACAACCCTTGCGCACAATCTGCATGTAGATACCCGATGATTGGAACAGCACAAACTCGTTCTTCGACACGTCGGTGGTGTAGCCCTGAAGCGCAAACTGCGTCTCCGAGATGACGTTGACAGCCGAGTCGGCTATGTATTTGTTGATGGCAGAACGCTCCGCTTTCTTCTGGTCGGCATACGACTCGTCGTCGTTACAAGCCACGAACGCTGTCATGGCGAAAAGAGCCAGAAGCAAATAAGTCAGTTTTTTCATATCCTTGTTTTTGACTGCAAATATACGAAAATTCCACGTGGCACAGGCCCATTGTGCCAATTATTTAATGAATATTGGCAAACAGCTATCGGTCCGGCGCCATGAGCGAGGCACGAATGGCACGCGGGGACTTACTTTTTCAGTTCTTCGGCGTAATACATAATGGCCTCTCGCGTAATCTTCACGGCCTCATCGAGCGAGCAGTCGAGCTGTCCGCCGCTGGCGTTGAGGTGCCCACCGCCATTGAAGAAGCGCTTTGCCACCTCTTCCACCGAGAAATCGTCGACCGAGCGCAGACTCACCCACACCTTATTATCAATGCGGTCGTCCTCGCGCAGCGAGATGCTCATCTTCATGCCCTTGATGCGGAGCGGCACATTGACCAGTCCCTCGCCATCGCCACGCACGTAATGATAATCGCGCATCTCCTGGCGGGTCAGCGTATAGTAGCAGGCGTGGAGGTCGTCGAACACGTTCAACTTCTGGCTCATGAGGTGACCGCGGAGGCGGATGGCCCACGAACTGTAATTATTATATACGTTGCGATAAATCTTGTCTTTGTCGAAGCGCTTGGTGAGCAACTGGCAGACGGCGTAGAAAATCTCGGGCGACGAACTGTTGTAGGTGAAACCGCCCGTGTCGGTCATCATGCCACAGTAGAGAGGCACGGCAAACTTCTTGGTCAGGCGTTCAAAATCGCCCATCTGCCACACCAGCCGGAACACAATCTCCGAGGTGGAGCTGAGATCGGGAAACGACACCTTCATGTCGGCTTCGACCGTAGGATTGAGATGATGGTCGATGAGCACCCTCTTGGCCTTCGCCGTTTCGAGCGTATGGGCCATGCCCTCGAGGCGCTCCACCGCGTTGAAGTCGAGGCAAAACACCAAGTCGGCCTCCTTCATGAGGCGCTCCACCTCATCGGGCCGCTTGTCGTAGCGCATGACACACTGTGTGCCAGGCAACCAATGAAGGAAGTCGGGGTAAGCGTTGGGCACAATGATTTGTGAGCGCTTGCCATAGTGCACGCTGAGATATTCAGACCAAGCCAAAGTGGATCCAATAGCGTCACCGTCGGGACGAGAATGTCCGAGGATAACGATTTTCGAGGATGATGAGACGAGGGCGCCGAGCTGCGACACCTGCTCAGGGGTTAGTAGTTGCAAATCCATCATGGGTGCAAAGGTACGAAATATATTCGAATGAGCACCCAATATGGTGGCCTGTTTTTTAGAAAATTGCAAAAGTTCCCATTAAATTATGTCAAGATATTTAGTGTTTTTGCACCACTCTTAGCATCACCTTCCAGAGAAAAAGAAAGCAAAAACACCAACATTTTTTGCGAGAAACGCCGAACGCCACCGGCTCGTCTCACATGGGGCGTTGCTAAAGATGGCCAATCGAGCCTCGAAAGACCAGCTATCGAGGCACCGTTTGGCATGTTTGGCCGTGCGGTTTGGCGTCTTTCGCAACTCGATTAGGCATCTTTCGCAAAATAATTCCTTACGATTTTCAAAACCTTCGAGCATCTACAACACAACCATCTGATATTCAATGTGTTGCAAAAGCAACCCAAAGTGGCTCATAAATGCGTTATTTGGAGGCACAGCCGTTTAATTTTCAAATAACGAAGAAGTTTTTCAAAATTATTCAGCGCCGAATGTCCGCCAACAACAAATCCCGCCATGCCATCAGGAGGCAGGCGGGATCCGTTATGTGTTGGTATGCCTCAGCGAGGCGGAAGCTGTCAATTAGAACAACTTGGCGGGATAAACACCCTCGTCGACGAGCTTCTGGATCTTCTCCACAACGCTGGGACGGTCGGCTGAATAGGTCACGCCGAACCACTTGCTGGTGGTGTCGAGCACCTCGCAAGTAGCCTTGCCAGAGTGGATGAGCTTGTCGACCACCCAAGGAATGAGGTACTCAGCCTTGATGTTGGCCTTGGTTGTGGGAGCATCCAAGAACTCCTTGAAGAACTTATCGCTATACTCGAAGTAGTCGGGAGTGAAGCCCCAGACGTTCATGCTCACAGGGTTGTTGTCGGGGATGTTCACCCACTCACCCTTCTCGTCCTTGTAGGCCACCTTGCCGTCCTCCTTGCGCTCGATCTCGGTGCGCTCCACGCAGCTTGTGAGGTGCTCGTTCTCGTCCTTGGAGCACACACCACGCGAAACGGTACCGTTGTCGCTCAGCGTGTTGCTCACGCGGAAACCAACCATGGCGTACTTGCCATTGCTGTTCTCGGGCAGGTTAGCAAGGAACTTGCCAATGACCTGGAAGCAGTCGCGGTTGTAGAAGTCGTCGCAGTTGATGACGCAGAAAGGCTCGTGAATAGCGTCCTTGGCCATCATCACAGCGTGGTTGGTACCCCAAGGCTTTGTGCGGCCCTCGGGAACGGTATAGCCCTCGGGCAGCTTGTCGAGGCTCTGGAACACGAGCTCACAAGGAATCTTGCCCTCATACTTTGAGAGGATCTTATCGCGGAAATCCTGCTCAAAATCCTTACGGATCACCCAGACGATCTTACCGAAACCAGCCTGAATGGCGTCGTAGATGCTGTAGTCCATAATTGTCTCGCCGTTGGGGCCCAGGCCGTCCAACTGCTTCAAACCACCGTAGCGGCTGCCCATGCCAGCTGCCAGAAGTAACAATGTAGGTTTCATATTCTTAATTTTTTAATGAAGATGATAATCGGTTAATTAGAAAGGAAGGTCGTTAGACGCATCGCTACCTGCGCCAGCTGCAAACGGATCCTGCTGGGGAGCGGCGGCTGCGGGAGCCGATCCCAATGTGCTGGCAGCCTGTGTGGGCTGTGCGCCTGTGTTCACGGCGTTCGGGTCGATGTGGTCCACACGGTAGGCACGAATATCATTGAAGTAACGATCCTGCCAAGCGCGGGCGTTGATATCGAGCCACACATGCACGGTGTCGCCCTGGTGGAGGTTGAACTGCTCCAGGCGATCGGCGCCGAACACGTTGAAAAGGCAAGTGCGGGGATACGCCTCACGCGTCTGGATAACAAAATCCTGCGACTTCCAGGGGTTTCCAGACGACTTCGCTACACCTTCTCTGGGAGGATATTCCTTGATGATCACACCCTCCACTTCTATTCCTTGTAATGCCATTTTAGTGAAATTAATATGTAATTCTTATGTGTTTATGTTGCGAAATTACGCAATTTATCACTAAGGAGCAAACTTTCAACACACAAAATTCAAAAAAATAAAAAAAATGTCAGCGCCTTCTCCTATTCTCCTTTTTTATTTGTATCTTTGTGCATCAAAAGATACGAACCCAAAAAATACTATTAGATACATGAGATTTACGCTTTCCAGTACGGCTCTCAACGCCAAACTGCAGACCCTTTCGAAGGTCATCAGCAACAAGAACTCTCTGCCCATCCTTGAGAGTTTCCTTTTCGAGGTCAGCAATGGCCAAGTCTTCATCACCAGCTCCGACAGCGAGAATGTTATGAAGACGGCCCTTTCGCTGGACGAGTTCGACTCTGACGGCGCTTTCGCCGTGCCTTGCCGCACCATCCTCGACGCCATGAAGGAGCTGCCCGAGCAGCCCGTTACGTTCGAGGTGAACCTGCAGACCTACGAGGTCATCGTGGGCTATCAGGGCGGCGAATACCGCTTCACCGCGCAGAACGCCGAGGAATATCCCCGTACCGAGCAGCAGACCAACGACCTGAACGTGGTGACGGTCGACGCCAGCGTGCTGGTCGACAACATCAACCGCACCATGTTCGCCACCGACAACAATGAGATTCGCCCGGTGATGAACGGTATCTATTTCGACCTCACCCCCGACTACCTGGCTTTCGTGGCCAGCGACGGCCATAAGCTGGTGCGCTGCCGCTACTACGGCATCAAGAGCGAGACACCCGCCTCGTTCATCCTCCCCAAGAAGCCGGCCACGCTCCTGAAGAACGGCTTGAGCCGCGACGGTGGCGATGTGGTCATCAAGTTTAACAAGCAGGCTGCCGAGATCCACTTCGCCGACGGCGTGCTCACCTGCCGCCTCATCGAGGGCGTCTTCCCCAACTACAACGCTGCCATTCCCACCGACAACCCCAACCAGATCCATATCGACCGCAAGGCCCTCATCAGCGCCATCCGCCGCGTGCTGCCCTTCGCCAGCATGAGCAGTCAGCTGGTACGCTTCCGCCTCAGCGCAGGCATGCTCGAACTGTCGTCGGAGGACATCGACTTCGCCACAAGCGCCAAGGAGCAGCTCATCTGCGACTACGGCGGGCAGAGCATGCAGATCGGATTCCGTGGCGACTTCCTGCTCGAAATTCTCAACGCCATGGAGACCGAGGACGTCACGGTAGAGCTGGGCGACCCCAGTCGCGCTGGCGTGGTGCTTCCCGGCACGCAGCCCGAGAACACCGATGTGCTGATGCTCATCATGCCTCTGCTGCTCAACGATTAATTTGATAGCATGAAACTCAATATCAATAAGCCCTTAGTCGTCTTCGACCTGGAGACGACGGGGCTCGATTTGGTTAACGATAGGATCATCCAGATATCCTACATCAAGGTAATGCCCAACGGCGAGGAGAAACGCGCAAGCATCTTCGTCAATCCCGGCAAACCCATCCCCCCACTCGTGCAAGAGCTCACGGGCATCACCAATGAGCGTGTAAAGGGCGAAAAAACATTCAAGGAGATAGCCAAGGACCTGGAGAAGGAGTTCACAGGGTGCGACTTCGCGGGCTTCAACTCAAACCGTTTCGACGTGCCCATGCTCGCCGAGGAGTTTCTGCGGGCCGGAGTGGGCTTCGACTTCTCCAAGTGCCGCCTCATCGACGCGCAGACCATCTACCACAAGCGTGAGCCGCGCAACCTGGCCGCCGCCTACCGCTTCTACACGGGCCACAAGATGGAAGATGACTTCCAGGCACACCGCGCCGACCAGGACGCGGAGGCCACCTACCGCGTGCTGATGGGCCAGCTCGACAAGTATGCGCCCGACCAGGTGGAGGATCCTGCGATGGCCCTGCCCAACGACATGGACGTGCTGGCCGAGGAGTCGAGGATGAACAACAACGTCGACTTTGCCGGGCGCATCGTGTGGCACGACATGGTTGACAAAGACGGCAAGCCCGTGCTCGACAAGGACGGCAAGCCACGCCGACAAGAGGTGTTCAACTTCGGCAAGTACAAGGGACGTGCGGTCAGCGAGGTACTGCGCGAGGCTCCCAACTTCTACAATTGGATCATGGCCAACGACTTCCCGCAAAACACCAAACAGGTGCTCACGCAGATCCGCATGCGCGAATCGATGCTCAGCATGAACGCATCCGCCACACCCCACAAACAGTAGTAACACCCTAACATCATGCCTATGCGCCATTTACTCGTGTCGTTGCTCTGTCTCTTGGCCGTTCCTGCCGCTGCGCAGGAGCTCAACGCCAAGATCACCATCAACCACAATCAGATCCAAGGAACCGACGCCTCGGTGTTCAACAACCTCCAACAGACGTTGGAGCAGTTTGTCAACGAGCGCCAGTGGACCAACCTGCAGTTCCAAAAGAACGAGCGCATAGACTGCAACTTCAACATCACGGTCACCAAGTATGACCAAGCGTCGGGGGTGTTCACATGCAAGGCGCTCATCCAAGCCAACCGTCCGGTGTATAACGCGTCGTACACCACAACCTTATATAATAATACCGACAACAACTTCAACTTCAAGTTTGCGCAGTTCGACCAGCTCGATTTCAACGAGGAGACCATCGACAACCAACTGACGGCGCTCTTCGCCTACTACGCCTTCCTGATCATTGGCATGGATCTCGACAGCTTCTCGCCCATGGGAGGCGAGGATGTGTTGCAGCGCTGCATGAACCTCACCAACAACGCGCAGAACCTGGAGTTCACCGGATGGAAATCGTTCGACAACGACCGAAACCGCTTCGCCATCATCAACGACTATCTCGACGGTGGCATGCGACCCTTCCGCCAACTGCAATACGACTATTACCGCAAGGGCCTCGACGAAATGGCCAACAATGCGGAGCGTGGCAGAACGGAGATCTCCACGGCGATCGAGAACGACCTGAAGAAATGTCACGACGACAAGCCCATGAGTCGTCTGCCTCTCATCTGGACCGACTACAAACGCGACGAGCTGGCCTCCATCTATAAGGGAAAAGGCACACAGAAGGAAAAGGAAACCGTTTACGACATTCTCTTCTCCATCAACGCCTCGCAAAACAACGCGTGGGAGAAAATCAAAAAATAGAACAGGCTCCATTCATAAGCGGGAGGGAACGAACCCAAACGCATGGGAGCCAACTAAGCAAACGACATGCTCAAACAATTATACGTCAAGGACTTTACGCTCATCGATGAACTAAACATCGACTTCCACCCTGGCTTCTCCGTCATTACCGGCGAAACGGGTGCGGGAAAGAGCATCATCTTGGGCGCCCTCCATCTCTTGCTCGGACAAAGGGCCGACAGCAAGCAGATCAAGAACGGCTGCAAGAAGTGTGTGGTAGAGGCTCACTTTGACCTCTCACACTACGACATGGAGGATTTCTTCACACAAAACAACATCGACTATGATGCCGACGACTGCATCCTGCGGCGTGAGGTGAGCGCCAGCGGAAAAAGCCGCGCCTTCATCAACGACACGCCGGTGGGGCTCACGGCCTTGCGCGAACTGGGCGAGCAGTTGGTGGATATTCATAGCCAACACCAGAACCTGTTGCTGCAGAAGGAAGATTTCCAGCTCAATGTGGTGGACATTGTGGCGAAGGATGGCGCGTTGCTGAGGCAATGCCGACAGGCTTTCGACCGATACATGGACGCCAAGCATGAGTATGCGGCTTTCCAGGAGCGCTGCGAGAAGGCACGCGAGAACGAGGATTTCCTGCGGTTCCAGCATGCCGAACTCGACCGCGCCGCCCTTCAGGCGGGCGAGCAGGAGGAGTTGGAGCAACGCTCCAAACTGTTGAGCCATGCCGAGGGAATCAAGGGAGCGCTCTATCAGGCGGCGGCCTCGCTAAGCGATGAGGAGGCCGGATGCCTCGGATCGGTCAGGGCGGCAGCCGACAGCCTGCGCGAGATCGAGGAGGTGTATCCCGACGTGGTGGAACTGGCGCAGCGACTCGACTCTGCGTTCATCGAACTGAAAGACATCGCACAGGATGTGGACAACCGCAAGGACAGCATCGACTACGACCCCGCCGAGCTCGACCAAATCAACGAACGCCTCGACACGCTGTATTCCTTACAGCACAAATACCACGTTTCCACCATCGAGGAGCTGATAGCCACGCGCGACCAAATGGCCCAACAACTGGGCAACATCGATGGTGGCGACGAGCAATTGGCCCTGCTGAAGGAGCAGGTCGACAAGGCGTTTGCCACTTATAAGCAGGTGGCCGACCAACTAACGCTGACCCGCCAGAAGGCGGCTGCGGTGGTGGAGGGCGAGATGAAGAAACGCTTGCAACCATTGGGCATTCCCAACGTGCGCTTCTCCATCAGTTTCCAAGAGCGCGAACCGTCGGCAACGGGTGTCGACAAGGTGGCGTTTCTCTTTAGCGCCAACACCAGCTCGCCCTTGCAACCCGTGTCGCAGGTGGCGTCGGGTGGTGAGATCGCGCGCGTCATGCTGTCGCTCAAGGCCATGATCAGCGGCACCGTCAAACTGCCTACCATCATCTTCGACGAGATCGACACGGGCGTAAGCGGTCGTGTGGCCGAGAAGATGGCGCAGATCATGGAGGAGATGGGCGACAACCACCGGCAGGTGATATCCATTACCCACCTACCCCAGATTGCGGCCATGGGTTCCACCCACTACAAGGTGAGCAAGGAAGAGACCGAGCAAGGCACCATCAGCCGGATGGTAATGCTGACCAACGATGAGCGCGTGCGCGAGATAGCGCAGATGCTTAGCGGAAGCAACATCACCGAGGCGGCCATCGACAACGCCAAGGCCCTGCTCCGAAAGTGAACACTTGACGGGGGCAGCGCTACATGAGAACCATTGAACGGCCTCCAAAAACAATTTGATAATAACATCATTAAATATCGCAACAATCAACAGATGAAACATAGAGTATCAGTCATCGTTATGCTTTTGGCGCTCGCGGTGACCAGCGTTTGGGCACAACCCGCACCGGTCAAGAAGGCCGCGGCAAGCGTTTTCTCTCTCACCACCTTCGCCAAGGATGGCACCATCCTCGGTTCCACACATGGTGTCTTCACAGGAAAGAACGGCGAAGCCATGGCTATGTGGCAACCATTCGTCGGCGCCGACCATGCCGTAGCCATCGACGCAAAGGGCAACAAGCATGAGGTGGATGTTATGATGGGCATCTCCGAACTCTACGATGTGTGCCTATTCCGCGTCAAGGGCAACGTTCCGGGCGCATTGGAGCTGACCGCCAGCGATGCAGCAGCCAACAACGTCTACACCGTTGGCTACGACCTCAAGAAGCCGGTCATCAAGAAGCTGACGCCTGTGCGCACGGAGAAATTCATGGAAACCAACAACTACTATGTGTTCAACGACGAGGATGTGTCGGGCAACGACCTCGGATGTCCGGTCGTCAACGAGCAAGGCCAGCTGTTGGGTATCATGCAACGCCCCGCAAATGGTGGCCAGGCGTTCGCCACCGACGCACGCATCATCAAGTCGTTTGTTGTCAGCGGCCTGTCGATCAACGACAAGACCTTCCGCGCAACGGGCATCCGCACGGCACTTCCCGCCGACCAGCAGCAGGCCGCGCTGACCCTGATGCTGGCCCGCCAGCAAGGCGACTCGCTCCGTCAGGTGCAATATGTCAACGATTACATCGAGATGTTCCCCACCGCCACAGAGGGTTACACGGCCCTGGCCGAGATGCATATCGACCTGAAACAGTTGGCTGAGGCCGACAAAACGTTGCAGAAAGAGGTGAAGCAGGCGGCCAAGAAGGATGAGGCTTACTACGATTACGCCCGATTGGTGTACCAGTCGACCGTCTTCAAGATCGACACCACCTACACCGCATGGAACCTACAAAAGGCCCTGGAGCTCTCTGAGCAAGCCTCGAAGGTCAACCCGCTGTCCATCTACAAGCACCAACAGGCACAGATTATCTATGCGCAGGGCGATTACCAAAAGGCGCTCGACATGTTCACCCAACTGCAAAAAACCGAACTGGGCAAGAATGGCGAGGTGTTCTACGAGGCCGCCCAATGCAAGACCAAACTGAAGGCGCCCCAGGAGGAGGTGATCCAACTGCTCGATTCGGCCGTTGCCGCGCAAGACGGCGCCATCTCGGCGCCTTACGTCTTGGCACGTGGCCGCCTTTTGGACCTTGCTGGCGAGTCGCGCAAGGCATACATGGACTACCTGAAGTATGACACGCTCATGCACCTGAACGCCTCGGCCGACTTCTACTATATGCGCTACCAGTGTGGCGTGAAGATACACCAGTACCAAATGGCGCTCAACGATATTGCCCACGCCATTGTGCTCAACCGCTTCGAACCCACTTATTACGCGGAGATGGCCAGCCTCCAAGTGCGCGTGAACCAGTTCGACAACGCCATCAAGACTTGCGACATCGCCATCCGTATGGCTCCCGAATACGCCGACCTATATATTATAAAAGGTGTGGCTGCCTGCGAGCTGGGCCAAAAGGAGGAGGGCTTAGCAGCCTTGAAGAAGGCCAAGGAGTTGGGCGACGAACGGGCCGACAAACTCATTGAGAAGTACGAAAAGAAATAACCCACAATCAGTCATCAGGCCGAAACAGGCAGGTTATCAAGAGGGTATAATGTATTTTCAACCATACTGAAGGGAGGCTATGGCACATTCGTCATAGCCTCCCTTCTGCTTCATAGGATCGTAGGGATCATCTTATGGTGGCTTGCCATCGAGCGCTATCGTCCCATTTGCACATTCGCTCCCCTTCTATCCTGTGCCTTGCCCTTACTGGCCTTGGCGTCAAACTTATAAGAGAAGGTGAGATTCAGATAATGGTGGATATAGTCGGAAGCTGACTCCGAGCGTTGGAACGCCGTGTAGTCGTTGTTATACCAGATGTCCTTGTTGAATATGTCGTCGGCACGCAACATCAACCGCGCCTTGTTCTTCAGGAATCGAAACGACACATAGGCAGAAGAGATCAAGCGATGGCCATTCATGGCTTGGGTTTGATAACCCGAACGGAACTCATCGTTAACCTCCACGTTGAACTCAAACGGCGCAAGGCTCAGTGTAGCGTCGATGCCCACCACGTTGAAGAGTGGATTGGAGTTGTAAGAGCCGTTGTTGTAGCGGTAGCGGCTCCACGCCAGTTGGTCGCTGAGCGCAAGGCGAACCTTCTCCACCTCATACGCCAACACGAAATTCTCGTTGAGGCCAAACCGTTTCTGCTTGTTCAGTTCGGGAACGGCATTGCTGGCAGCGTCGACAAGCGTCAGGTAGCCATAAGCCGTCGAGTTGGTGAGAATAATCTTGTTCATCAGTCGATAGTCGACGCCGAGACCTTGGTCGTAATCGAAGTTCACCGTCCACTGGTCGCCACCCTTAACGTTCATCGGCTTCGACTCATACACACCCGTCTGGCTATTGTAGCGGAAGAGCGTGGCCAACGGATTGATGTTCTTGGTATACTCAGCGCGCAGTCCCAACACAATCTGTTGGCGGAGCCACATGCGGTGATAACCCAACGCGGTGGTGTGTCTGTGGGTGTTGCCAAGATGTGCGTTACCCGTAGAGATCGACAGAGGGTCAACGGTGTTGCGGAAGGCGAAGGTCTGAGACAGCTCGGGCACCGTGGTGTTGTAAGAGAACGAGAAGTCCATGTTGCGCACACGACTGATCTTCCACTTCATGAAGATCGACGGTGTGTAGGCGTGGGTGGTGCGCACTGTGGCCGTGTCGAGGCGACCATACTGGTAGTCGGCATCCTCTCGGGTGACGGTCCAATCCAGGTTGGGCATGATCATGAGATCCTTGACAGGCGTAATGGTCGACTTCAAGGTGAACTCATTGGTCCACGTGCGATTGGTTGAGTTGAAACAGTTGTCGGCGTCGAGCGTGGTGGCCGTTAGGCCCTCGGCCCCACTCTGATCGGTGTCGGCAAAGAAGGCGCGATTCGAGTGGTAACGGTTGTAGGACAACTTGTCGGAAGCCTTGACATACACCTTCTTCGAAACCCAATATTCGATCATGGCAGAAAGCGACTGGGCGAAGTTGTACGTCGAGTAATCGAAGAACTGCAACTGTGTCTCGTTGCGACCATCGCGGATATATTCGAGTTGGCGACGGGTGTGCGTCTGATTGTTGTCGCCAGAGACCTGGGTTCTTCCCTGCAACGCAAAACTACCTTTCTTACCACAAAAACGGCTCCATGTGTAGTTGAGGTTAAGACTGCGGTTCTGCTCATCAGAAGTGTTATAGTTGCGGTTGCGCGTCACCAGATGCTCATACAGGGCGTCGCCAGGCTTGGCTCCCATGGCTTCGGCCAACGAGTAGTACTGAAACTGGTCGGGCGAATAGCTGTAAGACGCCCCATCCTGCTTGCTCAAACCATGCGTCTTGCCGTAGGAGGCTTTGGCGTCTACCCTGATAACGTTCACCGAATCGGTATAGGCAAAGAGGTTGGCTTGTAGCTTTGGCCATAGTTTGTGTTTGTAGCGGTATGTCTTCGAGAGCGAGAAGGTGCGGTCCTGGTTGGGGAAGAAAGTCTCCTTTGACGAACTGCTGTTTAGCCATCCATCGTAGTGTCCGAAGCTGGCGCCCAAGTCGACGTGGTTGTTGCTAAACTTCTCTGCACCCTTCGTCACCCAGTTGTGCTGGTAGTTGTAACTGCCATATTGGCTTCTGCCATCGCCATCGATGTTCGAGTTGCTCGAGGAGGTCATCGTGCGGTCGATGTATCGGTTGATACTGTTGGCTTGAGCGTACACCACCTGCGGATCGTGGTCGCTGAGCTTCGACGCCGTCAGGTCAAACATGTACCTGTCGTTCGTTTGGTATTGGGCTTTCGCTTCGCCATACCACTTGTCCAAGAATCCGGGCTTCACCTGAATGTCGAGCACATGGTCCTCCTCGCCATCGTCTTTCCCCGTGTGACGCGACAACTCCGACTTACGGTCGTAGAGCTTGAGCTTCTGAGCCACCTCGGCGGGCAACTCATTGATGATCTGGTCGCCACCAAAGAGGTCCTTGCCGTTCATCATCAGGCGAATGGGCTTATCGTTCCAATAGAGCTTGCCGTCGCGGTTCTGAACGCCAGGCAACTTCTTGATGAGCTCGTCGAGGCGCGCTCCGTCTTTCAGCTTGAACGCTTCGGGGTTGAACACAATGGTGTCGCCCGACATGGTGATACGCGGTATCTTCGCCGTCACTTCCACCTCACGCAGCATCAGCGCGGTGGGTTGCAACTTGATGGTTCCCAGGTCGATGGTGTCTTTCACATCTTCGCCATAGGAATAGTCTACCTTACGAAAGTTCTTATATCCTATCATGCTGAAGGTGAAGAGAATGCGGCCTTCCCATCCGTTGCCAATAACAAAGCAGCCCGTGCTGTCGGCTTCTGCGTTGTTTTGCATCGACCATCCCGGCTGGGGATTGACCTCACTGAAGATGCTGGCGCCCACCAGCGGCTCGCCTGTCTCTGCGCTCACCACCTTGCCCTTAAACCAATCGGCATGGCAAGAAAGCGTGTGGACAAAGCACAGCGCCAAAAGCATGAGTAGATTCTTTAGTACATGTTTCATTGTTTGTAATGTGTGATTAATGGGTACAAAAGTTGGTTTGTTCTTACTGATGCCGCAAAGATATAGTTTTTATTGAAACCTTGCAACACATAGTACTCTATTTCTTTACCATTTCATCATTTTTTAACATTTGGTTACCATATTCCATATAAAGAGGTGAAAAGGCCAAATGCCTGCTCGCACGAAACCGATCGACATCAGATCAAGGCGTATCGGGGAGGACGAGGAAAAATTTAACCCACGAAGGAGCGTTCACCGTGATGCCCCTTTTGTTATAATACGTATGAATTTATCAATTTGTGACAATTTTAACAACCGTTAACCACTATCGCGGGCCCACTTCTCCAATCCCATTTGGTTAACCCACCATACTTTTCAGACAGGCCAACCCACCTTTTCCTCAAGATCAATGCTACACTCAGCAACCGAAGGCGCAAGCCCATATGCCGTAGCCGTTACAAACACCACCACGCAGAAACAGAACATCAAAAACACGCTTTCGTAACGATTTTCACACGCATAAGCAGCATTTTCCCGAAAAATATCGAGCAGAAAGTTTGGGCGTTTCAAGGAAATATTATACCTTTGCATCGCATTTGCCGATATGGCTCAGTTGGTAGAGCAACGCATTCGTAATGCGTAGGTCCTCGGTTCGAGTCCGAGTATCGGCTCCAAAGGCAAAACATCAAGGTAATCTTACTTACGCGGAATTAGCACATCGGTAGTGCACGGGCTTCCCAAGCCTGGGAGGCGGGTTCGATTCCCGTATTCCGCTCCCTTGATTATAAGGAAGTTACGCTTGTTTACCCTCTTTTTCTTCCCTCTATCTTTAATAACCCAAAACATCACTTATACGCTTGAAAACCATCATGGTGCAAGTACGGTGCAAGTAAAAACTGGTATTTACTTACCCTCATAGCTTTCTACAATAGGTCATATTGTGCCCTTTCCCCATTCTAATACGCTAATCCCACATCGTTAGATTTAGATTCTTGTTAGTGTTTGTTTAGACAACAATCCCATGAACACTTGCAACTAAAACAGATTGCGCTTGGGTTTTCCGGTCTCGGTCATTGGGATTTGGTCAACTTGGATAATTTCCTTGGGTTGCCAATACTTGGGCAGCACATCGTGGCAAACAGTCATAATACGAGTGGCATCGGCGGCTTCGGTAAGCATCACCATCTCTTCACCATACTTCTTCGAGGGTCGTTTGACCATGATAAAGGGGGCCGAAAGATGGTGCGCCAAGGCCTGCTCCACCTCCTCGATCTGAATCTTCACGCCTCCCGAGCACACCACATTGTCGATGCGTCCTACAATCTTGAAACGCACATAGCCCTGTGAACGATCCACGACGGCTATGTCGTGGGTATGCAAGACCGTGGGACAAACGGCAGGAGCGTCGATCACCAAGCAATCGTTGGCGTCGAGCGTGATGCCGACACCCGGCAACGGACGGTACCAGAGGTTGTCGTCGGCATTACCGCCATTGATCTTGCGCAAAGCGATATGCGAGAGCGTCTCGGTCATGCCATACGAGCTCCACACGGCGTGGGGGAATTGGCGCAACTGGAGTTCCAATTCCTTATCGATGGCTCCTCCGCCAATCAGAATATTCTTGATAGCTTTCAAGCGGCGTAGCTCAGTCTCATTGCTCAGCGAGTTGAACACCTGCATGGGCACCATGGCCGCAAAATCGATCACCTCGTCGTCGACAATGGCCGTCATGGGATGCCCCTGCGGCTCAATGCTAACCATCTGTAATTGGCAAACCAAACTACGCACCACCATCATCTTGCCCGCGATATAGTCCATGGGAAGGCACACCAACGCCTTGTCGCCCGGATGCAGGCCGAGCGCCTGGCAGGTCATGCGGGCCGAAGCCTCCATACGGGCCTTCTCTGCCATCATCAACTTAGGTTTGCCCGTGGAGCCACTGGTGAACACAGGCACGGTGGGTTGATCGTCGCGCCATTGCGCAAGAAATTCAGTGATGGTCATAATACATTCGTTCGCCCCTCAAAGCGATGGGCATGTCAATGTTATCGGTAAACAATTGGCCCGTACCCAAGCCCTGCGGCATGATGTCGTCGGTGCCATAAGTGCGGGCGGCCAGATGGGCTATGGCATTGAGCCCGACATTGCTCTCAAGGGCGCTCGTCATCCACGACCCGATGCCTCGGATCTTGGCCATCGACACCCACTCCTCGCAGCCCATCATACCACCATGCAACGACGGCTTAAGCACCACATATTGCGGATGGATGGTGTCGAGGAGACGCTCCTTCTCGCTTGGGATATTGACGCCAATGAGTTCCTCGTCGAGAGCGATGGCGATGGGCGACTCCTGGCAAAGACGCGCCATGTCGGCCCATTGGTGCTGACGGATGGGTTGCTCAATGGAATGAAGATCGTAGCGCGCCAACCGCTCCAGGAGCACCATGGCCTCATTGGGGGCAAAGGCGCCATTGGCGTCGACGCGGAGTTCCACTCTGTCCTTGGGGAAAGCCGAACGTATGATGCGCAGCAATTCCAACTCCTTACCAAAGTCGATAGCTCCTATCTTCAGTTTGATGCAGCGGAATCCCAAGTCCAACTTCTCTTGCATGCGCGCCAACATCTGGTCGTACGAGCCCATCCACACCAAGCCATTGGTGGGAATGCCCACCTCACCACGGGCGAAAGGGGTGTCGAAAAGAGCTGGGGAGCCACCCGCGGCCAACTGGGCAAACGCCGTCTCGATGCCGAAGAGCATGGAAGGATAAGGGCGCAACGCCTCATAGGGGATGCGCTCCGTACGCTCAATGGCATCGCAAAACTGGCGCAGCAACACGTCATAGTCGGGCCGCTCGTCGCACGACAGGTCGGGAAGGGTGGCACACTCGCCCACCCCACGCACACCACCGCTCTCAACGACGACATATCGGCTGATACGCGTGGTGTACTGTCCACGCGACGTTTTCGCAGGTTGCTTGAAGTGCAGCGTGCGTGTATGGAGGGTGATACGCATCGTCATTATGGGAACACAGGGTATTTGTCGAAATCGGGCTTACGCTTCTCCAGGAATGCCTTGCCACCTTCCTGAGCCTCGTCCATGGTGTAATAGAGCATGGTGGCATCGCCAGCCAACTCCTGAATGCCGGCCTGGCCATCCAGTTCGGCATTGAGGCCCGCCTTGATCATACGGAGAGCCAACGGACTGCGCTCCATCATGATCTCAGCCCACTCAACGCAGGTATCTTCCAGCTGTTCGAACGGCACCACCTTGTTGACCATTCCCATCTGCTCGGCCTCATGGGCCGTGTACTGCTTGCAGAGGAACCAAATCTCGCGGGCTTTCTTCTGACCGACCATACGGGCCAAGTAGGACGCGCCAAAGCCGGCATCGAAACTGCCCACCTTCGGGCCTGTCTGACCGAAGATGGCGTTCTCGCTTGCAATCGTCAGGTCGCACATGACGTGCAACACGTGACCACCGCCAATGGCATAGCCGTTGACCATGGCTATGACGGGTTTGGGTAATCGGCGAATCTGCATCTGCACATCGAGCACATTGAGACGAGGCACACCATCATTGCCCACATACCCACCACGGCCCTTGACGTGCATGTCGCCGCCTGAGCAAAACGCCTTGTCGCCTGCACCAGTCAGGATCACCACACGGATATCGGCGCACTCGCGGCAATAGGCAAAAGCCTGCGATATCTCCCAGGTAGTGAGTGGGGTGAAAGCGTTGCGATAACGCTCACGATTGATGGTGATCTTCGCAATGTGGTTGTATTCTTCGAACAAGATTTCCTTAAAATCGAAACCCGATATTTTCTTCCAATTTCTTTCCATAGTGATTGATATGTTATTGTTTGCCTTATAATTTTCGGACAAGCCCACAATCGCTTACAGCATCACCTCAAGCAACATGGGGCGTGGGCAGCGTTCTTCTACAAGCCATTGGATACCTGCGGCAAGATCATCAACGGGTTTCACCTGCCGGTATTCCACACAATTTTGCAGACATACACCCTCAGCGGTGGCATGATGCTTAGCCATAACATATGTGTCGCGGGCCGGACTGTCGGCCAATGGCTTAAACTTGCTGAATATCTCACCGCGCTGGTTGTTGAGCAGTAGCACACGGAAGTTGCCACAAAGTTGCTCGTTCCACAGCGCATTGGCATCGTAGAAGAAACTAAGGTCGCCTATGATGCATGCCACGGGGCATGGCGACATCACTGAATGGCCTGCCGCAGTGGAGAGCGAGCCCTCGATGCCATTGACGCCTCGGTTGACATACAGGTAGCGATCGGCATACTTCAGCGCCATGCGTACCGACAGACTGTTGGCCACATGTACGTTCATCGATGTGCCCTTGATGGCCTGGAAGAACAGGCGGATGGCCTCGTTCTGCCTGTCGTGGGTAGCCACTTGGGCCTCAACAACAACCTCCGACTGGAGCGCTTGCCATTGGTGGAGCCACGACTCGGAAGCCGAATAGCTACAGTTGACCGTCAAGACTTGTAGCATCTCATGGGGTTGAGCCTCGACCATGTCGGTGGCGTTCATCAGCACGTCGGTCACAGCACCTGTCGAGGTTACGACCACGCTGCGCCGTGGTTTGGCCTGTTGCAACCATTGGCGCATGTTCTTGGCCACGAGATTTCCACCAATATAGATAATGAAGTCGGGAAACAAATCGCCATGGGGCTTCGCCCGATTGGCGAGCAAATCTAACGAGGGCAACGGCCCATCGGTGTCGTCAGAAAGTTTCTCTGCCAGCACCACCACCTTTTGCCTCAGCAATGCCACGCTCTCGGCCGCTTTGCGCCATTGGCTCCTCACCATCTGTCCCAGCACCAACATGGGTTTCGCGGCCGAAGCAAAGTCGGCGGCTACGGCTGCAAGGCTCTCCGAATCGGCCACCATTGGCGTAAGACAAATTTTACGCTCCACAGGCAAGGAATCGATGGTAAAATTGTACAGAGGCTCGGATATGGGTACATTGACATGAACGGGACTGCATCCATGTGACCGAAGGGTAAGCAAGGCCTCATTGACCATGCGGTTGCAATGCCACCGCTCCAGGTCGTCGTGGGGCTCGGGCAACTGCATACTGGCCTTGACCATAGCTCCCAAGGCACCAACCTGCGGGAGGGTTTGGCCTTGCAACTGATTGATCATAGCCAATGGGCGATCGGCTGAAATAACGAGAAGTGGCACCTCACGGTAATAAGCCTCAGCTACGGCAGGCGCCAAATTGAGCAGGGCCGAACCGCTCGTGACACACACGGCCACAGGATGCTCAGACGCCAACGCCAATCCCAAGGCATAGAAGCCAGCTGAGCGCTCGTCGGTAGCAGCCACACAATACATGTCGGGGCACGAAGCAAAGTTGTGGGCCAACGGCGCGTTTCGGCTACCCGGACAGATCACCACGGTGGTGACGCCGTGAGCCACCATCAGCGAGGTCAGGATGTTAACGTTTATCTTGTCTGAGTACATAGTCTTCTCATTGCCTCCATTTTCATCATCGTCTCCTGCCATTCGCTCTCTTCGGAACTTTCGGCAAGAAGGCCGCCTCCAGCATAGAGCACGCAACGATGGGCGCTCAGCTCCATGCATCGCAATGACACGAAGAGGGCCGTCATGCCACCCACATTCCACGGGCCACAATAACCACTGTAATACCGGCGGTCGATGCTCTCGTTGGCAATGATAAACTCCATGGCCTCCTGCTTAGGCAGGCCACACACAGCGGGCGTGGGATGAAGTGCATCGACCAACTTACCCAAGCCATTGCCATCGGTCAGAGAATCGTCGAGCGTAAAGGAGAAGTCGCTACGCAGATGAACAAGGTTGCCTGCCTTCACGGTATAAGGTTCCGATATCTCAAGATCGGTGGCAAAAGTACTTAAAGCTTCTTCGATATAGTGGGCAACAAGCTGCTGCTCTTTCATATTCTTCTCAGACCACTCGTATTGCTTTTTACCCTCCCATGCCATGGTGCCGGCCAAGGCCATGGTACGCCATTGATAACCGTCCAAGGCGAGCAATATCTCGGGAGTAGCCATAAGCCAGGTGCCCGCCACCTCGCTGCAAACCAACGCTATCATCATACGGGGATAGCTACGGCAAGCCTCGGCAAACAGTTGCTCGGGACAGTAGAGCTCCGACGATGCGAAAGAAGCACAACGCGAGAGCACCAACTTAGAGAAATGGCCTTGGCAGATAGCCTCATGGAATCGGGCAAAATCGGAGGCGTATTGCTCACGTGAGCAGTGCTCATCCACAGCAACGCGTGATGGCATGGAAGCCATGGGAACAGGCACAGACTTGCCTTCGATAACGACTATGGGTGTGGAGGCTGACGTTTGAAAGGGTGCCATCACAAATCCGCAGACACCATCGAGCTCTTCGGCCGACGACAACAGATGGGTGGTATCGGCATCGATACGATAAGCCTGCTCGGCATAAGGCATCCTATACAAAACAAAATCGGTCTTCATAGGGTATGGGGACAATATTTATTTCGACTCCCCTGAGGTGTTGGGAGCCGACTGAGGTTTGATAATATAATTGGTGACGCTAACCGTAGAGATGAGCTCTTGGTTGGAGTTTCGAATATCCACCTGCCATGTGTGGAGGGTGCGGCCTTTGTGAAGCAAGGTGGCTGTGGCTTCCACCACATCGCCTTCCATCACCGCTTTCACATGCGATCCGCTGACATTGATGCCAACACTGATCTTTCCGGGACAAAGGGCCAACGAACCCACACCAGCGATGTTCTCGGCAAGCGCCAACGATGCACCTCCGCTTAAGAAACCGAAAGGTTGGCGATTGCGATGGTCGACCTTCATTCGAGCCTTACAGGTATTGGGCTCAGGAGTCGACAAAAATTCCATGCCAAGAGATTGCGACAGTCCGTCTTGGCTATCTATCAGTTTTAATACGCGCGATATATCCATCATTACATAGTAAAGATTAATAAATGCGAAGCAGATCGGACCTCTCTCATAAAAGAAAGATCGGTCTACCGACAAAGAGTGGCTACTTGCATAATCACCACATATTGTTCCACAAAGATACACATTATTTTCATCATATAGCCATTATCTTCGAATTTATGTTTCAATGGGGCATGAAATAAGCATGAAATTGTTGGCATGCCCATGTAGCGGGGAGCGAAATGAGCGAAACTACGAGGAAGGGAGAGAATACTGGTTTCAGTAGGACGTGGGGAGAATCGAAAAAGCGGTTGCCCTTACGTTTGATTCAAACGATGGGACAACCGCCATTATATGTACTGTCTGTTGGCAATGTTCACATACCGATGCTCAACACATCACGCATGGGTTTCGACAAAACAGATTGCGTATAGTGGGATTATTCAGTAGGAACGAGGAACTTATCGCCTGTGGTCTCGGCCAACTTCTTTTGGAAAGCCGCAGCTGATCCTACACGTTTCACTGTGGCGCCAAGGCCCTCCTTCGTGCGGAGGAATTTGCCATTCTGGTCGGGTTTCACAGCCATATCGTTGTACTTCACGATGAGATAGAAAGCCAACTCCTTCCAACGCTCGAGCATCTGCTGAGCCTTCGTGTTACTATAGGTGTTGAGATACTTCACAGCCTCTTCCTCGCTGGTTTTGCAGAGCTCTACGGCACGGGCCTCAACCTCTGCCTGCTGAGCGAAGTAGCTCTGGTCAAGGGAGTCGCGAACAGCCTTCAGACTGGGGAACATCAGCGAGTAACGGGGATAAACCATGTTGCTCACCCAGTTGCAAACCCAGTAGGCATTCTTCATAGAGAATGTCACAGCATCGGCACCAGGAGTGTCGTAACACTCGGGAGGAACCGTGTTGCCGCAATAGATCGGGGTATAAGCCACCATGTTGCCATCATCGTTGCCGAACCACAGGACACCACCTATCTGACGGGGAAGCCAAGAACGCATCTGCGATACGTATGAGAAGCCTGTCTGCTGGGTAGAGGTAGGACGCTCATTGAAATATTTCTTGCCGTTCACCTCGTAATACAATGGTGTGGGACGATATGGCATCTGCCATACGCCACCGCCGATATCGGTAGAATCGAGTGCCATCGGAGTGCCCTCATAGTGGTCGCGCATGGCGGCCTCTACGTCTTGAACCGACAGTTTCTTATCAGGGATGACCCACAAAGGCATGTCCTCAGCGTTCTTGTCCTTACCCAAAGCCCAAGGCAGGTAACGGTCCATTCCCTTCACGAAGCGATTGAAGAACGCCCATACACGAGCGTCGCAGATGCGTCGTCCGGCAAAGTCGGGGGCTGAGTAAACCATCTTCCATGAGAAGTCGGCATCCTTACCCGTAAACCATCCCTTATCGCGGGCAAACTTGATGACGTCCTTTGAATACATGACGTTCTTCTTGTCCTTCATGTTAAACTTGCCTATGCGGCTTTGGTTGGCATGACCAGAGATGGCGTTGTCGGGGATGCGCTGAGCTACCCATACCACGCCCTTCGAGCCGGGGCCCTTGCCCAGCATCTCCATAATCCACGCCTCGTTGGGGTCGCAGATGGTGAACGACTCACCGCTTGAGCAATAGCCGTAGGTCTGAGCCAGGGTGGTCATGACCTTAATGGCCTCGCGAGCAGTCTTAGAGCGTTGCAAAGCGATGTGGATCAGTGAGCCATAGTCGATGATTCCCTGAGGGTCTATCATCTCCTCACGGCCGCCACAGGTTGTCTCACCAATGGTAACCTGATACTCGTTGATATTGCCGTTGACCGTATAGGTAACGGGTGCCTCAGGGATTTGTCCGTGGTAGACGTGGGTGTCCCAGTCAACCACATCACGCATCTCGCCCTTCTTGTGTGTGCCAGCGGGGAAATGCTGCAGCCCGATGAACATACCATAGTCGTCGGCGGTGTACGTACAGATCACCGAGCCATCGACCGAAGCGTCCTTACCAACAATGAAGTTGGTGCAGGCCGAAGCGTAACTTGCGGCCAGGACCAGGGCTGAAAGAATAAAAAACTTTTTCATAAATTAGATATTAACAAGCTTTAAAACTCATGTCAAGACCCTTGACGCTGTGCGTAAGCGCACCAACGCTGATGAAATCAACGCCCTGCTCAGCATAACTACGAATGGTGTCGAAGGTGATTCCACCCGACGACTCCACCTCAAAACGATGATTGATAATGTCGACAGCCTTCTTTGTGTCGGCCACAGTGAAGTTGTCGAGCATGATACGGTTTACACCGCCCTTGTCGAGAACCTGCTGAAGCTCATCGAAATTGCGAACCTCAATCTCAATCTTAAGATTCAGTCCCTTCTCATTAAGGTAGTGATGGCAACGGTCAATGGCATTCTCAATGCCACCGGCAAAGTCGACATGGTTGTCCTTGAGCAGGATCATGTCGAACAAACCGATGCGATGGTTCACACCACCACCAATCTTAACGGCCTGCTTCTCCAACATACGCATGCCCGGAGTGGTCTTACGTGTGTCGAGAACATGGGCTCCTGTGCCCTCAATCAGTTTCACATACTTGTTTGTCATGGTGGCAATGCCGCTCATGCGCTGCATGATGTTGAGCATCAAACGCTCTGTCTGAAGCAACGAGCGAACCTTACCCGACACCACAAACGCAATGTCGCCCTTCTTCACTTGCGCACCATCCTCCATGAAGACTTCCATCTGCATGGTGGGATCAAAGCGGTGAAACACCTCGCGGGCAACGTCAACACCCGCCAGGATTCCATCCTCCTTAATGAGCAGGTGACTTTTTCCCATGGCATCTTCAGGAATGCAGCACAAGGTTGTGTGATCTCCATCTCCTATATCCTCAGCGAATGCGAGGTCGATAAGAGCATCTTCAAGTTCGTTTACTGATAGCATATTATTCGGTTTTAATGTTTGATTATTCTTGATTAGACAGGGTTCAGCGCCCTACATGGCTGGTTCTGAGGCCCCTCAGTGTTGTTCCACAACAGGTTTTACGGCCTACCGGGGATGTTTTTCATATTGTCAGCGCCCCATTAGAAGAAAGCAAACGCCCCTTGGAAGGAGTGCCAACGTCTCTTTTAGGGAGCTTCCGCTCAACCTCAGAGTCTTTGTCACATCTTCAGTCGAGATCATTTATCTTATCATTCCTCTGAAAATAACACCTTGATAGCGGTGGTTACTTCATCGGTTTGATAACCTCCTTCACTATTTTCAGGCTCTTTCGTGGAGCCAGTTGTCGTTGGGGACGGGCACCATTATTAGCGGGCACCAAAGCACTCCTGTTCGAAGGAGGCACTGCGCCATTTTTAGTTGGTGGCGTAGCACCATTATTGGCTGGAGGTGTAGCATCCTTATCCATGGGCACAACCGTCTGCTTATTGGCTGGAACCGCAGAAATCTGTTCGGATGACTTGTTGACGGCGGGAGCTGGTTCCACCGTCTTCTCTAACGACGACGGCGCAGTATTAGCCTGCGACTTGTTTCCCTCAGTCATACGATGGCATCTCAGAAGGTGGATTCGGTCGAAGCTCACCAGTCGCAAGGTGGTGGATGAACTGTTCGCCTGATTGTTCTTATTAAGCAGGAAATAGCCTCTGATCTCCTTAACGCCAAGGCTATCGCCATCGGTCAGCACCACTTGCTGTTCGGACGACGATGAAACGTGCATCGTTCTTGAAACCACACTGTCGTTGGTAAACGTCAAGGCCATGCAAATGATGGCATCGCGCATGCCGTCTTGGAAGATGAAATTACTATGGGTCGTCAACACATAATCATCGCCCTTCTGCGCTTTCGCGTCAGGGCTATAATGGAACGACACAACGTTATAGGGCTCATTGGGAATCAAGACAACCGACTGGGCACCCTTCCAAATATCAATGGTGTCGCCCGAAGCCGTGTTAAAGGCATCGTTGTCTGTGTTGAGGCTCACCGATGAACCCATGGCCTGCGCGTCGTCTTCCATTCGCTGAGCGATCTTTTCATACATATCATGGAGTTGCGACGTATGGCGCATGTAATAAACCATCGACGAATCAAACTCAGCGCTGGTCACATCATACTTCTTGAACACCGCCGTGTGATAGGCGATGAGGTTCTGGTTGCAGTCGCCTTCAGCCGAATAGGCCATGGCATCAGCCAAATGATAATCGTAAAGCAAATCCTCCATCACATCGGGTTGTATGATACCCGATGGAGCCGAGGGCTTGCACGAACTAACAGCCATGGCGAAAGCCATTACGACCAACCAAAATCCAAGTGTACGATGTGTATGATTTCTCATGCCTTAGGATCAATTTCTTGTTTATTATCCTTGTGGAAGGCCACACGGAACGTTGTCTCCATTTGCTCCAAATCTTTTCTACAGAACAAAAGAAGGCTAATTACTCCCACCGTAATGCAGGAGTCTGCAAAGTTGAAAACGGGCGAGAAAAAGATGAATTCATCACCACCCCACATGGGCATCCATGTAGGCCAAGTGCCGTGGAACAAGGGGAAGTAGAACATGTCGACCACTTTGCCCATCAAAACATCGGCATATCCAGTACCGAACGGCACCCAATAAGCCACATAAAAAGGCGACGAGGCACTGAAAACAAGGCCATAAAATATGGAATCGAAGATGTTACCAGCCGCTCCAGCCAAAACCATCGAAAGAAAAACGACGTAGCGCGTACGCCCCTTCTGTTTGACGGTTTGACAAATAAACCAACCTATGGCAGACACAGCAACAATGCGGAGCACACTCAGAAAAAGCTTGTTGATAAACGTCATACCCCAAGCCATTCCGTTGTTCTCCACAAATGTGATGTAGAACCAATCGGTAATGCGAATCGACTCACCCAATGTCATGGATGTCTTTACCTCGATCTTAATGACCTGATCGATGATCAGAATGGCCAGGATGATAATCCACGCCATTCTGCCATCGGTCATCCATTCGTGTTTCTTTACTTTGGCCATTTAGTGATTTCTTGAATTTTTGGAAGCAACGCTCAGCGTAGCGTGCGGCACAACGCGCAAGCGCTCCTTGGGAATCAACTCTCCCGTCAGTCGGTCGATGCCATACGTCTTGTTCTCGATGCGGACAAGTGCCGCCTCCAAACCCTGTATGAACTTCTGTTGACGCTGAGCCATCGAGATGAGTTGTTCTTTCTCCATGGCATCTGTACCTTCTTCCAAGATCTTGTAAGTGGGTGCAGTGTCACTATCCGAATTGCTATCGGCGTTCATCAATTGCCGCATCATCTCGTTGTAACTCTTTCGGGCTACCTCCAATTTCTCATTAATGATCTGGCGGAACTCCTGAAGTTCCTCATCAGAATAGCGTGTTTTTGTTTCCATAATGATTGATTAAAGATTAGGCATCTACGATTCTCCACCTTGATGAAAGGCAGAGAAACCTTCGATGGATGATAGAGGAACCTTATCGGCTCATCCAGCGAAAAAGACAACCTTGGTTGCTTTTTCCACTGGATGGCACTAAGGTTTGATTGTCGGGAGCGGCGTCTTAGGCCTTCTCCACCTTAATATTGATCTTGAATGTGTCGAAGTCGGTCTCCACACCATCATTGGGAGCCACCGTAATGGCATCAGCCAACACCTGACTCTTGATATAGTCGCCGAAGGAAGCGATGGCGGCGTCGGTCTCTTCGTTCGACTCCACGGTGACCTTCACGCGATCGGTAATCTCGAGTCCACCCTCCTTACGCATATTCTGAATGCGGTTGATGAGCTCGCGAGCCATACCCTCGTTCTTCAACTCAGGGGTCAGCTCCACCTCCAGGGCCACAGTCAAGTTGCCCTCGTTAGACACCAACCATCCGGGCATGTCCTCAGAGATAATCTCCACATCGGCCACCTCGACGGTAACGGGCTGTCCCTCAACCTCAAAGCTGTACTGACCGTCGCGCTCAAACTTAGCAATCTCCTCTTGAGAGAGGCCACTCATTGTAGCGGCAACGCCCTTCATGAGCTTACCAAACTTCTTACCCATAACGCGGAAGTTGCACTTCACCTTCTTCACAAGGATGTTCTGACCTTCCGCATAGGTCAAGGCTTTCACGTTAACCTCATTGATAATCAGATCCTTAACAGCCTCGATATGGTTTTTCTGAGCCTCATCGATCACAGGAATCATGATCTGAGCCAACGGCTGACGCACCTTGATGCTCACCTTACGGCGCAGGGCGAGAACCATTGAGGTAATCTTCTGAGCCATGGCCATGCGGGCCTCAAGGTCCTTATTGACCCAAGCCTCATCGGCCTGCGGGAAGCGATCCAAGTGTACCGACTCCAGTTCGCCCTTCAAATCCTTATAGAGCTGGTCGGCGAAGAACGGTGCAAAAGGTGCCAACAACTTGGAAACTGTCATCAAGCAGGTATAAAGCACACGATAAGCGGCAAGCTTGTCGGCGCTCATCTCCTTACCCCAGAAACGCTTACGGTTGAGGCGAACATACCAGTTGCTCAAGTCGTCGTTGACGAAAGCGTCGATCAGACGGCCGGCACGTGTAGGATCGAAGTTCTCAAGTTCCTTTGTTACACCCTTGACAAGCGTGTTGAGGCAAGAAAGTATCCAGCTATCCACCTCCGTCAACGCCTCCTTGCTATCAGCCAATGAGCCCTCTGCGGGGTTGAAACCGTCGACGTTGGCATAGAGCGCAAAGAAGCTATACGTATTATATAAGGTGCCAAAGAACTTACGACGACACTCATCAACGCCATTCGGGTCGAACTTCAGGTTGTCCCAGGGCTCTGAGTTGGTGAGCATATAGAAACGTACGGGGTCGGCACCGTACTTGTCGAGCATCTCGAATGGATTGGTCACGTTGCCCACGTGCTTACTCATCTTATTGCCCTTGGCGTCGAGCACCAGGCCCGAACTAATGACATTCTTAAAGGCCACAGAGTCGAAGACCATGGTAGCGATGGCATGAAGCGTGAAGAACCATCCACGCGTCTGGTCAACACCCTCATTGATGAAGTCAGCGGGGAAGAAGGCAGGAGCCACGGCTGTGCCCTCGTAAGTGCTATGTACCAATTGGTTGCGATATTCGTCCTCACTCAAGCCAGTGGCCTTCAAGCCCTCAGCGTTGATCTCACCCTCAAACGGATAGTGAAGCTGCGCATAAGGCATTGAGCCCGAATCGAACCACACGTCAACCAAATCGCTCTCGCGGTGCATGGGCTTACCGCTCTCACTTACCAAAACGATACGGTCGATATAGGGGCGGTGGAGGTCCACCTTATCATAGTTGGCCTGGGAGAAATCGTTGACCACGAAGCCGAGGTCCTTCAGCGGGTTGCTCTTCATGAAGCCCGCCTCGACCGACTTCTCGATCTCCGCATAGAGTTCCTCGATTGAGCCGATGCACTTCTCATTGCGATCCTCGTCGCGCCAGATAGGCAAGGGAGTTCCCCAGAAACGTGAGCGCGACAGGTTCCAGTCGTTAAGGTTCTCCAACCAGTTTCCGAAACGACCTGTTCCAGTGCTCTCCGGCTGCCAACGGATGGTCTTATTGTAAGCCACCATCTCCTGCTTCTTCGCCGTGTCGCGGATAAACCACGAGTCGAGCGGATAGTAAAGGATGGGCTTATCGGTGCGCCAGCTATGAGGATAGTTGTGCACCATCTTCTGGATCTTGAAAGCAGAACCCTCTTGCTTCATCTCCATTGAGATGATAATGTTGAGGTCTTCGGCCTTGGCCGAGGCCTTCTTGTCCCATACGCCCTCTGGGTTGAACTTAGGATCGTAGGCGTTCTTCACATAGTCGCCAGCATGGTGGCCGTAAGCCTCCACGTCGATACAACGCTCCACGAAATTGGCGTCGAGGTCTTCGATCAGATAATACTTACCCTGCAGGTCGACCATAGGACGTGTCTCGCCCTTCTTCGAGATGAGGTATAGTGCGGGAATACCAGCGTCGTTACACACCTTGGCGTCGTCGGCACCGAATGTAGAAGCCGTGTGCACAATGCCCGTACCATCCTCAGTGGTGACGTAATCGCCAGGGATGACGCGGAATGCCTCATCAGACATCTCCACAAATTGGTCGCGGCCATCGGCACCCTGGAACACCTTCTCAGGATGGGCGGCAGCGTATTCGTTGACGAAAGCATGGCTATACTGGCTCACCTTCTCGCAAGGCTTCACCCAAGGCATGAGCTGCTTGTAGTGGATACCCACCAGATCGGCACCCTTCATGCGGTCGACGATCTTCCAAGGACAATGCTTAGCTTCCTTGTCGTATGCAGGCAGCTCGCCTTCCTTCACCTCATGGTCGGCGTCGAGGTAAGCGCCCAGCAGGCTCTCGGCCATCACGGCTGTGATCGGCTCGCCCGTATAGGGATTGTAAGTCTGCACTGCCACATAGTCGATCTTCGGCCCTACGCACAGTGCCACGTTAGAAGGCAAGGTCCAAGGCGTGGTGGTCCAAGCCAGGAAATAAGGCTTACCCCACTTGGTCCACTCGGCCTTCGGCTCGGTGATGAGGAACTGAGCCGTAACGGTAGTGTCCTTCACATCCTGGTAGCAACCCGGCTGATTGAGCTCGTGTGAGCTAAGTCCCGTACCGTCAGAGGGCGAATAGGGCTGAATGGTGTAACCCTTGTAGAGCAGGCCCTTGTTGTAGAGCTGCTTGAGCAACCACCACAGGGTCTCTATATACTTGGTGTCGTATGTAATATAGGGGTTCTCGAGGTCGACGAAATAACCCATGCGTTGGGTCAGTTCATCCCACTCCTTCGTGAACTTCATCACGTCTTGGTGGCAACGGTGGTTGTACTCTTCCACGGAAATCTTCTCGCCAATATCCTTCTTGGTGATATGCAGTTCTTTCTCCACATTGATTTCCACGGGCAGTCCGTGAGTATCCCAACCAGCCTTACGCTTCACTTGGAAGCCCTGCATGGTCTTATAGCGGTTGAAAGCGTCCTTGATGGAGCGTGCGAGAACATGGTGAATACCTGGGTGGCCATTGGCAGAGGGGGGACCCTCGAAGAATATGAACTTGGGGCATCCCTCACGTTCATCAATACTTTTGTAGAAGATATCGTTTTTCTCCCACTGCGCCAAGACCTCCTGGTTCGTCTTGGTCAAATCCAATCCACTATGTTCGGCAAATTTCTTAGCCATAATCTTTTCTAACTTTACCTTAATAAATAATTTGGCGCAAAGTTAACAAAAAAGTGTGGAACAGGGAAATTTTTCATTATTTCTTTTCACATACCATCCATCCCCAAGGCCGTTCAACTATCAAATCGTTATTTTTTAGTGCCCATAACTTTGTTAGTCGACGATAATTCCGTACATTTGCAAATAAAAAACGAACAAACAGATATGGGAAAGAATGAACTCTATGTGTTGATTGCCGTCTTCGTGCTGCTCACCGTCATCATCGTTTGGTTTGGCGCAAAGTGCATCAACGATATTCGCAATCGGAAAAAACAACAAGAAAAGCGCCGTCAGGAGTGGCAGGCCAAGATCAGAGGCCAGCGCCAAGCCAACGGATAGCGTAGGGTCTGCGTTGTGTTTCGGAAGCCCATTTTTTCAATAAGGCCTACAGATACGGTAATAGACGCGCCCAAATCAGCTCCCACTCTGGGGACTGAGAACACGCCTTGTTGTTCCTATATGACGATTAGCTCGAGGTAGACAGAATCTTCCTTACATTTCAAGCCACCAACGCCAACCCTTTGATAATATTATTCGAGGGTTGGCGTTGGTGGTTCTTATGTTTATTTACTTACCTGCGACTTTCAGTTTGATGGTGTTTTGAAGTTTGGCTTTCTTATCCTTCACCACAACGTCGATGTCGCCGATGGCTTTGCCTGCCTGCACCGTGACTACCAGTTTGCCACTGAACAGGTGCATGTGGGGTTCGGTAAACACCTCAACCGATGTGGCGTCGCCATTACAGATGGCCTTGAACGTTCCAGCGCCACGCACCTCCACTTCGATGTAATCGGTGGCAGTGGGCAGCTCGGTGCCATTCTTATCCACCAGACTCACTGTGATATAGCTCAGATCAGCTCCATCGGCGTGGAGCGTACTACGGTCAGCCTTCAGTTTGATGGCAGCAGCGCGCCCGGCCGTCCTTACGGTCTGCTCGGCTGCGGGGCGTCCAGAAGCATCGTAGGCCACCACGCGCAACTCGCCCGGCTCATACTTCACATCATTCCACATAAGGCGATAACGCTTGGCGCGCTCGGCAGCCAATTCGGGCGTTGACACCAAGGGGCCATCCCCCCTCAGCATTGTGTCCTTCTGTCGACGGCCTTGCGACTTGCCGTTCACAAAGAGTTCTGCCTCAGGGTAGTCGGTATAAACAAACACCGGGGTCACCTGACGCTCACGCCCCGGCCAAGTCCAATGGGGCAACAAGTGGAGCGTGTGCTCCTGCGTGTTCCACACCGACCGATAAAGGTAATAGCGGTCTTTGGGCAATCCGGCTAAGTCGAGAATACCAAAGTAGCTGCTTCGACTCGGCCAATAGTTGTCGTATGGCGTGGGCTCGCCCAAATAGTCGTAGCCAGTCCACACAAACTGCCCGATGGTGTACGGCTTGTCTTCCATCGCCATGAAGTCGACCTCTGGGAGGTTGCTCCACGAGCACCACTCGGTATCGTAGCCGTTCACCTGTCCATCGGCTTCCTCGGAAGCCACCTTGAAACGAACAGGGAACTTGTAAACGCCGCGCGAACTGACGGTAGAGGCCGTTTCGGAGCCCAACAGGAAACCCTTTGGCAACTGGCTGATGGCCCCATCATATTTGTGGACACGATAATTGAATCCTGTGATGTCCATCACCTGCGCGAACCCAGACTTCAGGGCAGCGTCTACACGGTCCATGCCTTGCGTAACGGGACGCGTCGAATCGTAGCGATGACAGATGTCTTGCAAGCGAGCAGCGATGTCGCGGCCTTCACGACTCCCCTGCTCGGGAATCTCGTTACCGATGGAATACATCACCAACGAAGGATGATTGCGGTTCGACAGCACCAGATGGGTGAGGTCGCGCTCGCTCCATTCGTCGAAATACTGTGCGTAACCGTTCTTGCATTTGGGATAGCGCCACATGTCGAAACTCTCGGCCATGACCATCATTCCCAACGAGTCGTACACCTCCATCTGCATCTGCGAGGGCAGGTTGTGGGAGGTTCGTATGGCATCAGCTCCCATGTCCTTCAACGCCTTGACCTGACGGATGAGCGCTGCCTTGTTGAGCGCCGCACCAAGCGGCCCCAGATCGTGGTGCAGACACACGCCCTTAAACTTGCGCGCCTGTCCGTTGAGTTCAAAGCCGCGCTCCTTGCTGTAAGCGATGGTTCGTATGCCAGTATTCATGTGGAAAGCGTCAACCACACGTCCGTTTTGGTAAAGCGTCACAGCAACGCGATAGAGATGCGGAGTCTCGGGCGACCAGAGACGGGGCTTGGCCACCGGAAGACTGATGTGCACACGTCCCTCCTGATCGAGCGATGCGTGTGCAGCCTGTTCCACCCATCCCTTAGGGTTAAGGAGCGACACTTCCACCGCCCAACCCTCTTGCCCCGTGGCGCCTTTCACCTGTGTGTCGAACGCCAGCGTGGCAGATGCCGAATCGGTCTTTTCTGTACGCAGGAAGGTGGCCCACGGGTCGATGCTCACCACCGGCATTGTCACCAGCTTCACCGGTCGGTACAGTCCTGCGCCAGGATACCAGCGACTGCTCTCTGGCTGATTGCGCAAACTGACAGCGAGGGTGTTGCTACCCGGGTGAAGAAAGGGCGTGATGTCGAGGCGGAACGGCGAATAGCCATAGGCCCAAAAGCCCGCTTTGCGACCATTGACATAGACCGTGGGCTCGGCCATGGCGCCATCGAACTCAAGCGTATAGCGCTGGCCCGACATATCACCTACGTTCAAGGATGTGGCATAATAGCCCTCGCCTATCCATGGAAGGGCTCCTGAGCGCCCTGATTTTTCCGTCTTCTCCTTCTCGCCATTCTGCACAATGGCCACCATCTGCAAGTCCCATTTCTTATCGAACGGTCCGCTAATTGCCCAATCGTGGGGCACACTGACGGTTTGCCAATGGAGACTATCGCGTGAGAACTGCCATGTGTTGAGTGATTGTTCATGGCGGGTCTGGGCTTGAAGACTGATTGATGACAAAAGTAGTAGTCCACCAAGGGTAATAGGTTTCATAAGTAAAATGTCTTAATTTTGCTATTTCGATGTTGCAAAGATAATAAAAAATAAAGGGAAAATAACTTTTTCTTAAAAAAAGTTTGCAAAACATTTGGCTTGTTAAAATATTATGCTATCTTTGCAAATGTTATCCTGAAAACAATCTTTTTACCTTAGAAGGAAACTAATACCTATTGAAGATTTGGAGCGATTGCCTGTGAAGGCCATCGCTTTTTTTATTCCCTTATCTTTCATCACCTCAAGGCGGGTCAAACCGCAACGCCATCGTTTTCGTGTTCACACCCGTATCATTATGCTTTTACCCCATATCAGTCATTTGGGATTAACGCCACAGAGGCTTCGTACCCTTTCTACAAGACGACAAAAGGATGGTCAAGAAACCATCCTTCTATCCTACTTATTTCTTCCAAAAGCGGTAAGTGATATCCTCCAACTCGTCGCCATTGACACAGCGATACAAGCGTTGGTTGGTGGTCGACTGGTTAAGCGCACCCAAATGACGGATATACGGTCCCAACTTGATGTAGTCGAAATTGCGCTTGTCTATGTCGCGCGAGAGTCTGATGCGGCCACTATACCATGCCGTCTTGATCTCAGGATGGTGGTCATGGAGCCATGCAGCCAATTGGTCGACGGTGGCCGGCTCTGCGTCGCCACCCATAAAACTGACGCAGGTGAGCATGCCATCGTTCGATTGGATGAGATGCTCAAGCTCGGTGGTGGTCAGCGGCGTGCCCACATCCTCCCAGAGATAACTGCTGTGGCAACCCGGGCAATGGCAGGGGCATCCAGAGATATTGATAGCAAGGGTCGTCTCATCAGGTATTTCCTGAAAGACGACCTCGGTGTTCACATATTTAATCATGTTGCGATCTGCGGAAAGACGATCGGATTACTTGGTAACCTCCTCGTGCTTCTTGCCCAACGCAATCTTGTTGGCCTGCGGCAAACGGTCGACACCTGCGTAGAAACGGCGGTGAGCCTCCTTCTGACGTGCCTCAGAGAAGTTGGACACGCGTTTCAAGTAACCGATGATGCGCGTCAAGTAGTCCACATTCTTCGAGTGGCACACGGGGCACTCCTTGAGATAGCGCTTGTCGATGTGGCCACACTCGTTACACAAGGTGTTGGGTACATTGAACGTGAAGTAGTTGCATCCCTCCTTGGCGGCCACACGGAAGATCTGGCGATACTGGGCCTTCGAGAGGTGCTCCTCAAGGTTCATATGCAAGGCCGAGCCACCGGTAAGGTGCTCTATGTAAGGAGCGCCATGCAACTTGAACTTATCGATGATCGACAACGAGTCGTCCTCCACCACGTAGAAATAACTGTTGTAGCAATCGCGCGGCACGAAGTAGCCATCCTCGCGATCCCACTTGGCGTGCTTCACACCCACATTCTCTGCGGGGATCATCTCGCAGTTGAACATCACCTCCTTGGAACGATACTGCTTATTAAACTTCTCCACCAATGAGAGGATGCCCTGCACAAAGTGGAGGTAGTCGTCGTTAGGCGTGATGTTGAGGCCCATAAACTCGGCAGCCTCCACCAATCCGTTGATGCCGATGGTGAGATACTGGCGGTTGATATTGATGTAACCTGCGTCGAAGAGAGGCAACATGCCATGACGCTGCAGGTCCTTGAGGTTCTCGTTGTATGCCAACTGCACCTTATGGCAAAGGTCGATCACATTTGCAAGATACTCCTTGTAGTCCTTGCCGTGGTTCACCGCATACTGCACGCAGCGGTTGAGGTTCACCGTGAGCACGCTCTTCGATCCGGTCGACACGCCACCGGCACCCAGGGTGTAGCTGAAGCCGTTGTCCTGGATCTCATTGCGCAGGCGGCAGCAGCTCGACAGCGAGTCGGCATTGTCGGAGAGATAGGTGAAGAAGCTATGGCCCTTCGAGTACATCTCAGCGGCGAAATCGCCCCACTCCTCGTCCTTGCAGTCGCCATTCTCGGTGAGCATGGCCATGGTTTCCACAGGGAACGTGAGCACGGTCTTCGTGCGCTCCTGGTTGAACCAATTCATAAAGCGCTTCTGCAACCAGTCGACGCCCTCCCAATGGGGCTGTGATCCGTCGGGGAAGAAGAAGTTACCAAAGAGCGAATCAAAGTAGTAACGGTCGTAATAGCTGATGTTCCAGAACACAGCCTGGTAGTTGCGGGCACCAGTAGGCTGGTTGAGCGAGTAGACAATCTGCTCGAAGCAGTCAGTGATGACCTTATCGAGCGTGCGCTTCTTCAAGCTAAGGTCCACCACATCATCAGCGTGCTTGTAATAGTCCTTACCATACTCCTTCTCGATGAAGTAGTTCATATACATCAGGAACTCAGGTGTGGCGCATGCGCCAGCGAGCATGGAGCTCACCATAAACACCATGTTGATGAAGCCACCGCAGAACGACTTGAGGTTGGTGGGCGCCACCGAGTTGCCGCCAATGCTCATCGTACCGCCAATAAGCCATGGGTACATGGTGATGGAGGCGCAATAGTTGGCGAGGTTGGTCTCGTCGTTCTTATATATAAAGTGGTGGGTCAGCAAGTCGAGATACTCGTTGGCGAGGTCCTTTCCATACATGCGCTTGATGCGCTCGGTGAGCAAACGGCGGTTGAGGCGGATAAAGCTGGCCTTGGGCAGCTCACCAATCAACGTGGCGATATTCTTGTGCTCCACGTTGGCGTTGGCGTCGAACTTAGAGCCTGTGGCAGCGTTTTCTGCCTCCATGTAGTCGGACAGGAACTTCAGCTTGTCCAGCGTCTCGCGGTCTTCCTGGTGCTCCTGACGATAGAGGATGAACGACTTGGCCACCTTGTAGTAGCCTTCCTTCATCAACGACACCTCCACCTGATTCTGAATGTCCTCCACGCGCACACCATCTTGGATGTCGAGATGACTGAGAATCTTCGAGACTGAACCCAAGTCGATGGGTTCCTGACATGCATTGAATGCTTTGAGAACAGCATTCATGATCTTGTCGAGAGAGAAACTATCTTTCGAACCATCACGTTTCGTAATAGTAAAGTTCCTGATTTCCATGTTTTTATGTAAGGTCTTAAACGTTTATTGTTGCACTTTTGGGAAAACTTTTTTGATTTCCGATCTCGAAAAGTTTTCCAAAACGGACAACTTCGATTAGTATTTTGTGTTGCAAATGCGATTATTTTATCAACCTTTTGCAATGCAAAGTTACTCATAATTTTCCAAAGAACATCACTAAATGGCCCACCATTTTCATGCCTGTTTACATATTTTAATGACTGATTCAATACAAAACGTCACACCGCTACTTGAGCGCTCAACAAGCTAAAGTTTGATAATCACGTGGTTATGTATCATCAACGAAGTAAACTTATGGCATTCGTCGTTTTCTGCGTTTGATCATCCCGAGATAGCAAACCCGATGCAACACAGGCCAACAATCCTATGAAGACAAAAACGACTCAAAAGTAAAAACGAAAGAGAAAATTGCTACGTCTATTATATAAATAAGGTGAAGAAACAAAACTGTAGGCTTTTCATCCTACATTTGTAGGTCCACATCACCTTAATACCATTATTTTTAGTACCTTTGCATACAAGAACAATCCATCATCATGAAGCATTCACTCACACTGATCATCATATCCCTCCTCACAGCTATGGCTGTGGGATGCAAAGAAGAAAAGTCATCGCAGGTCATCATCATCAAAAAGCCCAAGGTGTTGAAATCGGAGCGCCCCCAAAAGATGGGCAACCTGGTGCACTCACAATCGGTCAACTGGATGGGCAGCAAGTACACGGTGGAGATCAAGCGTACCGCCGCCGACTCCCTACCCCTTGCCACCGATGGCGTGAAGCGCTATTACGACAACACCATTTCCCTGCGCGTGGTGCGCGCTGATGGCTCGGTGTTCTTCAGCCGCAAGTTCCACAAGAGCGACTTCAAGAGTTACGTGGGCGACACCTACTATAAAGATGGTGCCCTGTTGGGCGTGGCGTTTGTGAAAGCCGAGGGCAACCAGCTAACCTTTGGCGCCAGCGTGGGAAGTCCCGACCCTGCCAGCGATGAGTATGTGCCCCTCATTGTGAAGGTCGACAACTTCGGCAACTACTCCGTAACCAAGGACACGAAGGCCGACGTTAACTCCATGAACATCGACCCTGAGACGGAGGACGAATAAAAGTGGCCGCACGCCTCAACAAGCCACACGGCCCAGAAGCCAAAAGATAAGAAGTATCACCCCTAAAAAAGAATGGCGAGAGGTGTCCACGATTTGTGGAAACCTCTCGCCATTATTCTTTTACCCCCTAATCGGCGAAAGCAAGATGTCACAAGAAACGCTTACAAGAGCTGAAAAGAATCCGTAAAATCTTAATAAGCCTCCTATTTTAGCTTCATCATCAATTGGGGTTAATAACGACTTGGCCGAATGGTTACAGAAGGGTCGTTAGCGCTCCGGACGGGTCAGCTCGGCGTAGGCAGCGTCGAACTTTCGCGGATGAGTGCCGATAAAACAGATATTCACCAAGCTATTGGCCAGGATCTCAGCATCGCTCAGGTCGATGCCGCGCTCACGCACCACATCCTTTCCCAAGCAAACCTCCCAGGTGCAACGGAAATCAGCATCGGCGGCACCCATGTACGACTCGCCCGAATTATCCATGTTGAAGAACCTATAGCGGATAGACTTCTTTGACGGCACGGGCCGCATCTCCAGCAAGATGTCATAGGCTTGCTTCAACGGCTCACGATACTTGGCTGTGCCGGGAAACATCCTTAAGATTTCCGGCATGATCTCATCAAAATTGTATGACTGAATGAGTTCGTATAATTTCATGATTCTAACAAATAAAAAGCGGTGATAACAGGGGCACAACGACACCTTGTTATCACCGTTATGGAGTTACTTAGAACTTAGCCATCTTGATGGCGTCGATAGCGCACTCGTCACCCTTGTTGCCCAACTTGCCACCGCTGCGATCCTTTGCCTGCTGCAAAGTGTCGGTGGTGAGCAAACCGTAAATGACCGGAATGTTCTGTACGGCGTTGAGATGAGCGATGCCGTAGGTCACACCCTGACAGATATAGTCGAAATGGGGTGTCTCGCCACGAATCACACTTCCGAGGATAATCACCGCATCAAACCCGTCGTTCTTGCACATCTGCTGTGCGCCATAAATCAGTTCGAAACTACCCGGAACGGTCTTCACATGGATGTTCTCCTGCAAGGCTCCGTGCAGCTCAAGGGTCTTGACAGCCCCGCTGAGCAACGCGCCGGTTATCTCGTCGTTCCACTCAGACACCACAATACCGAAACACATGTTACTGGCATCAGGCACCTTGTCGAAATCGTAGTCTGAAAGATGATGAAGAGCAGTCGCCATAGCTATTACTTAGTGGTACGCTCGATGTACTTGTCGATCTCATTGCTCTGCACGAGCATAGAGTTGACATACTTCTTCTTGATGTCCTGATAAACCTTCAGGGCCTCATCGGTCTTGTTCTGGCTCTCCAGCAACTCACCGGCCTGCAAAAGGAATGTGGGCGACAGGCTGTTGTTGGCACCATCCTTCGACTCGCTGTCGGCCTTTGAGGCAGCATCCTTCAGCTTGCTCACAGCCTTGTCGAGCTGACCAACGGCAGCGTAGGCGTTACCCAAAGCGGCCACAGCAGCGGGGCTCACCATAGCATCGCTTGCGGGAGAATACTTCTCGAGGTAGTTCACAGCCTCCTTGGCCTTGCCCAGATAATAGTAGCAGAGACCGGCATAGAGGTTGGCGAGGTTACCAGCGTCGGTGCTTCCGTAGTCGCTGGCAATCTTTACAAAGCCTGCATAACCAGCGCCGTCGCCGTTAAGGGCCTTGTCGAACTGCTCGGCGTTGAAATACTCCTGGCCACGAGCCAATGCTGTACTGGCCTTGTCCTCGCGAGGACCGCCGATGAAGGTGTTGTAACAGACTACTGCTGCAACAACCAGAATGATTGCTGCGACAGCTCCTAAAATAACATTGCGATACTTAGTGAAAAATGCCTCTGACTTTCCAGCAGCATCGAATGTTGCTTTTTCGTTTTTGTTTGCCATTATTTTTTGTTGTTTTATTATTTTCAGATTTAGTCGCAAAATTACCAATTTAATCTCAGATATTGAAATTTATTCCATTCTTTTTTCGTTTTTCACTGTCAAAACTCGTAACTTTGCAACAACAAGGGGTTGCGCCAGAAGAATGCAACCGCTACACAACGACAGCATCTCACCATGATACTCAGCCAATTATCCATTATCAATTATAGGAACATACGGGCAGCCAATCTATCGTTTTCGCCCAACGTGAATTGTCTCATCGGCCACAACGGCGAGGGAAAGACCAACCTGCTCGACGCCATTTACTACTTGTCGTTCTGTCATTCGAGCTTCACCAACATCGACAGTCAGGTCATCACACACGACCAAGACTTCTTTGTGATTGAGGGCAACTACCTCACGGAGAGCGGCGAGGCCGAAGCGGTGTATGCGGGCATGAAGCGCGGAACCAGAAAGCACTTCCGCAGGAACAAGAAGGAATATAAAAAGTTTTCGGAGCACATCGGACTGATACCGCTCATCTTTGTGTCGCCCAGCGACAGCATTCTTGTGGACGGAGGCGGCGAGGAGCGCCGCAAACTGATGGATATGGTCATTGCGCAATACGACAAGCGCTACCTGGAGGCGCTCAACGCCTACAACAAGGCATTGCAACAACGCAACGCCTTGTTGAAGATGGAGCCTGCGGTCGATCCGGCGCTCATGGAAATATGGGAGGCGGAGATGGCCCAGAAGGGCACCGTGGTGTACGAGCGGCGAAGTGCGTTTGTGGATGAGTTCGTGCCCGTGTTCCAACAGATTTACCAAAAGATATCGGGCGAGAAGGAAACGGTGTCGCTACGCTATGTGTCGCACGGCCAGCGGGGCGACCTGCTCGACGTGATCCAACGCGACCGCCTGAAGGATCTCGCCGTGGGCTATAGCCTCCATGGCGTTCATCGCGATGACCTGGAAATGCTCATCAACGGCTATCCCATGAAGCGAGAGGGCAGCCAGGGACAGACGAAGACGTATGTCATGGCGCTAAAACTGGCCCAGTTCGACTTCCTGCGTCGCACCTCGTCGCAGACAACGCCCCTGCTCTTGCTCGACGACATCTTCGACAAGCTCGACTCAAGGCGCGTGGAGCACATCGTCGACCTGGTGTCGGGTGGCTCGTTCGGCCAGATTTTCATCACCGACACCAACCGCGACCACCTCGATGAGATACTAAGCCATAGCGGAAAAGACTACCGCATGTTCAACGTTGAGAAAGGCGAGTTTGCCGAGATTTAACCCCCATCGGCCATTCTACCGAAACAGGAAGATTAGTAGGACTTTATAGCTTCTCGCGTCAGCCACCATCCGGTGGCGGCAACCATGGCACAAGCCTACCAAGATTATAGCAAACAAGAGATATGTTTAGAAAAGACGTGAAACCCTTAAGCGAGGTGCTCTCGCAGTTCTTACGACAGGAAGGACTTGAAACGCCTTTGTTGCAACGACGACTCGTCGACGCCTGGGACACCATCGTCGGCCCCACCATTGCGCAATACACCTCGGATAAGTTTATCCAGAACCAGGTGTTGTTCGTCAAGATCGTCAATCCTGCCCTACGACAAGACCTGAGCATGATGCGTACGGAACTTGTGAAAAGGCTGAACAACGCCGTGGGCTCACAAATCATCACGGAGGTTCGCATCTACTGACTCCCAATCGGTCATTACACTTCAATCCCAGCGAGCGATTTAACCCCAATCGGTCATTAGGCCGACATAAGGAAAATAGTAGGATGTTATGTAATAACCGATTTGGGGTTAACATAAAACCTGATGGCCGATTTGGGGACCAACGGCGGCCCCTGCGGTTGGGAACACCCACCCCTCTCTTAGAGAAGCCACCCCCTAATGGCACAAACGGCAACCCCTGGTCTCACACCAGCGGTTGCCGTTTGCCATATTTCAATCTTAATGTTTCTTACGCCAGCAAGGTTGCGTGGCAACCCATGCGGGCACGGTTGTCGAAGCCCGAAAGACTGGCCTTGGCCACCTTGCCCTTAGCATCCCTGCTCTTTTGTGGAGCTTTCGGGAAGGCGGCGTCGTTGCGCATTACCCGAAGGGCCATGCCAATAACCGGATCGTCCTGGTTAAGATACTCGGTCCAAGCCTGCTCATCCATCATATTGTAGATGATTCTACTGTTGATGTAACGCTCAAGCAGCGTGTGGCTCTTCCTGATGAGCAAGTTGCGGCGTTTCAATCCGTGACTGTTGGCATAACCCACAAACTGCTCCACCGTATTCTGCTTCTTCAGATACTGGGCCAACTCGAGCATCTCCTTGAACGCCTTCATCTTCTGACGGTTGTTGTCGGTATAGTTGAAGGCGAACTGCAAGATCAATCCGCTCATGGCAGCCTTCTTATAATAAGATGTCACGTCGGAGGTGTCCTCGGGCACGAAGATGTCGGGCGTGATGCCACCACCGCCATACACCACCCTGCCATTGCCGGTGTGATAGGGCTTTCCGGTATGTTTGATGCTGTCTTGCGAGAAGAACTCACCATGCTCATAGCGCGAAATGAGATCCTGCTCGTAGCTGGCGTCCTCGCCATGGGTATAAGGCTTCTGGATGCAACGTCCCGAGGGAGTGAAGTAACGGGCTATAGTCAAGCGAATCATACTGCCATCGGGGAATGGGATCTGCTGCTGCACAAGGCCCTTGCCGAACGAACGGCGACCAATGATGGTGGCGCGGTCGTTGTCCTGCATGGCACCAGCGAAGATCTCCGACGACGAAGCCGAGCCCTCATTGATGAGCACCACCAACGGCATGTTTTGGTAAGCGCCATGTCCATCCGAACGATATTCCTTGCGAGGCGACTTTCTGCCTTCGGTGTAAACAATGAGTTTCTTGTTGGGAAGGAACTCGTTGGCCATCTGGACGGCACTTTGCAGATAGCCTCCCGTATTGTCGCGGAGGTCGATCACCAGGTTCGAGAAACCTTGCTGCTGCAGACTTGCCAAGGCTATCAGCAGTTCGGGATAGGTCTTTTCGCCAAAGTTCTTCACCTTGATGTAGCCCGTGTTGTCGTCAAGCATATATGCTGCGGTGATCGTCTTGGTGGGAATCTCACCACGGGTAACCTCATACGTAATGATCTTGGGGTTGCCATAGCGCGCCACACCAATCTTCACCTTCGATCCCTGCGGACCTTTCAGTCGGTGCATGGCCTCCTCATTGGTCACCACCTTGCCCACAAACTTCTTGCCATCCACATACACAATCTTATCGCCAGCCAACAGACCCGCCTTCTCTGCCGGTCCGTTCTTGATGACGTTTTGCACGTGGATGGTGTCCTCACGGATGGTAAACTCAACACCTACGCCCGAGAACGACCCCTTGAGGTCGTCGTTGGTGGCCTGCACATCCTTGGCGCTGATGTAGACCGAGTGGGGATCGAGCTCAGCGAGGATCTGCGGGATGGCACTCTCCACAAGCGAGTCAATGTCGACCTTGTCGACATATTGGTCATCGATGATGCGCAACAAGTTGTTCAGACGGTTGCTACCGTTATTGATCACCGTCAGTCGGTTGCCCGAAAAGTGGTTGGCGTAGAACGAGCCTATCACTATTCCGACCACCACACTGATAGCCATCAGCAGCGGCATGAACCTATTTTTCTTATCGTTTTTCATTGGCTGAATAATCCTTTAATAAGGGATAACTAATCCGTTTTTGTTCTCAGGACAATCCCGTTTTGGCTCTCAGGACAATCCGTTGGGACTCTTAGGCCCTTCCATCAGGGCGTTTCCGAGGTTTCGACATTCAGGTAAATCACCTCGATGCCTGCCCTTTCGAGCAACCGAAGGCCATCGTCGAGCCTGTATTTCTCACCATACACCACACGCTTGATGCCCGCTTGGATGATGAGTTTTGCACATTCGATGCACGGTGAGGCTGTGACATAGAGCGTGGCCCCCTCACTGTTGTTGCTCGACCGGGCCAACTTGGTGATGGCGTTGGCCTCGGCATGAAGCACATACGACTTCGTGAGGTTGTTCTCATCCTCGCACACATTCTCGAAGCCGCTGGGCGTTCCGTTGTAACCGTCGCTGATAATCATCTTGTCCTTGACGACCAACGCACCCACCTTTCGGCGTATGCAGTAGGAATTCTCCGCCCAGATGTGCGCCATCCTGAGGTAGCGCCCATCGAGCTTTCGTTGCTTATCGTTTGATGCCATTTCGCTTAAGTAATGCTTCTATCGTGGGTTCCTGTCCTCTGAATCGCTTGTAGAGCACCATGGGATGCTCCGTTCCTCCCTTCGAGAGGATGTCGTCGCGGAAACGTTGCGCCGTCTCGCGGTCGAATATTCCGTGAGCCTTGAACACGCTGAACGCATCGGCGTCGAGCACCTCGGCCCACTTGTAGCTGTAATAACCTGCCGCATAGCCACCCGCCATGATATGCGAGAACTGTGTGGTCATGCACGTCTCGGGCAGTTGGGGCGTGATGATGGCCTTCGCCCACGCTTTCTTCTCAAACGGGATGATGTCGTCGGTGAACGGCTTGTCCATCGTGTAGTAGGCCATATCGAGCAATCCGAAGCTCACCTGGCGCATGCAACTCAGGGCCACATTGTAGTTGCGACTCTTCCGGATGCGGTCAATGAGATCGTCGGGGATGGGTTCGCCCGTCTGGTAATGGAAGGCGAAGGTGCTCAAGAAATCTTTCTCGACCGCATAGTTCTCCATAAACTGCGACGGCATCTCCACGAAATCCCACCACACATTGGTGCCCGACAGACTGGCGAAACGCGTGTTGGCAAACATGCCGTGGAGCGAATGGCCAAACTCGTGCAGGAAGGTCTCCACCTCACCGAGCGTCAGCAGGGCCGGCTTCGAAGGCGTCGGCTTGGTGAAATTCATCACCACACTGGCGTGCGGACGCACATTCTTGCCACTCTTGGTGATGCACTGCTCTTGGAACTCGGTCATCCACGCCCCACCCTGCTTGCCCTTGCGGGGATGGAAATCGGCATAGAACACGGCAAGGTAAGATCCATCCTGGTCGAACACCTCGTAGGCCTTTACATCGGGATGGTACACAGGGATATCCTTGTTCTCCTTGAACGTGATGCCATAGAGCTTGTTGGCCAAGCCAAACACGCCATCGATGACCTTGTCGAGCTGGAAATAGGGTCGCAACATCTCGGCGTCGAGGTTGTAGCGTTCCATCTGAAGCTTGTGGGCGTAATAGCTCACATCCCAAGGCATGAGCTGGAAATCATCGCCCTCAACGTCCTTGGCCTTCTGCTCAATGGCTTTCTGCTCCTCAATGGCAGTGGGCTTATAGGCGTCGATCAGGTCGTTGAGCAACTTGTAAACATGGTCGGCCTGGGAGGCCATGCGATGCTTCAGCACATAGTCGGCAAAGGTGTTGAAGCCCAGCAACTGCGCCAACTCACGGCGGAGATTGACCAGACGCTTGCATATCTCGAGGTTATTCGTGTCGGTTCCCTCATGCGTACACTCCGTATTGCGAGCCATATAGATTTGCTGGCGCAGGTCGCGGCGGTCGGCATAGGTCATAAACGGCGAGTAGCTCTCGTAGTCGAGCGTAAACACCCATCCCTCAAGGCCCTTCTCCTTGGCGTTGTTGGCAGCGGCCTCGCGGGCAGTCTCGGGCAGTCCGCTCAGATCGCCCTCGTTGGTGATGTGCAGCGTGTAAGCCTTGGTCTCCTTCAAAAGGTTTTGAGAGAACTGCAAGGTGAGCAGTCCAGCCTCCTCGGTCAACTTCCTGAGCTGTTCCTTTCCAGCCTCGTCGAGCAACGCACCACTTCTGACAAAGCCGTCGTATTCCTTGTCGAGCAGCATCTGCTCCTCGGGCGTAAGCTCACGGTGGTGCTCATACACATGCTTCACGCGATGGAACAGGCGTGGGTTGAGAATGACATCGTTGCCATGCTGGGTAAGGATAGGACTGAGCTTTTGGGCCAAGGCCTCCATGTCGTCGTTGGTCTCGGCGCTCATCATGCACGAGAAGACGTTCGACACACGTTCGAGCAAGTCATAGTAATTCTCACCCTTGCTGTCGTCGGTGACGGCAATGGTGTTATCGAAAGTGGGCTCCTCGGGGTTGTTCACAATCTTGTCGATCAACTCGTTGTCGCGACGGATACCCTCCATAAACGCGGGCTCATAGTCCTCAAACTGTATCTTATCGAAGGGTACGGTGTCATGGGGTGTCCCATAGGGCACCATAAAGGGATTCTTTCGCTCTTGGCTATCAGTCATGTTCTGTGTGTCTTTTTTCTCTCAATTCTTTTTGCAAAGATAACAAAAAGTATATAAACGCGCGGGGAGAATAAGCATTATTTAACTTTGCCGCGCTAAAAAAAGCGTATCACGACAGTTTCTCAAGGGCTGGAACCTCTATCAGTCCTCTGCGAAGCAGCAACAAGCCGTTTTGCTGCATGACATTGAGACACTGCGACACGTTGCGCCTACTGTCGTTGACCTCGTCGGCCAACCGCTGCATCTTGATCTTGAAGACCTTCCTGCCGGAGGGATGCTGGCAGTGGTCGGCCATGAAACGCACAATGCGTTGGCGCAGGTCGTGGGGCGTAGGTCGCCACGCCTTATGCCCCTCCTTTTGCAGACGGGTGGAGAGCAGGTTCATCAGGTTGAGCCTGAAGATGAGCGAGGCGGTCGTCAGCCGCTGCGTTTCGTTCTTGTCGATGCTGATGAGGTTGCACGTGGTGAGAGCCTTGTAGGTACGGGTGAAGCGTTGGCGCAAACCAAAGGCACACTCGGGTTGCAACACATGGCACCCGCTCTGCTCCTCCACCACCATGAAGCCATGGTCGTCGGAGCGTGTCTCCACCAACAGAGTGCCCTCCAACAGGAGCCACAAGCTCCCACATCGGTCGCCCTCGCTGACCACCACTTCGTCCTTTTCCACTTTCTGGAAGAGAAGTTTGGTCTTGGCGACGATGTGTTCCAACTCATCCTTGCCCATTCCTGTGAAGAGCGGAATCATCAGTAGCTTGTCGTAAACCCCCAATCGCTTCATGCCGACAACCGATTTTAGTTGTCCAATATTTTATCTTCCATTGAGGGCGAGAACCACACTTGGTTGTTGCCTTTCTCGTCGGCGTAGATCAAATAGGCCATCAACTCTGGATGTTTCCCCAATATTTTCTTGGCTCCCTCCAATCCCATGACCATAAAGGAGGTGGCGTAAGCGTCGGCCTCGGCGCAATGATTGGCAATCACCGTGGCAGAGAGGATATTGTGCTGCACGGGATAGCCCGTCTTGGGATCAACGGTATGGGCGTACTTCTTGCCGTCTTTGTAGTAGAAATTCCTATAGTTGCCACTGGTTGCCATAGCCTTGTCGGTGACATTGAGCACGGTTTGCAACTCGCGGTTGGTCTGCGTAGAGTCGTCGGTAGGCTTGGTGACGCCTATCTTCCACGGCATGCGCTGCTCATTGATGCCACTTGTTACCACCTCGCCACCGATCTCAACCATGAAGTTATGGATGCCCTGGCTCCGCAGGTAGCGTGCCACCACATCGACGCCATAGCCCTTGGCGATGGCTGAGCAGTCGAGCATGATGCGCGGGTCGGCCTTCACGATGCGTCCCTTGCTGAGCTTCACCTTCTCGTAACCCACCAAGGCGCGCAATGAGTCGACGACATGGCGAGTGGGCTCTACGCCTTGCTTAAAGCCGAACCCCCACTCGTTGACCAGCGGCGCCACCGTGATGTCGAATGCGCCATGGGTCTCCTGCGAGATGGTCTGCGCCAGAGTGAACACGTCGGTGAACATATCGTTGAGCTGAACAGCCTCGTTGCGGTTCACCTTGGATATGACCGACTGCTTGTTGAAGGTCGACAAGGCGTCGTCCACCTTCTGCATCTCCGCCACAATCTCAGGCCGAAGGTCTTTCTTGCTTTGGTAAGTGATGTGGTAAACGGTGCCAAAGACAAAGCCTTCGTTATGCTGATAGGGCATCGTGCGCTGCTGACGGATAATCAGCACTGTGCCCACGATGAGGAGCAGGAGGAACACCACCTGCCAAAGGGTTTTCTTTTTCTTGACCATAAGTGTCAGAATTCGTAAATGATATTGAACGTTCCGCTGATGCGCGAGGAGCCTTGCTTGCCATAGCCTGGCACATACCACACATTGTCCATGAGGCCATTGTCGTAATGGACGCGGCGACGATAGCGCACAGTCCAACCGAGACGGAGGGGACCGGCTATCTTAGCGTCGACACCAGCAAGCACTTCCATCCAATGGTAGTTGGCCTTTATGCCATGGGCTGAGAACGGCGTCTCCCCACCCCACACGGGGTCGGTGATGGGCGCATGGTCAATGTCGCAATTAAAATAGGTGCAGGCGTACCGCAAACCAGCATACACGCGGTTGTCGTCGTGCTTGTTCTTCATGATATTGAAGTCGACACCCAACTTGCCATAAGGCGCCGAGGTCTTATAGCTGTTCTGCGTAACATCGTCGGTATGGTCGGCCTCGCCATATCCCACCTCCACCACGGGGTAGTACTTATCCTTGAGGTTGACGCGAACACCCGCCTCATACTGGCCATAGGCCGACACGGCGCGTTGGATGGGGCCGATGAGGTCGACCATGACTTGCACGCCTCGAAAGAGGGGGATGGAGTCGTCGATCTGTTTCTGCCGCATCTTCTCCCACTCGGCCTTGCTGCGCGACGATTGTGCCTGCGCCATGGGGGCCGCCATGAGAAGGAGCAGACTAAAAACGATACTCCTTGAAATAAACGTAGAAATGCTTTTTAGTGGCATCATAGTTGACATCCTTGTGGTTGATGACAATGGAGTCGAGGGCGTGGCGCGTGTAGCGGACGCGCTGCAGGGTGTGGAAATAAGCCACCCCACAATCCACCGACTCGAAGTGTGGTTTGTTGGTCTTCTCCACCCAAATGGTGTCGATGAGCGAGTTGACCTGCAAATACAGCTCGTCGACGTCGTGCCCATAGCTCATCGGCAGCGAGAAGCTGTCGGTGTTGACCTGATGGTTGATGAGCACCGAGTCGTTGCCATCGGCACGCGAGGTGGAAATGGTGAGCGTATCGGTCAGCGTGCTGACGGGCCCCATGAGCTTGTAGTTGGCGTAGACGGAGTTGTTCAACGGACAGTCGACCGAAGAGCAAGCCGTCAGGGCCAAGCCCACGGCCAGCAGGAGCACGCTGCCCCATGCTTGCAGCCGACAGCCACGACGTGTCTTCATTGGCATGTAATGGTTAGTCATATCAGACGAACTTTGGGTCGAACACTCAGATGGTTTTCTCTATCTGATAGTCGTTGCGGTTGGGGCTTTGACGGCTGACGAGGTCGCCCAAGAAGCCGGCAAGGAACAACTGCATGCCCAGGATCATGCCCACCAGGAACACGAAGAACCAAGCCGACGAGGCCAACGGACCATAAACATGATTGCTCAGGTCGATGATCTTGCCCACACCCATGACGATAAGCGCCACAAAACTGATGAAGAACATGATGCTTCCGAGGAAACCAAAGAAATGCATGGGCTTCTTACCAAAGTTGGTGAGGAACCAAAGGGTCAGCAAATCAAGGTAGCCATTGAAGAAGCGGTTGATGCCAAACTTCGACTTACCAAACTTGCGGGCCTGATGATGCACCACCTTCTCGCCAATGCGGTCGAAACCGGCGTTCTTGGCCAGATAGGGAATGTAACGGTGCATCTCACCGTAAACCTCGATGTTCTTCACCACTTCGCGGCGATAAGCCTTCAGGCCGCAGTTGAAATCGTGCAGGTTATGGATGCCCGAGATCTTACGCGCCGTGGCGTTGAAGAGCTTCGTGGGAAGGGTCTTGGTGAGCGGATCATAGCGTTTCTGCTTGTAACCCGACACAAGGTCGTAATGATCTTCCATGATCATCTTGTAGAGACCGGGGATCTCGTCGGGCGAGTCCTGCAGGTCGGCGTCCATTGTGATGACCACATCGCCCTCCGCCTTCTCGAAACCGCAATAGAGAGCGGGGCTCTTTCCATAGTTTCTGCGAAACTTAATGCCTTTCACCTGTGGGTCCTTGGCCGACAGGCTCTCGATGACATCCCATGAATGGTCGGTGGAACCGTCGTTGACAAAAATGACTTCGTATGTGAAATGATTGGCCTTCATCACGCGCTGAATCCAAGCATGCAGTTCGGGCAACGACTCTTCTTCGTTAAACAGGGGTACTACTACTGAAATATCCATATGTTATCGTTGTTTTTTCTTACAAAATAAGGCTACGGGAAGGCTCACCACCCACCCGATGAAGATGTTTTGCATCATGAACAGAAACGCCAACTCGATGGGCGACAACTGTCCCATGAGGGTCAAGCCCTCCGTAATGTCAGTGGTTGGCATGCCGTTTTGCTTATACACCTCCGCAAGCAGGCCAGCCTGGTTCACAATGTTGGTCAGGAACAAGCCGTGGTCGAGGAAACGGAAGTACACGTATTGCGCCAATGCAAAAATCATCGAGGCATAGAAAAAGGTGAGGCAACTGAAAACCAAGGCGCGACGGAACGAAATGGCGCCGTCCAAGGCTTCGTTGCGGAAACGCTGAAGAAGCCATCCCACCAAGAAGGGAGACGACATGGCTACCAGGCCACCCCAAGACGACTTGGGAACCAGCAATATGAGCGCAAAGCTGACAAGCCACGCCAACGAGAGGAACAAGCCACCCTGACGGGCGTATGCCTTCACCTGCACTATGGAAACAACATCTATCATAATTGGTGCAAAGGTACGCAAAAATCCCAATAATGCGAGCGTTTAACTACAAAAAGAAAACCACGCGAATGTTAATGCATCTTAAAAAACAGCGCACCTTTATGGGATATCAACAAAAAGTGTTACCTTTGCAATCGCTTTTCAGGAAGCATGGCAACATCGCTTCCTCTGAAGAACGAGAAATGGGCAAGTCTCTTACGGCCAGCTCCCTCGGAATCCCCCCAGGACGGGAACGTAGCAAGGGTACGAGGTTGTAGCGGCGCGATAAGAATCGCTTGCCCACCTTCGTTTTTATACCTTTCCCATTGGAAAGGACAAATATCAACCCGTCATTCTTTCGAACATCCTCAGCCAATAGGCGCACAGGCCACGTGCGTTTCGCCCAAGCAAACACAAACTACCGGTGGCTTCGACATAGACTACCAATGGTTACGGCGTGGAACAGGTGGCACCCCTACCTGCGTCTACGCATATTCGCCCATTGTAGAGAGCATACAAAACATTCAACAACCCTCCCCCAATTTTAACACTTATTCTCGACGCACCCTAAGGGGAGACGCAAATATGCGATTCTCGCACAGTTTACATAACCATTTGTCACTCAACCGTTTGCAACATCCGAGAGTCATTAAACACGCCACTTTTCACATTCAACATGAAATAACACGCATCAGCCTCTGCAAAAGGTATGCTTTCGCACTGCGATACATGGTCTTTCGCCACGCGATACATGGTCTTTGGTGTCTCGATACATGGTCTTTCGCCACGCGATAGATGCCTTTTCGCACTCGCGAAGCTCATGGCGACAGTCTTCTTCGCTCAAACGTGGCGTACACAGGCTCTCTCACACCCAAAATCTCTGCACAACTTTTAACCAAAAATCACAACAACTGTCATCCTGGCAGCCCTAAGCGTTCTGGGCACAGAGGAACCTGGACAAGAGCAGGTCGCATAAGAAGAGCGCGTATTTGCTTGCCATGGCGATGGCGTCAGCAGATACGCGCTCTTCTAAGTTATATGGAATCTTTCAGATTGAACTAACCATTGATCGACATAAGGAACTCATTGTTGTCGCGAGCCGTGGCCAACGGGTCGTGGATGGTACGCATGGCCTCGATGGGGTTCATATCGGCAATGTAGTTGCGGATGCCACGCATGCGCTGGAGCGTGATGTCGTCTTGCAACAGGTCGTCGCGACGCGTGCTCGAAGCCACCAGGTTGACAGCCGGGAACATACGCTTGTTAGACAATGAGCGGTCGAGTTGCAACTCCATGTTACCCGTTCCCTTGAACTCCTCGAAGATCACCTCGTCCATTTTTGAACCCGTGTCGATAAGGGCCGTGGCAATGATGGTGAGCGAACCGCCACCCTCAATGTTACGGGCTGCACCAAAGAAACGCTTGGGTTTCTGCAGGGCATTGGCGTCGACACCACCGGTAAGCACCTTACCACTGGCAGGGCTAACGGTATTGTAGGCACGAGCCAGACGGGTGATGGAGTCGAGGAAGATTACCACGTCGTGACCGCACTCAACCATTCGCTTGGCTTTCTCGAGCACGATGCCTGCAATCTTAATGTGACGCTCGGCAGGCTCATCGAACGTAGAGGCGATGACCTCGGCGTTGACCGTACGCGACATGTCGGTAACCTCCTCAGGGCGCTCGTCGATGAGAAGCATCATAAGGTATGCCTCAGGGTGGTTGGCGGCAATGGCGTTGGCTATGTTCTTCATCAAGATGGTCTTACCCGTCTTTGGCTGAGCCACGATGAGGGCGCGCTGTCCCTTACCGATGGGCGAGAACAGGTCGACAATGCGGGTCGACAAGTTGGTTGTGGCACGATCGCCGCAGAGATTGAACTTCTCCTCGGGGAAAAGCGGAGTGAGGTGCTCGAACGGCATGCGGTCGCGTATCTCAGCGGGATCGCGGCCGTTGATCTTGTCGATGCTGGTCAGGGGGAAATATTTCTCGCCCTCGCGCGGTGGGCGCACATGACAAAGGATGGCGTCGCCAGTCTTCAGGCCATAACGCTTGACCTGGTTGTTAGCCACATAGATATCGTCGGGCGAAGAAAGGTAATTGTAATCGCTCGAACGAAGGAAGCCATAACCGTCGGGCATAATCTCGAGCACACCGTTGGCCGTGATGATGTCGGCGAAATCGTAGTCGGCCTCAGGCTCTGCCATTTGCTGACGCGTAGGAGCAGGAGCCTCCTCTTGCTGACGATATGAAGTGGTGGGGTTGTCGAACATGTCGTAGTTGGGCACAGCCCCCTGGTCCTCGATGGGGAGGTCCACCACAGGGATGAAATCGGTGCCATCACCAGGATCGCCGCTCCACACACCGTCGTCGGATGGTTGCTGGGATGCGTCGGCACTCTCGTTGTGGGCCTGTACCTTGGCCTGCAACATGGCAATTTTATTGTCGTTGGCGTTCTTGTCCTCCTGAGAATCGCGATTGAGCGAATAAGCCTCCTCGGGAATGAAAGCGTCGCGGCTTTCGGAAGGTGAAGCCTCGGGCACTTGGTCGAAGTTGTGGGCCTGGGGAGCGTCGGCCATGGTGGTATCCTGTGATGTGTTCTGCTTGGCCTGTGCAATCAGCTCGAGCAACTCACGCTCGCGCTTGGTCTTGGGACCGCGGTGCTTAGGAAGCGAGGCCAACTCGGCCTCAAGCGACTGCACATCGAGAACGGGAGTTTCCTCCACCTCGCTCTTAAGAGTCTGGGGATCCTTAAAAAGGCCGGGCTGCTCGGCAGCGTTTCGTGCCTTCTTGGTATCGAAATTCTCGCCTGAATTGCCATTGACCGAATAAACCTTGTCGGGCTCGGTCTTAGCAATACGGATGCGCTTGCGCTTGGATGAAACCAAAGGGTTGTTTTTTCCCTCCTCTTCAGCCTGCTTGTCGAGAATGGCATAAATCATGTCATCACCCTCCTGTCCTTCACCGACAGGAACGCCAAGAGAGTTAGCAATATCCGCAAGTTCAGTGGAACTTTTAGATAATAAGTCGTCTTTGCTATACATATAGAGTATAATGAATGTGTTCCAGAATGAACGTGTTTCCAACGTGGAAACACAGAGTGTATGTATTACATTGCAAAGTTACAAAAAATCAGATGAAATATGATCAATGGCGAACACAAATTTTAGCCGTTAACAAATATTAATATATGAAATCCATTGCAAAGAAAACGAGCTGACTCCATAGGAATCAGCTCGTTGATGAATATGCAATCTATTGATTACTTGTTGGTCTTGTCGAGATCAGCCTTCAGCTTAGCCAACACGTCGAGGTCGGCGAGTGAAGTACCGGCAGCGACATTGTTGATAGCGGGAGCCTCGCTCTGCTTGCGGGGAGCGTGACGGTGTGTCTTCACCACGTCGTCCTTCACATCCTCGAATGTGCGAGAGTGAGACAGGATGATGCGGCGTGTCTCCTTGGCGAACTCAATCACCTTGAAGGGCAGAACCTCACCCTGCTTGGCCTGGCTGCCATCCTCCTTTTGGAGGTGCTTAGGAGTAGCGAAGCCCTCACCACCCTCAGCGAGTGTGACAACAGCGCCCTTGTCCATCATCTCTGTGATAGTACCCTCGTGAACTGAGCCGGGAACATAAATCTTCTCGTACTTGTCCCAAGGATTCTCCTCGAGCTGCTTGTGGCCGAGGCTCAGACGACGGTTCTCCTTGTCGATCTCCAGAACGACAACGTCGATCATAGAACCAACAGTTGTAAACTCTGAAGGATGCTTCACCTTCTTGGTCCAACTCAGGTCAGAGATGTGGATCAGACCGTCAACACCCTCCTCGAGCTCAACGAAGATACCGAAGTTGGTGAAGTTGCGAACCTTAGCGGTGTGCTTGCTGCCAACAGGATACTTGGTCTCGATGGTCTCCCACGGATCCTCCTTCAGCTGCTTGATACCCAGGCTCATCTTGCGCTCCTGGCGGTCGAGAGTCAGGATGACTGCCTCAACCTCGTCGCCAACGTGCAGGAACTCCTGTGCTGAACGCAGGTGCTGGCTCCAACTCATCTCTGAGACGTGGATCAGACCCTCAACACCAGGCTGGATCTCAACGAAGGCACCGTAGTCGGCGATAACGACAACCTTACCCTTCACGTGGTCGCCAACCTTCAGGTTAGCGTCGAGGGCATCCCAAGGATGAGGAGTCAGCTGCTTCAGACCAAGAGCAATGCGCTTCTTCTCCTCATCGAAGTCGAGGATAACAACATTGATCTTCTGGTCGAGCTCAACAACCTCGTGGGGATCGCTAACGCGCCCCCAAGACAGGTCGGTGATGTGCACCAGTCCGTCGACGCCACCGAGGTCAACAAATACACCGTAAGAGGTGATGTTCTTGACGGTACCCTCGAGAACCTGACCCTTCTCCAAGTGAGAGATGATTTCCTTCTTCTGGGCCTCCAACTCGGCCTCGATGAGAGCCTTGTGAGAAACCACAACATTGCGGAACTCCTGGTTGATCTTCACAACCTTGAACTCCATGGTCTTGCCTACGAACACATCGTAGTCGCGTATGGGGTGAACATCAATCTGGCTGCCGGGCAGGAAGGCCTCGATGCCAAACACATCCACAATCATACCGCCCTTAGTGCGGCACTTGATGTAACCCTGGATAACCTCGTCGTTGTCGAGAGCCTCGTTGATCTTCTCCCAGCTCTTGCTCAGGCGAGCCTTCTTGTGAGAGAGAACGAGCTGACCCTTCTTGTCCTCCTGGTCCTCAACATAGACTTCCACCTTGTCGCCAACCTTCAGGTCGGGATTGTAGCGGAACTCAGAGGCGGGGATGATGCCATCGCTCTTGTAACCGATGTTGACAACAACCTCTTTCTTGTCGACAGAGATAACGGTACCCTCTACAACCTCATGCTCCTGAATCTTGTTGAGAGTCTCGTCGTAAGCCTTCTCCAGGTTTTCCTTGCTGGCAGCGCTCAGTGAGCCATTCTCGAACTCCTCCCAATTGAAGTCGTCCAATGGCTTAACGTTTTTGATGTCGTTCAAATTTGACATAAGTAAATAAATGTTTAATAATTAATAAAGTTAGACTTTATGTGAAATAGTCGGGTGCGGACATACCACACCTTCGCAAATCGGGTGCAAAGGTACTTATTTGTAGTGGATTAGGCCGAATTACGCAAGAACTAATATTAGGCAATTATGGTTTTTTAACAGACTTGGAGGTTTTTAGTCCTCCTTTTTTCTTGCGATTGATGCCAAACAGGTCGCGCCAGCCATTGAAATCGCGCTTCAGGATGAAGCCGATGCCTTGGGTATTGAGCGAGTTGCGGGTGAAATAACGGTCATTGGTCTGGTTGTAGACGCGCACGCTAAGGTTGCCATTAGGCATGATGAGATAGCGAATGTCGAAGTCGCCGATAAACGATGTGGTGGCATTGACATTGTCGCGATAGCCAAACTGGCCATTGATGAGCAGGCGGTTGTTGAGCATCCTACCACTGAGGAGGCCCTCATACTCGGCGTTGTTCCACCCCTCGTCGCCCGTGGAGATATTAGCGCCAAAGTTCCAGTTGTTGTCGTTGATGACGGTACTCAACACATTGTTGATCTGCTGACTGAGCTGGCCGCTAAGAATGCTCTGCATGGCGAGGCTTGTTTGCTTCTCGCCATTGTTGGCACCCATGGCGTTATTGCTGCCTGGCGAGAGGAAACGGCCGACGGCCAGCAGGTAAAGCACCTGTTGGTTCATCTCTTCCTCACTGTTGATGATGCTGTAAATCATCTGCTTGGCATCGGTGCCTACGGTGGGCAGGTCCATACTGAAGTCGACCTTGGGCGAGGCGGGCGTTCCGGTGATATTCATCAAACAGTTCACACGGATGTTATTGCCCGAGAAGCTGCGGCCCAACTGCAGGTCGGAGAGGCTTACGGAATTCAACTGGTATTGGGCTTTCAGGTTGAGATCAGCCTGGTACGGGTCGCCACCAAAAGCGATGAGGCCTCCCTGAAGGAAGTCGAAATCGCGCTTGATGATGTTTTGGATGGTCAGTTTGTAAACGCCATGGTCGATGAGATAGTTGCCATAAACATCCAGTCCACCTTTATTATAATAGAAGGCACGGATCACGCCTGAGCCGTTGAGCGAGATGTAATCGCCCGAGGCGTTGTCCATGATGACCTTCAACGTGGCGTCAGCTGTGGTGTTGATAAGGAAGTTGATATGGATGTTGGTGGGCATGTCGTAATCATCGTCATCGTCGTTGGACGTCGGGTCTAAATGCAAATGATCGCTCGCCAACGACATCGTGTCGCGAGAGGCCCAATGGATAAACTCGCGCGAGGCGATGGCATCGGGATTGGAGACATTGTAGACGACCTGCGATCCTTTCTCGGGCGTGGCGTTGATGTCGATGATTACCTCGCCCGAGCGACCTTTCAGATGAACGTCGCCACTGGCGTACACCGTGCCATAGAACGCGCTGCCATCGCTGCCGTCCCAATCGTAGCCAAGCAGGTGATGGAGCTGCACGTCGAAGTCGTAGGTCAGGCGCGACAGGTGCTGGTGGTACAACGAGCCGTTGAACACGCCCACATTGCCATTGCGGTCGCGAAGGGTGTCGCCCGAGAAGCGAATCTCATTGACGAGGAAGTGGATGGTGTCGTTCTGAAGCTCGTAGGTGGTGTTGAGCGGCCTGATGTGCATGGTGCCACGGGCCACGGCATCGCCCGTGAGGTTGATTTTCTTCAGGTCGCCCCAAAGACGCAGGTCGCCATTGATGGTAATGTCGGCGTCGCCCATGAAACTGGAACAGAACGACTGCACGAAATCGCCACGAGTATCTTTGGCCAGGATGTCCAAATCAATGTAATTGCGCTTGGGCGACACATAACCTTGTATGGTGGTGAGGCGCGTGTCGGTTACCCACAGGCCGCCGAGGGTGTCCACTGCCTGGGCGTCGATGTCGATTTGCTCTTCCTCTGGGTTCCATCCCACCTTGGCCATCAGGGTTCCCATATTGCCATCCTCAAACTGGAACCGATTGACACGAAGGTCGGCATGACCGCCCGCCCCATCAAACAAATGGGTGACGTAGGCCTGGCCCGACGCAAAGCCGCTGAACTCAACCGAGTGGAAGCCCACAAGGTCGAGAACGTACTCTACGTTCACATCCTTCAGATCAACGGTGATGGAATCGTCGCTGCCCTTGGAAGCCACGCCTGCCACCTTAACGTATTGGTGGCCACTGCTGACGGCCAAATCGTTGACCTCCAGGTGGTTCTTACTGTAAACAACACTTGCGGGATGAATGGTAAACAAGGTGTCGCCAATGGACAATTCAGACTGGCGCATGTTGAAACGCGCCTCGGTGACTCCATGGTCGTTCTTGCCAAACTGAATCATGGAAAGCAAACGGCCCTTGAGACGATGGCGACGGGCGTGGTTGTCGAGCTGGATTTCGGTAGACAACTCGTCCTGCTCGGCCGTCGCGTTGACCTGTAAATCGGTTCCGATGCCATTAGAACCCATCTGGATAGCCTTGACCTCAGCGCACAGGTTCTCATTAGGCGACGTAACACTGACGTTCACTTGACGAAGATGGCGGTTGCCGTAAACGATATCAGGGGCATGAAGCTGTAAATCAACATATCGCGATTGGGACGACAAGGTGGCATTGAGGTCTATGGGGGCGTTGATCTCAATGGGCAATCCGAGCAAATGGCGCAGCCAATCGCCACGCGTAATTGACGCTTGGAGTGTAACGTTGTCGGAACGGACGGAACGGTGGCGAAGTGGGGTGAACTTCTGGAGACTTGGCAACTGCGCCACGACAAGGTTCTCGAGATTTTGCAACAGGGAAGCGTAGTCGAACTTGCCCCGCACTTCACCATGGCCGAAGTCGCTGTCGAAAGTAAGGAATCGCTCTGAGGCATTGGAACCCAAGGCCAACTCTAAGTTGTCCAAGCGATACTCCCCATCGGCCTTGGTGACATAGAAGTCGTTCACCTTGAGGTTTCCAGCGAGGGTTGAAAGCGAGCGACCACTGAAGTCGGCCGCCACACGGCCGCCGTAAACAGCGCCCGCTTGACTGTTTCCCGCAAAGTGCAGGGCTGTTGGGTTCACCTTGGTGACCACAGCCGTCAGATTGCCCGACGGACAACTCTTACTTCCGTTCCAAAAGCCTTGTACCACAGCGGCGACATTGGGGTCGTCGATGGCCACCTTACCCTCGGCTTGCCCTTGGTCGTAAGTGGCGTCGAGGGTGAGACCCTGGTACTTATATTGGTTCCAATCGAAACGGCCAATATGCCCCTTGGCTACGTAACGCTTATGCGGAAGGTCGCCAGTGACATCCAGATTGGCGGCCAACAATCCCAAACGAGCGTCGTCGAGGATCTTGCCCACGTTTACTCCGTCGGTTTCGAGATGGCCCTTAAACTTGTTGTCGACCATGGCAAACGCAAGGTTGGCATCACCCTCAGAGGTGTGAAGTGTGCCTTGCGCCTTCACGTCACGCCCCACTCCACTTGCCTTGCCGCGATAGCTCACATCGCCCAAGCGCGGCACAAAGGCAGGAAGGCGCGACGAAAGCAGGCTCAGCAAGTTGTTGTTGACAGCGAAACGCTCAACAACAGCATTCCAACGGGGCTTGGTGCTCCACGACAATACGGAACCATGGGCACTCAAAGAGGCGTCGGCCGGAGCTGTCAACAACTTGGCGTGGGCCTCGTGGGCGATAATGGCGTCTAACCGATGGATGTTCAAACTATTGGAGGTTCCCGTAAAAGCGATGGAGAAAACCAAGGGAGTGGCATAGCGACCCAACGCCTTATCCAGAAACGCCATGTCGCGAGGACTGATGTAGGAAGTGTTGATCTTACCGTCGAAATGCAACGAACCAGACTCCAACTGCTTATTCCGCACACGATAGTTGGCTGTAATGCCGTCGGTCAACAACTGGGATTGGGGCATGAGCAACTTGAAATCTTCCAAATGAGCATGACGGGTGTTGGCCACAACCTTGAACGAAAGACTCTTCAAACGGAAGCCTGAGCGCTCATTGAAGGCTATCTTCTTGACGTTAAGATTCAGAGAATCGTCGCGCAGGGCATTGAGAATAATATGGGAACTCAGGTCGCGAACGTGTAAATGGTGGGCATCGAGCGTAGCCTTACGAGGCACATTGAGCTGGTCGTAGCTCATCTCACCATGACGGATAATCAAACTGCTGATCTGCAAATCCAAGGGCTTGTGGGCCGTTGTGTCCTTCGACGCAAGCGAATCGATGACGTATTGAATATTAAGCGGCGAGTCGGCATTCGCACGATAAAGACGGGCCTTCATGCCAAACACCTGCGCCGACGTAATGGCAACTCGACCGTACATGGCCTCCAGGTAATCCACCTTGACCGAAAGGCGGGTGGCCTTAAAAAAGGGAACGCCCTTTTGGTCGACCAACGACACGTCGTCAACGATCAAGCGATTGAACAAGCCCACATCAACACGCCCCACAGAGACAGGGGTGCCCAACTTCGACGAAAGGGCCAGAGCCAAGCGATGAGCAATGAACGATTGAGCCATGGGGATATTTACCATGACGACAACGACCACGTACAAGCCTACCAAAGCCCATACAATCGTATTGATGAAATGTTTAACCCTTTTCAATCTTTATGCAAAATTAGAAAAATAAACTCATAATAGAAATAAAATCAGCAAAAATATCCTAAATGAATTAAATATTGTGTATATTTGCAGCTGATTTGGAAAGATGCAACACAACTGACCTATAAAAGTCAAGAAAAGTTGAAGTCCGCATACTATTATTGGATATCAATAAACAATTATATTCTATTTTATGGCAAATGTTATTAAGTTGCGTAAAGGCTTAGACATTAACCTAAAAGGAAGAGCCATCAAGAAAAAGGTAGAGTGCCAAGCCTCCAAGACGGTGGCCTTACGCCCTTCCGATTTCACTGGCATCGTCCCCAAGGTTGTTGTCAGGGAAGGAGATCATGTCCTTGCTGGTGACGCCTTGTTTGTCAACAAACAATTTCCCGAGGTTAAGTTTGCCTCACCTGTGAGTGGAACAGTCAAGTCAATCTTGCGCGGAGAGCGTCGACGCGTCTTGAGCGTCAGCGTAGAAGCCGACGACAAGTTGGACTATCGAGACTTCGGTCAGCACGATGCCAGCAAGATGGACGGAAACGCCGTGAAGCAGTTGCTGCTTGAGGCCGGCCTGTTTGGTTACATCAACCAACTGCCGTATGCCATTTCCACAGATCCCTGCACTACTCCTAAGGGCATTTTCGTCTCGGCTCTGCGCGACATGCCGTTGGCCAACGACTTCGAGTATGAGCTGGAGGGCAACGAGGATGCGTTCCTGGCTGGTTTGAAGGCCCTGAACCGCATCGCAACAGTGCATCTGGGCGTGGGCGCCAAGCAAACGGCAAAAGCGCTGACAGAGGCCCAGGACATCGACCTCAACGTATTCGACGGCCCTTGTCCGGCTGGCAACGTGGGCGTGCAGATCAACCACATCGACCCGGTGAACCGTGGCGAGACGGTTTGGACGGTAGACCCCACATCAGTTATCTTTATCGGTCGCCTGTTCCTTACAGGAAAAGTGGACCTCCGCAAGACCATCGCTATTGCCGGAAGCCAAATCAAGGAACCTGCTTACGCCGACGTTTTGGTGGGAACCCAATTGGCCGACATCCTTAATGGCAAACTGGTTGCAACCGACCACGTGCGCATCATCAACGGCAATCCGCTGACCGGTGAGCGCGCTACGCTCAACGATTACTTAGGCGCCCACACATCTGAGGTGACAGCCATTCCCGAAGGCGACGACAAGGAGGAAATCTTAGGATGGATTCTGCCGAGAACGAAAGACTTCTCTGTGTCGCGCAGCTACTTCTCATGGCTGCAGGGCAAGAACCACGAGTATGACCTCGACGCACGTATCAAGGGTGGCGAGCGCCACATGATCATGAGCGGCGAGTACGACAAGGTGCTGCCAATGGACATCTATGCAGAGTTCCTCATCAAGGCCATTATCACCGGCGACATCGACAAGCAGGAGCAACTCGGCATCTACGAGGTAAGCCCTGAAGACTTCGCCGTGGCCGAATTTGTGGATTCCTCAAAGCTGGAGCTGCAGAAGATCGTCAGACAGGGTCTCGACATCCTGCGCAAGGAGAATGCTTAAGATAGGACAACACTTAGGTAATTAACACATAAAAACTATGAGTGGATTAAAGAAATATTTCGACCAAATAAAACCTCTCTTTGAAGAGGGCGGCAAATGGCACGCTTTCCAAAGCATATACGATGGCTTTGGCACATTCCTCTTCGTGCCCGAGACCACCTCGAAGAGCGGAGCGCACATCCATGACGCCATCGACTCCAAACGCATCATGAGTATGGTCGTCATCGCATTGATGCCGGCACTGCTGTTTGGCATGTACAACATTGGATACCAAAACGCACTGGCTGCAGGCAAGCTCGCCGAAACCAGCTTCATGGGCATGTTCGTCTTTGGACTCCTGGCCATTCTTCCCAAGATTCTTGTCAGCTACATCGTTGGTCTTGGCATTGAGTTCGCATGGGCACAATGGAAGCACGAGGAGATTCAGGAAGGATACCTCGTTAGCGGAATCATCATTCCCCTGATTATCCCCGTCAACACACCGCTGTGGATGCTGGTGCTGGCCATTGCTTTCTCCGTTATCTTCGTTAAGGAGATCTGGGGCGGCACAGGTATGAACATCTTCAACGTGGCCGTTGCAGCCCGCATGTTCTTGTTCTTCTCTTACCCAAGCCAGATGACGGGCGACAAGGTATGGGTGGCACAGGATTCTATCTTCGGACTGGGCTACACACTGCCTGAGACATTCACAGAGGCCACACCGCTCGGACTCATCTCACAAGGCCTGAACAGCAACGCCACATTGTCTGATATGATCTTAGGCTTCATCCCTGGTTCTATCGGTGAGACATCGGTCGTTGCCATCGCTATAGGCGCTGTCATCCTCTTGTGGGCAGGCATAGCCAGTTGGAAGACCATGGCTTCGGTATTCCTGGGTGGTATCGCAATGGCCCTTCTGTTCACAGCAACGGGCTCTACACCCATCGCATGGTATGAGCACATTATCCTGGGCGGTTTCTGCTTTGGAGCTGTCTTCATGGCAACCGATCCCGTCACCTCAGCTCGCACCGAGACAGGCAAGTGGATCTACGGCTTCCTCATTGGCGCCGTAGCCATCATCGTTCGAGTGATGAACCCTGGCTATCCCGAGGGTATGATGCTCGCCATCTTCTTCGGAAACATGTTTGCGCCGCTCATCGACCATTGCGTGGTGGAGGCCAATATTTCCAAACGCGCAAAGCGGGCAACCAATAAATAAGGAGTAAAAGCATGAAAACAAATTCCAATTCATACACGATTACGTATTCGGTAGTCCTTGTACTGATTGTCGCTTTCCTGTTGGCATTAACCTTCCAGGCACTCAAGCCTGCTCAAGACGCCAACGTTGCGCTCGACAAGCAGAAGCAAATCTTATACGCCCTCAATATCCGTGGCCTGAACAACGAGGCCGCAGCACAGAAGTATAAAGAGGTGGTTATCTCCGATGATATCATCGGTGAAGACGGCCAAGTGAAAGAGAGTGGCGAAGCTGGTGGAACCGAAAAGGGTTTCAAACTGAACTCTGCCGACGCAAAGAATGGCAAACTGGCCGTGTTCGTCTGCAAGGTGGACGGCAAGACAAAATACGTCATTCCCGTTTACGGCATGGGCCTTTGGGGCGCCATCAACGGTTACATTGCCATCAACGATGACAAGGCAACCGTTTTCGGAGCCTACTTCAACCACGAGAGTGAGACCGCTGGTCTGGGATCGGCCATTAAGGACGACCAGGCATGGCAGGAGAAGTTCCAAGGCAAGCACCTGTTTGCTGGCGACAACCACACATCCATTGCCTTAGCTGTGGAAAAGAAGGTGGAAGATCCGTCGACGCAGGTCAACGCCGTCACGGGTGCCACCCTTACCTCTAATGGTGTCACCCAGATGCTTCAGGAAGGTCTGGGACAATACACTAAGTTCCTCAATGCAAAATAACATCAAACTTTAATCCTAAAAAGATGAGTTTATTAAGCAAACAAAACCGAGAGGTTCTCGGTAACCCGTTGAACCTCGACAACCCGATACTGGTGCAGGTGCTTGGCATCTGTTCAGCGCTTGCGGTCACCGCACAGCTCGAGCCAGCCATCGTTATGGGTCTTGCAGTGACCGTCATCACGGCATTTGCCAACGTGATCATCTCGGTCATTCGCAACACCATTCCTATGCGTATCCGTATCATTGTGCAGCTCGTTGTAGTTGCCGCCCTGGTTACCATCGTTAGCCAGATCTTAAAAGCATTCGCCTATGACGTGAGCGTTCAGCTCTCGGTGTACGTGGGTCTGATCATCACCAACTGTATCCTCATGGGTCGCCTTGAGGCTTTTGCCATGATGAACAAGCCTTGGCCAAGCTTCCTCGACGGCATTGGCAATGGCTTGGGTTACGCCTTGATCCTTGTGATTGTGGGCGGCCTGCGCGAGCTTTTGGGCCGCGGCAGCCTTCTGGGCTTCCAAATCATCCCCGATTGCTTCTACGACTTCGGCTACGCAAACAACGGCATGATGACCATGCCTGCCATGGCACTCATCCTGCTGGGTTGCGTTATTTGGGTTCATCGTGCATTCTTTTACAAAGAAGATAAGAAATAATTATGGAACACCTCATTAGCTTGTTTTTCCGGTCCATCTTTGTGGACAACATGATATTTGCCTTCTTCCTCGGCATGTGCTCGTTCCTTGCCGTATCGAAGAACGTAAAGACATCATTCGGTCTCGGCTTGGCCGTTACCTTTGTGCTGGTGGTGACCGTACCGGTTGACTATCTGCTTCAGACGAAAGTGCTCGATCCACTGGGCCTGTCATATCTGAGTTTCATTCTCTTTATCGCTGTCATTGCTGGCATGGTGCAGATTGTAGAGATGGTTGTGGAGCGTTATTCGCCCTCTCTGTATGCCTCACTGGGTATCTTCCTGCCGTTGATCGCTGTGAACTGCGCCATCATGGGTGCCTCTCTGTTCATGCAGCAGCGCATCAACCTTGATCCGAGCAACACGCAGTACATCGGCTCCGTCTGGGATGCCATCGTATATGCCTTCGGCTCAGGAATTGGTTGGGTGCTCGCCATCACATCAATGGGTGCTATCCGCGAGAAGATGCAGTACGGCGATGTTCCCCAGCCCTTGCGCGGACTTGGCATCACCTTCATCACCGTAGGACTTATGGCCATGGCCATGATGTGCTTTTCAGGACTTAAAATTTAAAGATCATGGATTTCAGTTTCATCATCAATAGCGTAGGAGTGTTCCTTGCAGTGATACTCCTTTTGGTCATCATTCTCTTGGTGGCCAAGAAATACCTAAGCCCGAGCGGCAATGTCACCATTACCATCAACGACACCAAGACCCTGAATGTGCCTCAAGGCGATTCGCTTATGACCACACTCAACGCCAACGGCATCTTCCTCCCCTCCGCTTGCGGTGGTAAGGCCAGTTGCGGCCAGTGTAAGGTTCAGGTGCTCGAGGGCGGCGGTGAGATTCTCGATTCAGAGCGTCCCCACTTCACTCGCAAGCAGATCAAGGAGCATTGGCGTCTCGGATGCCAGACCAAGGTCAAAGGCGACTTCAAGATTAAGATCGACGAGTCGATCATGGGCGTTAAGGAATGGGAGTGCACCGTCATTAGCAACAAGAACGTGTCGAGCTTCATCAAGGAGTTCAAAGTGGCTCTTCCCCCGGGTGAGCACATGGACTTCGTTCCTGGATCATACGCCCAGATCAAGATTCCAGCATACGACTGCATCGACTACGACAAGGATTTCGACAAATCGCTGATTGGCGAAGACTATATCGGCGCATGGGAGAAATTCAACATTCTCTCGCTGAAGGCCCACAACTCCGTTCCCACGATACGCGCCTACTCTATGGCCAACTATCCCGCTGAGGGCGACATCATAACCCTTACCGTGCGTATTGCAACCACTCCGTTCCTGCCGCGTCCGCAGGTTGGCTTCCAAAACGTACCTACAGGTATTGGCTCAAGTTACATCTTCAGCCTGAAGCCCGGCGACAAGGTAATGATGAGTGGTCCTTATGGAGATTTCCATCCCCATTTCGACTCTAAGAAGGAGATGATTTGGATTGGTGGTGGAGCAGGTATGGCTCCGCTCCGCTCGCAGATCATGCACATGACGAAGACCCTGCATTGCACCGACCGTGAGCTCCACTTCTTCTATGGTGCCCGTAGCCTGAATGAAGCCTTCTTCATGGAGGATTTCTGGGAGCTTGAGAAGCAATTCCCCAACTTCCATCTCCACCTCTCATTGGACCGTCCCGATCCCGTCGCTGACGCAGCCGGCGTGAAGTACTATGCAGGCTTCGCGGTCAACTGCGTACGCGACACCTACCTGAAGGATCACGAGGCACCTGAGGACTGCGAGTACTACCTTTGCGGACCTCCCATGCTTATCAAGACCGTAACCGACTATCTCGATAGCCTGGGTGTCGATCCGGAAAGCATTATGTACGACAATTTTGGCTAATACAAACAAGCCGAAATAAACTTATAGCAAACATTAGCAAAGCCGCTGATTTTCAGCGGCTTTGTTGCGTTTATAGGGGTTAAGTATCTGTGGGTTGCTATAGGCTTGGGGGGGGCATTAAAGCAAGGAGAGACAAGAAAAATGCTGGTGGCTCGCTCAAATATGAGCGAGAAGATTCTGTTTCGGACGAGATGCAAAGACCATAAGAGTATGCAACCAAGCAAAAAGATGATAAGGGCAAGGTTGGTAAGCGAAACAAGAGCGAAAAAGAGAGAACAAGAATGAAAAAGAGCGAAAAAAGCTGGATAGTGATATTTGGTAAGACGCTATCTAACTTGCATAATATCAGGAGTATTCTACGAGAAAATGGAAATTTCAAGACCACGCGTCTTGACATAAATCAAAAAATATCAAATAATCCCTTCTCCAACACAATAAAAGGTGTTATTTTAGAACAAACGGTAGCCCCTGTTCAAAAAAATGTCGTACTTTTGCAAATGGATAACTTGATAATCAGAAAGTTATTTTAAAGAGAGCATTAAATTTACTTAATCATGACAGAGAAGAAGACTACAAGTAAGGCAGCCGCAACAAAGGCAACTGCAACAAAAACAACAGCAGCAAAGAAGACTACAGTAAAGAAGACCACTAAGAAAGCTACGGTATTCGTAGACGCTGACAATGCTGGTTTCCGCGCTGGTGATGTTTACAATGCACTTGCAGCAGCTGGTGAGGCTCAGAGCGTTGAGGAGCTCGTCAAGACCACTGGTAAGACAGAGACCGAGATTCTGCTGGGTATAGGATGGTTGCTCAAGGAGGGCAAAGTGAAAGGTGCTGAGGGTAAGGTTGTGCTTGCCTAATCGTATAAAAAGCCATAAAAGAGCCGCAGCTCATAAGCGTGAGTTGCGGCTCTTTTTTATTCTAATGCAGACATTAGACCCAACTTGGTTATACAATTTGCCATTCACAACGCCATCCCATTCCGCAAGGCCATTCTTTCGGCATGTAACATTCTGCACCGTATCGGCCCAATACGCCACACCATCAGCACGGCTATAGCAAACGGCAGCAAGCGAAGCATCGCCAAACAGAAAATAAAATAACCACAAGTGGTTTATTTATGAGAGAAGAGATCCTTAAAATCCTCGCTGAAGCTGGACCTGAGGGCTTGCGCGTTCGCAAGATTATCCTTCATGTCTATAATTCTCAAAACGACCTATTCAACAAGGTTAGTTTGGAGGAGGTGAAGCGTCGCGTGTTGCTCTTTCTCCAACAAAACAGTCGCTATTCCCAAGACCTCTTAGACCATCCCTCGTGGGGAACCTATCGTTTGAACCCCAAAAGCATCAAGGCTCAAACCACCCAATTGTCATTTCTTCCTACGGAGGACGATTGTCCTGACGTTGCCCAACAGAAGCCGGCCAAGCAAACAGGGCCGACGCTGTTCGACAACATCAATTCATAACCTCCCAACCATGGAACGATTGGGCGCCATTGCCTCATCTACCAGTAACGCTTTTACAAGATCAAGGCAAAAGGCTCGGCTACTATTAGAGGAGCCCCTTCCATTAGCGACCCATCATCGCCCCTCATCTCATACCAAGCACCTGTAGCAGAATGGCATATCAGATGAAGAGCAAGCCTATTCTGAACACCAAGGCCGATACCACCCAGGCCGTGAGCGTGGTGTAAGCAGCTGCGAAAAGCGCCCACTTCCACGATCCCGTCTCGCCCTTGATGGCCGCTATGGTAGCCAAACAGGGGAAATAAAGCAACACAAAGAGCAGGAAGCAGAAAGCCGTCAGCGTAGCCACAGCCTCCACACGCCTATCCGAAGGTGCCAAACCATGCATCTGAGCCACATCGCCCACCATGAGCGTGTGCAGTTTTTCGTATCGGCTCTCGCCTTGGCCCGCCTCCGAATCGTCGGCCAGGCTCTCGTCGTTGGCGTAAAGCACGCCCATCGTGGAAGCCACAATTTCCTTGGCACCCACACCAGCAAGCAGTCCGACGTCCATCTTCCAACTGAATCCTTGGAGCTCGAACACAGGCTCCACGGTCTGTCCAATACGTCCGATATAGCTTTGTTCCTGCTGCTGTTGCTCGGTGAGCGCCTCGTTGTGGGGGAAGTAGCCCAAAGCCCACACAATGATGGTCGACACCAGGATGATTCCTCCCATTTTCTTGAGATACTGCTTGCCCTTCTCCCACGTGTGTCGGCTCACAGCCTTGGCTGTGGGGAAACGGTAAGGCGGCAATTCCATAACAAACGGTGTGTCCTCGCCTTTCATCATAAACTTCGTAAAAACCTTACTCATCACCACCGCCATAGCGATGCCAATCAGGTAAAGCACCGTCATGATAACCCATTGCATTTTCAGCGAGAAGAACGTTCCGATAACCATTATATAAATAGGTATGCGCGCCTCACAGCTCATAAACGGCAGCACCAACATCGTTACGATGCGCGAGCGACGGCTCTCAATGGTGCGCGTGGCCATCACCGCTGGCACATTACATCCAAAGCCCATGATGAGCGGGATGAACGATTTGCCATGCAGTCCCATCTTATGCATGAGCTTATCCATGATAAATGCCGCACGCGACATGTATCCACTGTCTTCCATAAACGAGATGAAGAAGTAGAGAATCAGAATCTGTGGCAGGAACACGATAACGGCTCCCACTCCACCAATGATGCCATCCACCAGCATATCCTTCACAGGTCCATCGGGCATGTAGGTTCCCACGAGTTCGCCCAGCAGCCCCACACCCTGGTCGATCCAGTCCATAGGATAGGCGCCCAGGTTGAACGTCACAAAGAACATCAGCGCCAAAAGGGCTATGAAAATGGGGAATCCCACGAACCGATTGGTAAGAATCCTATCCAACAGGTGCGTAAGCTGATAGGTGTCCTTTCCTTTTCCCGTGGTATAGCCGGCTTCGGCAAGGGCACCATGTATGAATCCATACTTGGCATCCATGATTGCCGTTTCCGAATCTTCCTTCATTTCCTCCTTCACACGCTTGGCCGCCTCGTCGCGATGTTCCAGAATCTCATCAGCGTCGGGGAACGTCCTAACCAGCTGCTCCACCTCCTTGTCGTTCTCAAGCAGTTTGATGGCCAGGTAGCGCGTAGAGTAGCGCTCGCGCAATCCGTGCTCCTTCTTCAGGTGATCTTGTATCTCGGCAATGCCGTGCTCTATCTCATGGCCATGCTTGATGTGGATGTGTCGGAAGTGGGCGTCGGCATCCTCCATAGCCTCATACACCTCAATCACCTTATGGAAGAGTTCCTTCACACCGCGCCCCGTGGTGAACACCGTGGGCTGCATGGGCACACCAAAGAGGCTCGACAGGGCATCGAGGTTGATGTTGTCGCCTCGTTGCTCCGTCTCGTCAAACATATTGAGGGCCACCACCATACGAATGTGCATATCGATGAGCTGGGTGGTCAGGTAGAGATTGCGTTCGAGGTTCGAAGCGTCGATCACGTTAACCACCACATCGGGGGTCTTCTCAACCAACTGCTTGCGAACATACAGTTCCTCGGGCGAATAGGCCGATAACGAATAGGTGCCGGGAAGGTCAACGAGATTAAACTCGTAACCCTCAAACGTGGCGTGTCCCTCCTTCGCGTCGACGGTCACACCGCTGTAGTTGCCCACGCGCTCATGGGCGCCACTGGCAAAGTTGAACAATGAGGTCTTGCCACAGTTGGGGTTTCCCACCAGCGCCACATTGATCACCTTATGTCGCTTATCAGCCTCGTCGGCCAACTGGGCGTCGGTAATGGCCACGTCGTCGGGATCGTTCGCCCCCACCACGGTGCGCAGTTGGTCGGCGTCCTCCAGCCTATCCTGTTGTCTTATCTGCCGTGCCTCGTGCTCGGTTACCACCTCAATCATGTCGGCCTCCGAGTGGCGCAAACTAACTTCATAACCCATGATACGGTACTTCACGGGGTCCTTGAATGGGGCGTTGAGCAACACCTCCACGGTCTTGCCTTTGATAAAGCCCATTTCCACCACACGTTTGCGAAATCCGCCATGCCCCATCACCTTGACGATGATGCCTGTTTGGCCTGTATGCAACTCTGATAATTTCATTTTGCGTATTGCTTAAAAATCGCTGCAAAAGTACAAATATAAATTGGCAAAGAGTAAGCAACGGTGAATTTATACCATACATATACCTACTAATAGGTATGGCGCGAAACAAATGGCGCATCACAATACCTAAAAGAGAGAAAGGTCGCTGCGGCTTATCGGCTTACTTGCGGCCATCGCTCTGCTCCTTGTCGTGCTGACGCATGCCTCTGCCTGGGTGTGGATAGATTTAACAAAAATCGCAACAATCTACATAGGAATCTACACTGTTTTTTGAAACCATCTCGCCTTCGGTCGCAAATACGCGATTCTCAGCATACTTTCGCAACAATCTGACAGTCAATACTTTATCACAAAAACCCATCTTCTTTCATTTCGCGCGTCACTTTACACCATGCGAAAGTACGTATTTTTTATAAGTGATTGAGAATGAGATAAGTTTTTATCTCATAAAAAGAAGAGGTTACGAATTAGAAATAAACAGAATGTAGCATCCTGCTGTGATTTGCATAACCATCCAAAGAACTCTTTCGGTTGCAAAGGTACGATATTTAATCGGGGATAAAGAATGTTTTAAGATTTTTTATCCTCGATTTTTTGCTTGGATAAATCTGTTTTTATTAACCATACTCTTCTCTATTCTTTGCTATTTCCATTTCAATCCATTCAAACATATGTGGCAAAGGTTCCTGTTTTGAATGGTCTATTTCGTTTGCATATTCTCATCCTTTCGTGTGTTTTGTATAAAAGTCAGCCGTCGTCGCAGAAAGACAGTCTTCGTACCTCAGACTAACTTCCTCCGACTATGGCACAGCAAGAAAAATCCTTGGCGGTATGCCTTGAAATACGTTCCCTGAGCGTCATTTTCAAGAAAGCGTATCATTACAGCCGAGTTGAGTTCACCATTATTATATATACCCTTGATTCTTGTATAGAATCCACGGTCATAGTCTTCCGCTTCGTGGATTATTTCCATAGTCTTGTCCTTTGGCGCACCTGTTATGGAACCTGTGGGCAACATTGCATCCAATATGTTTCCGATGTGCTTTTGATAGTCGGTTGGTAACTTGCCGCTTATTTCAGAACTGGTCTGGAGAATATTCCCCTTATTGGTATGGAGCACATCAATATAACGGTATTTATCCACCCTTACATGCTCCGCCACACGGCTAAGGTCATTGCGAATCAGATCCACAATGGTAGCATGTTCGACAGCTTCTTTTTTATCGCTCATCTGCTTATCACATCATATAAAAAAAGGAGAATGGTTAAGTCTGCTTCATAAACCATTCTCCCATTATCTAATTCGAAGTACATTAACTACCGATTCTGTCGCAAGAGCAATAAAACAATGTCACGACCATGAACCTTTGTAATTTATACTTTTATGTATAAAGATTCTATTCAAATCGTTAATTATCATCATCTTTACATGGCTCCTCATTTTGTTCCAATATTCTTATTGGCGTTTTGTACCTGTTGATATGGAACTTTATCTGTTGCAGCTCGACTTTTAGTCTGTTCCTTGTAACTTGAAAAGAAAAAGTTTTTCCCATATCCATTTCCAAATATCACATCGCAAGGTTCGCCCGTATCTTTCCAAATACGAACTTTTGCAGAAAAATCAAACTCCAAAGTTTCTTTTGACTTGTCGTAAGGATATTTTATTTCATAATATTTGCGACCAATATTCTTTTTTATTTTTGCTCTGCCATCATTACTTTTAAACACACCTTCACTAATCGTTGGATGTGTGTTTCTATAATAACCAGGCCCCATTGTTTTTATGACTTCAGAACTTAAATCGATAAGATACTTATTTCTCTGAACTGAGTCCATTTTTTCAAGATTTTGAGCTGAAATACTCAAAAGTGGAAACATGGACATTAAAAATAAAACCAAATACTTCATGTCTTTATGTTTTTTATTTGATAACATCATTATATTGAATATCAGGTCTTTTTGTCGGACCAAACGTTATATCCTTATAGGAATCATTGATATCATGCCCTCCTGTTATTTCTGGACCTTTATAATCACGTAAAATTCCAGGCAAATTATATGACTGTGCTAAATCTAAATCACATTGGGATGGACCAGTTATTCGTGAAGTTGTTTTTTTATCAAAAACCAAAGGTTGCTTTTCCATGATTGGTATTCTCCTTGTTTTTCATTCTTGCCGCCAAAAGAAACTTTAGCCTCTCCATTGTGAAAAGGTGTAGCATACGAAAAAACGGGTGGAATAACAATAGCTCCACATGTATCAGCAAAACCTATTTTGCTATTTTTTCCTACAATTCTGAACAAGCCATCACTGACATAATCTGGGCCATTGTCAATCTTATATACTTCAAATAGTTCTTTACCTGCATTATTAATACAAACTATTTCACCTTTTCTCGTGCCGACAAAGCCGATAGATGAAATCGTATCAGTAAATGCTATTGTATATTTTTTATTCTTTACAATAGTTTTTCCTTGTAAGTTTTTATATATAATGTTATTACCATTGTCAAATTTTACAATGGTCTGAGCTGTCAGCTGTTGGAAAAGTAAACATGATAGAAAAATAAAAAGGAACTTTTTCAAACTTAATGTTTTATACGTTAATGCCATTGTCGCTTACGTTTAAGTCTCTTTTAATCCATGCGGCTTAGCCGGGACTGTTGGCTGAGTCGTATCATTCAAAATTCATTAATATCAAATACAAACATCATACCTATTTTATTTGGGAAATTTTATAATGTCAAAGTGTCAGTCTAAACAACTTTAAGCTATCAGTACTGAATGCAACTTTTATAGCCACAATTCGCAGTTCCATTTTTATCGCACAATCCAAACGACATGAAACAGTGGCACGCCAC
>ERZ1026888.41-NODE-41-length-72375-cov-29.737210_pt1 | contig 72375 bp, 93 predicted proteins | sample MGYA00380174_ERZ1026888 | MGnify/ENA primary metagenome ERZ1026888 (study PRJEB33269, sample SAMEA4719810) | human gut metagenome | biome: human-associated habitat; feature: organic feature; material: feces | place: Cameroon | collected 2013-10 ...
TTTTCGGCAATCTCAGTTGGGTCAAAGTCCATGACACCCACTTCGGATGCCACGACCATGGTGTCGTTCTTGGTAATTGTATATCGTGCCGGGCGCAGACCATTGCGGTCGAGCATACCTCCGGCGTATCGTCCGTCGCTGAAGAGTAGGGCGGCAGGACCGTCCCACGGTTCCATAAGGATAGAGTGGTATTCGTAGAAGGCCTTGAGGTCTTCGGGTATAGGGTTCTTGTCGTTGAAACTCTCCGGCACCATTACTGCCATGGCATGAGGCAACGACAATCCGCTCATCACGAAGAACTCAAACACATTGTCGAGACTTGCCGAGTCGGACATGTTTGGCTGTATGATAGGAGAAATGCCACGAATGTCGCCCAATGCCTCGCTTGAGAGCACACTCTCGCGAGCCTTGAACCAAGAACGGTTGCCGCGGATGGTGTTTATCTCGCCATTGTGTGCCAAGAGGCGGAACGGCTGAGCCAGACTCCATGTGGGGAATGTGTTTGTGGAGAAACGTGAGTGGACGAGTGCCAAACCCGATGTGAAGTAATTGTTGGTAAGGTCGGGATAATACTGGCGCACCTGCATCGACGACAACATGCCCTTGTAGACAATGTTGCGGCTTGAAAGCGAGCAGATGTAGAAGTCCTTGTCCTTGATGCGGTTCTCTATCTTCTTGCGTATAATATATAATGTGCGCTCGAATGTGGGCACTTTGTCGTCGGTAACGCCTGTGATGAACACCTGCTTGATGGCAGGTTCTGTCTCAAGAGCCGACACGCCAAGGCATTCGGGATTGGTGGGAACAGAGCGCAAGTGCATCAACGACAGTCCCTCGCGCTCAATCTCCTCAATCATTATGGATAGAATCTCCTGCTGTTTTTTCTCATCCTTGGGCAGAAAGACAAGACCGGTGCCATATTTTCCCTTTTCTGGCACAGGTATTCCCTGCAGCAAGATGAACTCGTGCGGAATCTGAAGCATAATGCCCGCACCATCACCAGTCTTGTTGTCGGCACCCTCGGCACCACGGTGACGCATGTTCTCAAGCACGCGAAGAGCGTTGTCTACTAATTCGTGGCTCTTGTTACCATGAATATTCACTACCATGCCTACACCGCACGCATCGTGTTCGTAGGCGGCATTGTAAAGTCCTGAAAATCTCTCGCCAGTCAACGCATGATTGGCTTGATGGTCTTGTGTTCTACCCATCTTAATTGCTTTTAATTAGTAAACTATTAAAATCCCTATCAAAGTGATTGCAAAAATACAAAAAATGTTTCAAAAAGTAATCATTAACATTCGAAAAAATGAAAACTTTTTGATATAAGATAAGAAATTGCTTACAATATGATTTTTTTATATCGCTTGCAGTTGTAAATTGTAATGTATTTGGCGTGTTATGCTTATGAATTGGTGTTTTTGGTGTTGCGCTTTAAAAATAATTGTCGAAAACATTTCGTAAATAATGTCCTGATAGTGCAAATAAAGACTAAAACTTTTGTCATTTCGCCAATTTGCAGTACTTTTGCAAAATTAATTGTACAAAAAAACAGATAAATGAAGGATATTTGCTGCATAGGCCATATTACAAAAGACAAAATCATCACGCCGCGACAGACCGTATACATGGCTGGCGGCACATCATTCTATTTTTCTTACGCTTTCAACCATTTGCCAAAGAATGTGTCGTTTCAGCTCGTCACAAAGCTTGGTGAGTCGGAAATGAAATCGGCTGACGACATGCGTCAGGCAGGCATCGACGTGCTCACTTATCCGAGCCGCCACACAGTATACTTTGAGAACAAGTATGGTGAAAATCAGAACGACCGCACCCAACGTGTGCTTGAGCGTGCCGACCCGTTCACAGTTGAGGAGATGCAGAATGTCGAGGCAGGCGTTTTTCATCTTGGCTCGCTGCTAAATGATGATTTCTCTACCGAGGTGGTGAAATATCTTTCCACAAAGGGACGTATCTCTATCGATGCTCAGGGCTATTTGCGTGAGGTGCGTGGCGAGAAGGTTTATCCTATCGACTGGGCTGAAAAGCGAGAGATACTTGCACATACACATATTATAAAGGTGAATGAGCATGAGATGGAAGTAATCACCGGACTCACCGACCCTCATGAGGCTGCCATTCGTTTGGCGGAGTGGGGCGTTAAGGAAGTGTGTGTGACTCTCGGAAGCGAAGGCTCCATCATTCTTGCCGAAGGAAAGTTCTACACCATTCCAGCATACAAGCCTCGCGAGATAGTAGATGCTACAGGATGTGGCGACACCTATTCGGCTGGCTATCTGTGGTGTCGTGCCCAGGGCATGGGTTATGAAGAGTCGGGCAAGTTTGCTGCTGCCATGTGCACATTGAAGCTTGAGCATAGTGGCCCCTTCGATAGAAACATAGATGAAGTGAAGCAAGTGTTGTCGGCTGCACAATAGAAATGTCTTGAATGGTACATATATAATAGGTCGGGCGGTCTTCGCTCGACCCAAAATGATGAAAGCAACAAGGTGATAATGGAAAATTTTGAAATTTCTTAAAAATTTTCTCTCATTTCTTTCTTTGTTTAAAATATTATTTGTACCTTTGCACCCGCAATTAAGCGTTATGCGGCAATAGCTCAGTTGGTAGAGCACAACCTTGCCAAGGTTGGGGTCGCGAGTTCAAGTCTCGTTTGCCGCTCTTTTTCATATAGTAATGGTTTTTATAAGGAGTGGTAGCAGAAATGCTGCCGTTTTTTATTTTATCATTATCTGGTTATGTAAATGCCAAACAGGTCGCCGCAATGGTGGAATTGGTAGACACGAGGGACTTAAAATCCCTTGGCCAGTAATGGCTGTGCGGGTTCGAGTCCCGCTCGCGGCACTTTTACAATGTTGATTACCGAAGTGGACATTCGTTTCGAATGTTCACTTTTTTTATTTTATAGGATTTTATGACATACGAAGAAATATGGCATCGTCTTGCCGTTGTGTACTCTGATGGTGAGGCAAAGGCTCAAGCCAGGATGCTTCTTGAAGATAAATTTGGACTGTCGCTTGCCGACATTCTTTGTGGTGGAGTAGATCAGTTGTCTGCCGACGCCACCATGTGGCTCGAACGTGCTGTGGCTCGAATAGAGCAGATGGAACCAATACAGTATGTGCTTGGCGAGGCATGGTTTTGCGGTCGTAGTTTCATTGTGGACGAGAGTGTGCTCATTCCCCGTCCCGAGACAGAATGGCTTGTGGAGCGTGCTGGCGAAGTGGTTAGTGCTATGGACGTGTCGTCGCCACGCATTCTTGATATAGGAACTGGTAGTGGTTGCATAGCCGTGAGCTTGAAGAAGGCTTTGCCTGATGCCTATGTGGAGGCATGGGACATCTCGGAGGCGGCTCTTGCTATAGCCAAGGAAAATGCAAAGACGCTTGGGGCTGATGTGGCGTTCAGGTTACGTGACGCTCTTGCTGCAAAGGATATTGATGATCCCATCCAATGCAAATGGGATATAATAGTAAGCAACCCGCCTTACATCTGCGACAGCGAGCGCAAGGATATGGAGGCTAATGTGTTGGAGCATGAGCCGGCAACAGCCCTTTTCGTACCTGATGCAGACCCTCTGCTTTTCTATAAAGCGATTGCTGATTATGGCAAAGAGACTCTTAGCCAGAATGGACATTTGCTCTTCGAGTGTAACACACGCTATGCCCAGGCGACGGCAGAAATGATGCAGGAGGTTGGGTATGAGAAAACTGAGGTAGCAGACGATTGCTTTGGAAAACCAAGATTTGCTGAAGGAATTATCATTTAGACAATAATCTAAACAACAATCAATACTTATGTTCCAGAAATCTAAAAAGCAAGTTACGGAGCAGGAAGCTCTTCTTAAACTCTCTGCCCTTTGTTCGCAGGCGGAGCACTCTTCGGGTGAGATGATGGATAAGATGCGTCGTTGGGCGTTGCCTGCCGATGCTATGGAGCGTGTGCTCAACCGTCTTATAGACGAGAAGTTTGTCGACGACGAGCGTTTTGCCACGTTCTTCGTGCGCGACAAAATTCGCTTCGACCGCTGGGGGCGACGCAAGATAGAGCAGGCTCTATATAAGAAAGGTGTGGCACGCGACATAAGCAGTCGGGTGCTTGATGCTGTGCCTGAAGAGGATTATGTGGCTGTGCTTAGCGAGCTTCTTGTGTCCAAGCGTCGTTCTATAAAGGCTGAAAACGACTACGAACTCAACTCCAAGCTCATTAGGTTTGCCCTTGGACGTGGTTTCGGTATGGACATAATACGCCGTTGTATTGCTGCTGCAGATGAATACCCCGAACCCGCCGATGACTTTGAGCCATGAAACAACGGTTTCTAAAATTCATAAAGCAACTGTTTCTCGACTTGCTCGACCTTGTATTTCCGCGTTGTTGCGAGTGTTGTGGCACTCGACTCACCACAAGTGAGAAATACTTATGTGCCGCTTGCTTTGCATGGCTACCCCGTCGAAAAGACATGCTCACACCTATGGACAATCCTACCGTGCGCTTGCTATGGGGCAGGATGATGATAGAGCGTGGGGCGTCGTGGGTAGACTATGTACCACACTCGCCATTTGCAAATGTCATTTACAGAATAAAATATGGCGACTGTCCCGGCTTGGCCTCTTACCTTGGCAAGGTGGTGGCAAGAGAGATGTCGCCACATGGCTTTTTCGACGGTATCGACATGATAATCCCTTTGCCTTTGCATCCCGCCCGTCAGCGTAAGCGTGGCTACAACCAAAGTTGTGAGTTTGCTCTTGGCATTAATTCCGTGTTGCACATACCCGTGGCTGAAGGCATTATTGTTCGCACGCGCAACACAAAGAGTCAAACACTCATGACATCGACACAAAGAGCCTCCAATATGATTGGTGCGTTTGCCGTAGCTCGTCCCGAAGAGTTGAAGGGTAAGCATGTGCTCCTTGTCGACGATATTCTCACTACTGGAGCCTCGCTTGGCTCATGCATCGATGTATTGGCAAAGGTTGCCGATGTAAGGGTGAGTTTCCTTACCATCGGCAAAACACATGATTAGCATCCTTTGTGTGTCATGATTTCAAGCACCATCTCGTCGGTCTTATTCATGGCATCGGCACCAATACTTGTGAGGTTGCGTATTGAGCGGTCTACATCATCATCGATGATGCCTTCTACCGAGCTTACGCATTTGCCCTCAATAGAGAGTAGGGCAGAGAGCAGAGCTGTTGAGACACCCGATGAAATCTTCAAGGCGCATGAAGGCTTCGCACCGTCGCATATCATGCCCGTAATGTTTGCAATCATATTCTTCACAGAGTTGCAAATACGGCAGTAGTCGCCTCCCATAAGATAAGTAATGCCGCAGCTCGAACCAATGCTTGCCACTACACATCCGCACAAAGCAGACAGCTTTCCGAGATTTTGCTTGATGTATATGGCCGTGAGGTGGCTCAGAGTGAGGGCGCGGATAAGTTCTTCCTCTGTATTCTCGTTCTCTTCTGCATATACCGCCACAGGATTAGTGGCGCAAATTCCCTGGTTGCCCGAACCCGAATTGCTCATCACGGGAATCATGGCACCACCCATTCGGGCGTCGCACGCCAATGCTGTCTTCGAGATAATGTGCGAGAAGATAGAGTTGCCGAAAATACCATGACTCATTGGTCGGTCGATAGTCTTGCCCAGACAATGGCCATAGTTGCCCTTCTTCGATTCCTCAGCGGCGCGTATGTTGTAGTCGCGTGTTTTTAGTATGAATTCAATCTCTGATACGGGTGTCGTCGTGGCAAAGTCGTAGACGAGTCGCATGTTGAGACGTATGTCGTTGTTTGCCTTTTCTGAGCCTGAAGGCTGTCTGTTGTCGAGGATAGCCTCTCCGTCGCGCTCCACATACACAAAGTTTGTATGGTCGTGTGCAATAATTGCTGTTGCCTCATGTCCTTCTGCCTCACAGCGTATCTCAACATACAGTTTTTCGGTAATGCCGCGTTTCAGCTGAATGTCGATGTGGTCGCCAGCGATATATTGTTTGCCTTCCTCAAGAGTTTCGGGAGTAAGGTCTTTGATTACTTCGAGTTGGTATTCCGATTTTCCCACCAATGCGCCTAAGGCGATTGCTATGGGCAGTCCTATCATTCCTGTGCCAGGTATTCCAACGCCCATAGCGTTTTTAAGGATGTTGGCAGAGAGCAGAGCCGTTATCTTTTCTGGGCGGAAGCCCAACACTTCGGTGGCGCGTGCCACGCATAGAGATACACACATTGGCTCGGTACAGCCAACAGCCGGCACCACCTCACGGTTGATGAGGGCGATTATTTGTTCACGTGTTTGATTGTCGAGCATAGTAGTTTTAATAAGTTAATTAATAAAAAGCCCCACCCCCGACCCATCCCTGTTGAGGAGGGGTCGGGGGTGGGGCTTTAAATGTATTTTATTTGTTGTTATAATTATCAAGTCCTGCCTTCAAGAAATCCATGTAGGCGTTGATGTCTTCGTCGTAAGAGCGGCTGCCAGTGAGCGGCATACCCTCGTTGTCGAGAAGGATGTACATAGGCTGGGTGTTAGAGCCAAACTTATGGCGCTGCAGATAGCTCCACTTGTCGCCTACGGTGCGAAGCGTGCGCTCTGTGCCGTCGGTATCCTTCACAGTCATCTGCTCGGGCAGAGGAGTCTTGTCGTCAACATACAGAGATATGAGCACATACTTGTTGTTGAGCAAGTCTGCCACCTTGGCGTCGGTCCAAACAGCAGCCTCCATCTTGCGGCAGTTGACACAACCGAAACCGGTGAAATCGACCATTACTGGCTTTCCTTCCAAGCGAGCTGCAGCCATACCTGCCTCGAAATCCTTGAAGCGCGGGTGAACCTCATTCTTGTAGAGGTTGAAATCCTGCGTATTCATCGGTGGTGCGAAGGCTGAAACAGCCTTAAGCGGAGCACCCCAGAGGCCTGGAATCATATAGAATGCGAATGCCAATGATGCGAGAGCGAGGAAGAACTGCGGCACGTTGGTGCGGCGGTTGTCGTCGTCGTGCGGGAAGTTGAACATTCCGAGCAAGTAGAGTCCGAGCAATGAGAAGATGGCTATCCAGAGGGCAAGGAAGGTCTCGCGGTCGAGTATGTGCCATCCGTAAGCAAGGTCGGCTACAGAGAGGAACTTCAATGCGAATGCAAGCTCGATGAAACCAAGCACTACCTTAAGCACATTCATCCATCCGCCTGACTTAGGTGCCGACTTAAGCAATGTCGGGAACATGGCGAACAGGGCGAATGGTACAGCCAATGCAACGGCAAAGCCGAGCATACCAACTGTTGGAGCTACGATGCTGCCCTCAGAGGCTACAGCCACGAGCAGGAAGCCAATGATAGGACCTGTGCACGAGAAGCTTACGAGCGACAGAGTGAACGCCATGAGGAAGATGCTTAGCACGCCACTTGTCTCGTCGCTCTTCTGGTCAATCTTGTTGCTCCATGAAGAGGGGAGGGTAATCTCGAATGCTCCGAAGAACGAAGCTGCGAACACTACGAGCAGCAAGCAGAAGAGAATGTTGAATATCGCGTTGGTGGAAAGGGCGTTGAGTGCGCTCGCTCCGAAGAGCAACGACACGATAAGTCCTAATGCCACATAAATCACTACAATCGACACTCCGTAGGTGATAGCCTCACGGATGGCCTTCTTGCGGTCCTTGTTGCGCTTGAGGAAGAAGCTCACGGTCATCGGAATGATTGGCCATACGCATGGAGTGAACAGGGCGAGGAATCCGCCCACAATTCCTGCAAGGAATATATATAATAAGGAGTTGCTTACGGGTTTGTCGTATTTTGCAAGTTCCTGAATTACAGGAGTCCACAGCTTCTGCATCTCGCTCTTGTCGAGTTGTGGGGCAGCTACTGCTGCTGAGTCGGTAGATGCGTCAGTTGTCGCAGAATCTGCTTTGGCTAATGCCTCGTTTGCTGTTGCGTCTTCATTAGCGTCAGCACTTTCGCCGTCAACAGCCGGCGACTTGCCCTTGTAGTTGAACTCAACATTTGTTGGGGGCATACACATCTCGTCGTTGCAAGCTCCAAACTCCAGATAACCCTTGATAGAGTAGTTGGGTTTGGTGAACTTTACCTTCTGTACAAACTGCACGCTGTGCTCGAAGAAGCGGAGCTTCATGCCGAACATGTTGTCCATTTGTGAAATCTCATGACCGCGTGGGGTGAGTTTGCCTACAAGCTCCACACCGTCTTTCTTGTCAACATGAAACGATGCCTCTATAGGACCATCGCTTCCGAGATTGGTAGAGTAGACGTGCCATCCGCTTTCAATCTTACCACTGAAAATGATTTCAGCCTCTGCGGTACTGCCGGTTTTGAACTTCGTTGAGAACTTCACCGGGTCTGCCATCTGCGCCTTGCAGAACATTGCCACTATGAGTAGCAACGCTATTGACATCGCTTTTTTCATAATTTGTTTACGGGTATTTTTATTTAGATAATGTTTGCTTTATAAAAATACATATAATAATATGTGTAGTGGTGTGTACTCCCACCGGGAATCGAACCCGGATCAAAGGTTTAGGAAACCCTTAACCCAAATCTGATTTTCAGTGAGTTACACAATTAGTATGTGATTTTGTAGAATTATTGTAGAATTTATGTATTTCATCATTCATTACTACGTTCATTTCGCCCACAAAGGTAATATAATTTTTTGGGAAACGAGCAAGAAAAAGTGCCGACTTCTCAGCCGACACTTCCCAACTTAATAAAAACAATCTTTAACCTTATGAAAGAACCTACTTTAATTCTATGTATTCGGTATAAGTGATTTTCGTGTGCGGATTGGTGCTTGTTATTTCCTGTCGTATGGCTTTTGTACCCCAACGGAAAAACAGGAACTTCTTAGGCACACGGTGGACTATCTGAATGAGCGTGTCCTGTGATACCACATTGAGCGACACATCACGCCCTTTGAGTTCACCAAGTATATTAACCCACGCATCATGCCAACTGAAAGCCTTGAGGGTATCAACAGTACCATTGCGATACACAATGCTGTCACGGACTTGTGTAATCACCTTTACCTCTGTTTCGGTTGCAGTGGTCATTGCTGATTGCAACCGCTTAACCTTTACCCCCAATTTGTCTGGCACACTTGCTTGTAGTTGGCTTTCAGTTCAGAGTTGGAAAGTTCCAACTTTTGAACACTTGCTGCTGACTTGCCAGCCTCTGTTTTATAATAGGTGGTTTTCTGCATCAATGCCGTTTGGTTGGCTGTCAGCCTGTCGTTGTCAGCTCGTAGTGCCTTGTTATGGATATACAGAGCCGAACACAGACAGACCAACACCACCATAGCAATAGTTACCCACCTTTTCATTTCGCCACATTGTTAATGTAGTCAATGATACCCTCAACGTGGAGTGTGGTTATTGCAATCTTGCCCTCTTCCGAAAGCAAGAAGTCCACATCTTCTTTGTTGTCTTGGAATAGGTTTTCCGTCAGAACTGCGGGGCAAAGCGTATCACGGCAAATGGCAAGGTTTTGTGTGATGTACTTTTCGTTAGGCACAGCACGGTTGCCTTTCAATCCAAGTTCAATCGCCTTATTCCACAGACAGACAGCAAGTCGTTTGCTGTTATCAGAGGCATTAAGTCCAACATGAGCGGTAAAGCCACTTGCACTATACCATTTGCCGTTACTGCCCACGGCATTGTTGTGAATACTCACCACAAGGACATTTTTAGAGCCGACCTTGCGGCATATCTCGTTTACTCGCTCGCAACGAATGGATAGCGAAATGTCAAATTCTTCTGGCACTATACGCTCAACATCGTAGCCTTTACACTTGAGGCATTTCTCCACACGCTTTGCTATCTCCCTTGCATAAGCGTATTCACGCAAACGACCATCGGGCGATTGCTTGCCCGTGGTGTTCACTCCATGCCCATTGTCGATTAAAATTTTAACCATAATATATAATCTTCTTAAAATGTTGTAGAAATCTGCATATAATTTTACGCAAAAGTTGTATTTATGCGTTCAGCCGTTGGTAGAAGTCCGTTTTGATGTTGTCGTAGGCGAGCTTTATGTTTGTGTAGGCACGGGCATTGTTCGCTCCATCCTCATTGTAAATCTCATTCTCCACGACCTTTGCCACATCCTCAACCCAATCAGTGTTGCAATACTCCGATATTGGCTTGCCCCTGTATGTGAATGGGTCAAAACGACTGTTGCGGTCATTGTGGATAACCATTAAAGACTTGCGTATTTTCAAGGCTGTTGCCTCATGGTCTATGATGTGGTTTTCCTCACGCACTCGTTTGACAAGCCTACAAACTTGCTCAATGGATAGGTCAAAGGCAAAGCCTGTAAGGTTGCGTATTCTTAGCTGTGTTTCTGTACGCAATCCCTCGGAAATGTCCTGTAACATATCATTCTGTGCGTTGGTAGTCTTGGCGAGTTCCTGTAAGCTCTCCTTGTTGTCTTGCATCATCTGGTTTATGATAGACTTGAACCATTGGAATATCGCCACCATCATTGCAGCCGACAACACCAAGAAGAAAGCAGCCGTAACCGCCATCATTCCAAAGTCGCTTATACCGTGTGCAACGGTAGTTACATCTGTCGTGTTCATCGGCTTCTCCTGTTTTTAGTACGCTTATAGAAGTCAAAGTTTTCTTTATCTTCCTTGGTTATCTCACTGTTTGGCGAGAACACACGAAAACCGTACATATTGCCGTAGCTCACAACCTTAATGATTGCACGGAACGGATAACGCCTTTTGGGGTTGCAAAAAACATCTTTCAGTTTCTTGCTGTCGGTAAAGAAAGCCGACCTATTGTAACCCTCCCCATAAGCGACAAGTGTACGGTCGCCATTCTCGGTTGCTCTGTTCTGCCAACCCGTGAACACTGTTATCTGATTGACAACCGCATCAACGGATGTAAACTCACAATCGAAAAGGTCGTTGTTCTCGTTGGGGTCTTCTACAAAATCTTCTATCTCTGTCATAAGTCCATTGGAATGTTAAGAGTTTCACAATCGTTGTCTATCATTGTGCGGATAGCCAAACGGTCTTTCAAAAAATCCTCATAGGGTTTCTTTGCGGATTCATCCATCAAGCCAAGTGTGGCACTCTGATACTCGTTCACCAACTTGCTCTCGGTCTTAGCCGGGTACTTTGCAGTGATTAACGTGCTAAAGATGTTGTCGGCTGTCTTGGGATATTCCACACGGAGGCTGTCGTACTGCCACATCTTGCCTGTCGGAGTTTCCCCCTCCTTGGCTATGTGCGTACTGCCCATTTCGTCTGCCACTACATCCACTTCTTTTATGTTGTGGTTGTAGAGAAATGTTCCCTGTCCGTTGTTGTAAGGGTCTATCACTTGCGGACGCTGCTCTGCTAAAAGACCCATTGATAAAATGCTTGTGTCCATAGTTCGTAATTTTATTAAAGACATTCTTTTTGTGTACCTCGCTACATCTGCTTATCCAACCATATTCAGACGAAAAGAGGTGCTTTATATCACTCTCATCTTTAATAGGACATTTCTTAGCGATAATGGATGCCTTGCGGTAGAACTTCAACAATATGCTTTTTCTTAGCAACACATTGTAATGGTTCTGCAAAAAGCCGACATAATCAATGCCTCTATCATCAACGGGGAATATCTGCCAGTTTGCCTTATACTCCACTTTCAGCTCGGCAGCGAGATACAAGCCTGTCATGTCAAGCACATAGTGCAGTGCTTCCTTGCTCTCGCACAGGAAAACCATATCATCCATATAGCGGAAATAATACAGTTTCACTCCAAATCTGCGTAGGATGTAAGGTGCCAGAACTTCCTTAACCCAATGGTCAAAGAAAGCCAGATACAAGTTGGCTAAGTATTGGCTTGTGTAGTTCCCTATCGGCAACCCCTTATCTTTACCGTTACTGTCAATTATCTTATCTAACAGGCGCAACGTCTGAATGTCCGCTATTGTGTATCTTATCACAATCTTCAATGCGGCATGGTCAATGTTGTCATAGAACTTGCGGATGTCCGTTTTCAAACAAAAGCGTGTTCCTTTCTTATCACGCATAAGCGCACTGCGTACATCAAGCATACACTTGTGTACACCACGCCCTTTGATGCAAGCGTAGGTGTTTTCAATGAATAGATGCGTCCAATGCTCGCCTAACACATTTATCACGCAATGGTGAATGATGCGGTCGGGAAAGAATGGCGCAATCATCAAGACACGTTCCTTTGGGTCATGTATCTTTCTTTCCTTATACTTGCCGGGTACATACGTTTCATACGCCAACATTTCATACAATTCATCAAGCCTTTCGCAAATATGCTCGTTGAAATCGTTAATCTCACTGCGTTCACCTTTGCCATGCTGTGCGTTGTATTGAGCCAGACACAAGTTTTCGTTTGTGTAGAGCAAGTGATATACGTTCTTTAACTTCTTGCTTGGAGAACAAGCCAGCTTGCCTGTATCGCCAATGTAAAGACCGCAATCCTCAAAGTCGGAGTATTGATACAAATATGTATTTGCGTTCATCTACTATATGTGCCGTTAGTCTAATACAGAGCTTTCAATTTTCTTACTCGCACCGTGTTAATCACTATTTTTCTACCAAGAGGTAAAGTGTCGGCAGCTTCAGTATCTTATTTCTCAATTGAAACCAAACGGTAAAAGCGGAAGCCACTGTTCGCATTCGAGTTCGAGGAACGATTATTCGCATTCAGATAACCGAAACCCGCATTCGCACCATTATTCGCATTAGCAGACAGGAGGCAACCCCAAACTACCGACACTTAAAATATTTTGTTTTAATATTTCCTGTTTATTCTCTCACTCACTTTGCCCCGATTTTCGTTGCGCCGTGAACCGTTTTTGCAGTCTGTCAAAAACGGCACAAGCGGAAGCCACTGTACGCAGACGAGTTCGAGGAACGACCAATCGCATTCATAGAACCGAAACCCGCATACGCACCATTATACGCATAAGCAGACAGGAGGCAACCCCACCATCCACTTGCTGTTCTGCCCGGATGCCAATAATAATCACAAGCACCTTGATTGCTGCTACCACCTATTGCATCGGGGAAGCTGATACCATTCGTTGAAATGGCGAAGTGTAGGATATAACCGCTATCACGGGGCAAATCACACATTTCTTCATAGCCATCGGGGACGGTTGTTGCGTTGTCTGAATGTGAGGTGAACTTTGTAGGGTCTTGGCACAGATAGGCAATACTACGACCGCCCTCTGTGTCGGGGATATGCCGTATCAGCACATCATCAGCCAACAGCCATAAATACTCAAACGGTGCTTCAAGTCCACGATAAGATGTTACATACACGGTCTTGTCGCCACCCGTCCAACCTTTGATTACATAAGGTATGCGCCCTGTATTGTTTCCAAGCGTTGCAGTAACTCCACAAGGCACGAATGGATTGTAACCACCCCATGTATTCCACTGACTACCATCAACAGCGGGACCACTGCCCAAACCGCCCTGTCTGAATCCGTCAGCAGTCAGCGTTTCGTTGTATGTGTCTTGGCAATGCAAAGAGGCATACTCTATGCGCTGTAACCATGCTATTTCTGTATATACACGATACACGCCAAGGTGAGTGCCATTCTTACACAAAGGTCTTGCTCCAGACTTGCTGATAGAAGTTCTTGGCATACCAAGCATAGAATGGTAAGTGCCATCCCAAGCCGAATTAGAGCCGTTGCCACCACGGAAACGTGCGGCATTGTCAGCCAACTTCAATATGCCCTCATCATCACGCAAAAGTTCATCACCATTCCATTGCAACCAACTGCCAGACACGGCAATGTTATTGTCACGGTCAATGGTAGCGCACCAAGGCGAGCAAGTCTTGCGTGTCATTTCCACAAAGCCGGGTAAAGGATATTCGGAAATGCCATACACCCACTTTGTACCCTCAAACTCAACACGCAAATAGTATTTGGGTTTCTCCAACATCACGTTTCCATCCGTGCTGTCAATGGTAGCCTTTGCGCCCGAATCCTTTTTGCGGCTGTCGTTTTGGTGCAAGTAGTATTTTACAGAGCCGTCCGTGTTCTCAACGAAACGCCTCAACTTCTTCTGTATGGGTAATGTGCGGTGCAAGTCAAGGTTGCCAACTCTTGTGAGCTTGTAATCCTTGCTTGTCAAGTCACCTTGCACACCGTACCACATATCATAAGGATATTGTGGCTTTGTAGAGCCACTGCCTAAAATCAGTCCCATGTGCTTATACAATTTTATTCGGTTGTTCACTCGCTCCCCAATATACCTCAAACTTGCCCAAGTCAATAGCGTTTGGGGAAATGTACGCTATCATTGCGGGCGTCCAGTCGCCAATCGGCACAGGCAAAGCTCCAACCGCTTTGTCACCTATCAGCCTACATTCAAGCAGTGTGTCGCTCAACATCGTGTTTTCCTTGCTACGGACATACACGGAGAACGGCACACCACCTTTCAATGCAAAGCCTTTCGACAGGTCGGTTATGCTGCCTTTTGCTATCAGTCTTACATCTTCCATAATTTACCCAGTAAATGTTTACTGCAAAGGTAGTAAATTTGTGTCTAACAAACACATTTTAAGATGTAAATCAGCAATACTTGGAGCATTTGCCCCACGATACCGCCTAAGATTGTGGCTAACAAGTCCAACCAATCCCATTTACCACCATAAGCTCTGTCCTTAAACTCCATGCCACAAGCCAATCCACCCACGAATAAAACCGTGAGTAGAAAGGCACATGGTATGGCATAAAGAAAGTGCTTTTGCCTGTTGCTTTCTGTAATCCAATTCATAATGCCATTAAATTTGTTAAGTTCGTTTCAAGCGCATTGATTTGCGCTCGTTTCTCATTTCTATCTTCGTGTAATGCCTTGATGTCATAAGGCAGTTCTTCACCGACAAGGGAGGCTTCATAACACTTTATTACTTGGTAGTCTGTTTCTGACAATTCAGCCTTGATTGCGTCAATCTCGCCCTGTATCTTTGTCGTATTTACTACCTTTTCATACTTGAATGAGATACGGTTTCCATTGTCATAAGGCACTAAACGAATGGTGTAATCCTCATCATCAGAAATAGTTTTGCTTTCGTCTATTTCATCAACAGGCTTCCATTCAGAAGAAAGATTTTGCGCCTGTCCTTGCTCAACATCCCTCGCTCTTAGAAAACCATTCTCCATATATCCATACATTGCCATAGTCTTATTATTTTAGAATTTCCACCTTGATACTATCCAAGCCTCTTTTTTCACGTCATTAACATAGCCAATAGTGAAAACAAACATTCCACCTTGTCCCTCTGCAAATGGATAATCGGAGTTTTCCGAAGTATCATCGTAAATACAATGTCCTGTCAATGGCTTGAATGTCATTTTACCACTCCACCATTGCTTTACGAATATCACCTGTCCCTCTGTTGGATTGGATGGCAGATATACCGTTTCATCGTAGCGAGAATAACCGATAACCACACTATCACTTCCCGACAGGTAACTTGAATGTCCTTTCGTTCCGCTTTCTGTGATACACTTGCGCCCAAGTATAAGACCACCAGCATACAGATTGTAGAAGAATCCACCAAAGGCGGGTGCAGTCCCGCTGTTGTCCGCTCTACCATATACACCAGCAATGATTGTATCTACCATATTAACCGACCATGTTCTTTTAGCAACATTGGCGAACCCAAGACCAACAATTGCCCCACGGTGTGTATATCCAGAGCTTGAGGGCATACCATCCGTACCAGCCATATTTGAAAATATGCCTGTTGGGGAAAGGTAGGATGTGCCAGTTGAATAGCTTGGCGAGTTTTTAGCGTGAACTTCAACATTGCCTCTATTCAGACTAAGCCGAATGTTTGCACCAAACTGATTGCCATACTCCGACATAATGTTATCATAGTCATTATCGGATGTTTCAAGTAACACCTCGCCACCCTTTGCGTCAAGCGTTATTTTATTGCCTGTTTCAAGCGTTGATACTATCTTGCCTTGGCTTATAAACCAATCACCGATATTTGCGCCCTCTGCCAAAAGTAGATTTGTGGCTATACTTTCAAACTGCGCACCAAAGTTATTCCATTTTGATGTATTTGTTGGAGCGACATTGTAGAACTCGCCAGCATCAATACGAGCAATGTAGTAAATGCCGTTGTACTTGACTGCATCAACACGATACTGATTGCCGTAATATGTCTTGCTACTATCATACACGCCACGATACACCATAGCTGGACTTTTGCCATTCTTGCCATCCTTTCCGTCATAAGGGGTGATACGCACAGGCTCGCTCCAATTTTCAAGCAATGCGCCTGTACCGCTCTTCTTGGCTACAATCATCCACAAGTATTCAAGCGTACCAACAGACGGCTGTACGGTAGTCCATCCGTTCGGCTCTGCATCCGTCTTAACCAAACTTGGCGCACTGTTGCGTGAGCCGTTCTTGGCAAACCTGTACTCTTGGTAGTCGGGGCGATTGTCGTTTGAATTTGCATCATAGGCAGTTGCCACCTTGCCAAGTTCCAACTTTGGCATACAGATATAGAGATATTGCGAGTTGCCCTCAATTATGATTGGTTGCAAGCGGAACAACACATATTCAGTATCGGCAAAACTTGCCTTTGTCTTGAATGTTATAGTATGTTTTTTCCATGCCGTGTATGTCGGATAATCAACAGCACAATCCGCACCAATAGTATTGTTGTATTGTACACCATCCACAAACACCTTGGTTGTATCAATGGCACTTGGGAATACATAGGTGCTGAATATTGTACCGCCTGTTTCAAGTATGCGCACCCAATTAAGGGTTGCTTTGCCTGTGCGTGGGTCTGTACTGTCATACAAGTATGCCGCAAAATGATACACACCATCAGCGGGTACATCGTCAAACGAAATGGAGGCTGTCGTGTTATAGGTATTGCTGACAGAAATTTCCTTTTGCCATTTCCATCCGTCTTGCCATATAAAGCACCTTAATTCCTTTCCGTCTGATTTAGCTTGCGCATCAATGCGTCCATTGAATGAGAATGTGTACTTGCGCCCACTTCTTAGATACAATGTGCGCTGTGCAAAGCCGTATGCGCTGCTTGTTTCGTTCACGGTCAATGTTTTAGTTCCACACTTTGCCCAGAATGAAAGAGTGTACCATGTCGAAGGCTTTAACTTCTTAGTGGTCGAGGACTGCAACACTTGGCGCAACACTTCTTTATACACGCTTTCATCATTCCGCTTAGTGTTTGCATCATAGAAACAATTATGTCCGTCCACACCGCTTGTATTGATGTGGGTAATGCTTGTATCTATGCCACTACCACCATTATTGCGAGAAACGACATCCCATTTATCCAGCCTATCCATGCTTTCAAACTCTGTCTGTTCAAGCAGATTGGGATTCCATACAACGTAATTGTTCCACAAGGTAGGCTCGGAGAAAGCCCCCCATTTGCCATTTGTCTTGTGTCTTATAGACACCCATTCAAAAGGATAGTCTGCCGACACACCGCTTGGTTCATCAGTCCAACCCGTAGGCACATATCCGTCAGCAGTGGAACTTACCAAAATTGCATCGGGTGCTGTTTCTACCTCTGTACGCTTGAATACATATTCAGTACCATCGCCATCCGTACCCTTATCACCCCATTTCGCCCAAATGACAGGCGTACTGAAAGCCGACCAAGTATCAGTACCGCTTGGTTTGGTTCTTACACATACCCACTCGTATTTGTACGTTTCGGTTATTCCTTGTGGGTTGTCAGTCCAACCCGTAGGCACATAATCATCAGTATTCACGGATGTTGGTTTACTTGGTGTACTGCCTGTATTGCGCAAATAGATAAACTCTATATCCGTACCGTCAGCACCCTTTGCACCATCCTTGCCAGATATGCGTATCGGTGCAGTCCATGAGCCAAACCGCCCTGTATTCGGGTTGTATATGGCTTGCGACATATACAGATATAGCGTATCTGTCGGTGTTGGCGGCTTGATAGTCCATGCCGTTTGCCCTACCAAGGCAGAGGGTGTGGTGAATGTAGGTGCGCTTGGAGTTGTTGATGCAAGCGTGTAGATGAAATAGAACACAGAGCCATTGTTTCCACTGTTGCCTTTCTCACCCGAAATTCTTACAGGCGTACTCCAATTTGTTTTGAGCGTTCCATCTGCATTTATTTCTGCTTGCGACATCCAAAGATAATCGCCTGTTGCAAGTGTTGGCGGTTCATCACTCCATCCGCTTGGGTTGCGCTCTGTAACCGTTATTGCGGGAAATGATGTGCTTGATGTGTTCTTGGCATACTTGAAATCAGTATAAGCACCGTCCACACCATCCTCTGCCGTGGTCTGTACTGGCTCGCTCCACGTTCCAGCCTTGCCTGTTACACCATTGATTGTAGCCTTTGACATCCACCACTTGCCTGTTGCGCTTGGTGTGTCACTCCAACCATCGGGGATAGGTGCGGTAGATGTGGGCGTTGCGGGTTTCGTGTCGCTTTCCTTAAAGACAAAGCTCACCCAATCGCCATTGTTTCCGCTATTGCCGTCAGCACCTTGCGCCACAATCTCCCAATAGGTAGAATTGGTTGGCAAGTTGCCCTTGGTGGGTGTGGGGTGTATGTAGCGGTAGGTACACGTTGCGCCATTGCTTGTATAAGCCACTTCATCACCTGTGTAGTAGATGTAATCCTTATTCCACACTCTACGATAAACACCCAACGGCACGACATCACCGCTGCCACTTGCCACGCTAACATTCTTCAATGTCAGACGGCTTTTTGCCGACACGTTCCAATCAATAGAACTTGTGCTGTCACCAATGCGGAACTTGTTGCCGTCCAAATCCAAGTAGCACTCGCCATCACTCGTTATGATGCGCCCTGTCGTAATAGTGTTGCCATTGATGCGAGTAAAGCCGTATGTGGTCTGAAAATCTCTGAAATTATCATCTGCATACAGGCTTGATACTATGCCAACTTGGAAATAGTAATTGTGGGGGTCGCTCGTAGGCTCAAACTTCAATTGCTCTTGCGAAAGATACCACACGCCATTTTCACCGCTCTTTGAACACTTGGCAAACAGATAGTAACCGCCTGTGTTTTGCAGTTTGAACGAGGCTTCATTCATCTGCCAGTTTCTAATTTTTTCGTTGTCAATGGTGAGGTGCGAAAGTATGCCAGCCGTAGCGACAAACATATTCGGATTGCCCCCAAAGTTTGCTTGCAGCACACACCCAGACAAAACAAACTGTTGGCTCTTTGCTCCAACGGTCAGCATATTTGTGTCAATGGAGTTTGGCTTGATGTTGTCCGTGTCAAAATATCCGTCCGTATCATAAACCATGTTACGCAAATCCTCTGTGGTTCTCCATCCTCGCCTTGCTTTGTTCAAATCACGGAGGCGGTTGTTGTTTATGATGTTTTCATGCTCAATGACAGTAAGCACGGTTTGCGTCTGTATAGACACGGTTGTTGTGTCAGCCAAAGTGATTTGGTAGTCCTGTTCCAACAAAAGGTTGCGTGTTACTTTCTGTATGCGCATTTGTTTCTCAATGCCAAAACGTGTGTCCTTTATAGGCACATAATCGCCCACCTCAAACACACTTGTATCGGTATCACGGCTAAGTTCTTGGAGAAAGTAGAGCCTATCCAAAGTCAGCGTGTATTGAGCCTTTGCCTGTGTCGCTGTCTTGAAATCTTCAATTGCAGCATACCACAAAGCCTCTTCTGCCTTTTGCTCGTAGCTTTCGGGCAAATATATGTCAGTTATCTTGTAGGTGTTGCCGACCTCAATTTTGTAAGCGTCCTGTGTTTCAGCGGAGGGTATGGTCAAACCTCTATTATCCGTGAATGGAATGATGCGGAATTTCTTTGTTTCGTGGTTGTAGCCACCTTTCACTTCAAGTTCAAACTGTTGCCCAGCCAACCGCCCAGAAGTGAAAGTTATCTTTGCGCTCGTTCCGTCCACAAGGTACACCGTGCCTTTATCATCTTTCTTGTTAAGGTCGAAGTCCATTGTATCATCAATGAAAGCGCAAATATCATCAGCAACAATAGCCGTAACGGTTCCCGTGCGTGTGGGGTAGATGTTATCGTAGGTCTTTACATCTTCCTCACTGCCTATCTTATCACGAAGTTCAGCATCCTCAATGTAGCGTTTTGCATCGTCAGCAATGCCGATTGTTTCAGTACCCACCTTTACAACCGTCCCGTCTGAAAGGGTATGCTCGTACTGGTTCTTTCGCTGTGGGTACGGCAATTGCAGTCGCTCCGAATAGTCCCTGTAATTGCTCCGTATGTTGGTTGTGCCACCCTCTGCCCACAGACGGGTTATAATGGCTTTATCGTCTATCTTCTGTTCTTTGAGGTTGTATAAGCCATTACCTTTGCCCCATTCAAAGAAATCAGCACCGCTTGGCGGATTGATACGCTTGCCGAACTTGCCTATATGGATAGTGCGCACACCCTTGTCTTGGGTTATCTGAAACTCCAAGTTGAATTGCTCGCTGTTGCAAAGGGTCTGTAATGCCTGCAAACAGTTCACTCCCGAAAACTGAATAGTCTTAGCCTCCGTGTCGGGGCAGTTATCCACATCAAACTTCCACAATCCCGGATAATCCCTTTCCATGTTGTAGATAAGGACTTGCACAAATTCCTTGATTGTATAGGTCAAGTCAAATGTGCTTTTGTCGCTCTTGCCGTACTTGTCGCAATTGCGGTAGATTGTTTTCATAAGGTCGTACATCACGCCATAGAACACAGGTTCGTAGTTGTAATAACCCTCTGAAACAACCTCACGGGTCGTTGTGGCTCTGATACTATATTCCTTGCCACCAACCGTTATCTTATCCCCCTTGGAGAAAGAAAGCCAGTTAGCAGAAACGATTTTGAGCGAAATGTAATCATCGCCCATTAAGGAACTTGTGAGCGTAGCCTCTTTGACGAAACAAAACGGCTCGTTTGTGTTGAGCTGTATTGTTTCGCCATTGCGCTTTGTTATTTGAGTAATTCCCATACTACAATATCGTTTGTTTCAAAACTTTCAATATCTTCAATCACGCCAGCAACAATGATGTCATACTCGCCAGCAAGTGCATAGGTGTGTTCTACGGTTGTTTCGTTGCCACTCACATTGAATGTGTGTGTTCCGTCACCCCAATAGATGTTGAGCAACTTTGTGGATGTAACCTTTATCGTTGCCTTGGAATTGTCGCTTGCCGATATGTGGCGCAACACACGTTTTACGGGTTCATCTTCTATGAGTTTCATTTTGAACGTGCCAACCATAAGGTCATTGTTGTACTGCCCCCATGTCTTTGTCATGTCGGTTTCATCATACAAGCCTACCTCATAGACCAATGGCTTTGCCTTTCCGTCATACTCCACGGTCAAACGGTGTGTGCCGTCCCCATCGAACAATGACATAAAGCGGTTAGTCCATTCCACAAATGCGCTGCGACCGCTTGCCTCAAGGAAACAATCAAGCGTAATGGTGCGCTCCTTATAGCGTTTTCTGTTTCTGTCACGCACAATGCCGTGGTAGTTGTCCCAATCCACTTGCAATGCGTCTTTCTGTGCAAGGCGACCGACCAAGCCAGTAGAGCCAGACACATACACGCCATAGTCCTTGAAATTCACACCGTCAATGTAGTATTCAACATCGTTGTCTGCCTGTATTTCCAACAGGTCTTTTTCGGTCTTTGCCACATTGTACACCTTCAACTCGTCAATGTTTGCAGTCGTTGTAAGCAGTTCGTCAGTGCAAAGGCTCAAACCCTGTGGTGTACCACCAAGCGAGGCTGTATAGACACAAGCCGAATCTATGTACACTCTGAATGTGTCGCTGTCACGCACAAAGGCGATAAAGTACCATTGGTTAGGCGCAACATCAATCCACTTTTCACGATAGTTATCTACACCAAGTAAATTTACCACCCAACCGATACGGCTTTGTGTTGTCATTACATAGGCAGACACCGTGAAGTTTCCGCTAAAAGGAATGGCTTTTGCGGTCAGACACTCACCGCCATTCAAAGCAAGTGCCTTGCCTGTCTTGGCGTTCTTGGTGAATGTTGCCCCATCTGAAAGTGTCGCATCAGCACGGCTTGCCGAATAGTCGTAAGCCTTATTGCCATCGGGGTCGTCAAATGGCAAGTAAAGTATCAAGTTCTTATCTACCATATCAGTATGTAGTTTTATTGTTATAGTTCAATATTACACAATTAGGCTTTTCACCGTCCACAAAATCAATCGTGGCGTTGCTACCATACACATTGAGTATAACGCTTGCATCATCACCGACCACCGACAGGTGTAACTTGGAGTTGTCGAACAAATCTATTGTCAAAATGGCATGGTCAGACACGTTTACGGCTATCTCGCTTGTGTGGCGCACATACAGGCGTGAAACGCTATACTCGCCATACTCCAACATGCCCCTACAAGCACCATTAAGCACCAAATCGGGCTTGTTTGCGAGTGTGGGCATATCTTCATCAATATAGACACCGTAAGGCTCGCTGTTGCCCTTAAAATGCGTCCTAAGAAAGTCAAGCGTGGGGTAATCCTCACAAATGCAAAAGTCAATGCCCTTGATGTAGAGCTTTACCAATGCCTCCGTGTCTAAGTTGCCCCTCAATTTCATCTGCCAAAGGCGGCACAGACCTTTCTCTGTGCCATCCTTTCTAAGTTGTTCTACCAGTTCCATATTTACGAAATGCCTTGTGATAGTAATGAATTGTCCTTTGTTTCTATGCGTTTAAGCGTGCTTTCAATGTTTTGCAGTCGTTCAGCCGACAAAGCCGTGTTTCTCGCTATCTCCGACTGTTGCAACAACTGTTCACGCATTATGCTTGTCTGTTCACCTTGGTTAATGATGAAAGCGTTGAGCCTACCAGCAATCACACCGCCCGTTTCTTCATTCATTGAGGTAACGGCTCCCGTAAGTGGGTCGCTCGCTGTTTCATCAACATCTTTAATCCAATCTCCCACAGCTTCCAATCCAGCTTTGAACTTTTCACCCGCTGCGTTTGCTTGGCGTTCAAACTCTTTCTTTTCTTCGTCAGACAGCACACCGTCTTCCATAGCTTTTCCAAGATACTCAACCGCATCATTGATACCTTTAGCAAGGAAATTTCGCTTGAGGGCTTCTACGACAGCGTTTTTAAGCACTTTCTTTGTCGTTTCTCCCAAAGCCTTTGCCGCATCCTCACCAGAGCAATACGCATCCACTATTGCATCCGCAAACTCATCAATGGCACTCTTTACATCAGTGCCAGCGAATGTTTCCATCATCTGTTGGTCTAAATCCTCGATTTGCTGATTTATTTCCTCAATCTGATTTTCCCATTCTTTGATTTTGTTGTTATCGGTTTTCTTCTTGCTCTTTTCTGCCTGTATCTGTTGGCGCATAAGTTCCTGTTGCTCTCGCAATGATTCCTTTTGCGATTGCCACAAAGCAAGCATATCACCGCCCTCTTTTGCTTTGTTAAGTTGCGCATTGAGCTGCTTTATCTGTGTAGTCAGCTTGGCATATTGTGCGAAGTTCCACGCTTTCTTTGCTACCTCACGTTGTTTCTCCAACGCTGCGATTTGGTCTTTGATAGCCTGTATGTTCTTTTCGTAGCCTTGGCGTTGCTCATCATTGAATACCCAATAGGTATTGTTGAAAGCTCGCTCCAAACGTGAGTAGGCTGTTTGTAAGTTGTCTATCTGCTTTTGTAGGTTCTGTATTCGCTTTTCGTACTTTTTATCGTGCAACTTAGCAAATATGCCAACCACAGAAGTAATAGAGGAAACCATGCCTGTTATACCACCCAATATGTCACCGCTCATAAACTTGCCGACAGAAGCAGCGGCATTGCCCAACTGCCCCATGAGGTCTATTGCAGTCCCCAAGCCGTCAGCTACACCATCCATGCCCAACGCATCAAACATTGATTGCAAGGACGAGGCGCAATCCGTGCTTATGCTCGTTACTTTCTGAATGGAGTTGGTAATGCCTTGTGCTGCCGACTTGACATCTTTCTTGGCTTCATCAACACTTTTTTGAGTTCCCTTGCCGCTTGCAAGGTCTGCCTCGGCTTTCCTTAGTTTCTTCTTAGCTGACAGATAATCATTGAAGAATGTGCCAAGTGCCTTGAACGGGTTAAGCTCTTGAATACGGTTCTTGGCTTGATTCAGACTATCAATAACAGCCTTGTAATCAACAGGGCTTAGTTTGAGGTTGCCAGCATTGAGTTGTTTCTGTATATCGCTTATCAGCTTTTGTATTTGAGCGACAGTAAGCGTGTCAATATCTGTAAAGAGGTTCTTCCAACTTTCAGACTGTTGTAAGAATGACATATTGAGAGCTGACAATGCCTCTTGCTCTGCTTTGTTGATTTGCGCCAGACGCTCCGCATCACCCATTTTCTCGGCTTGGGTGCGAAGTAAAGCGTACTGTGTGGTGATAGACTGCCTTTGTTCCTCAAAGGTGCGGTAATCATCAAGCACGGTCTTTTGCAGTTCCTTTTGCAATTCTGCGTCCTGTTGCGACAGGCTAAGACTTGCCTCTGCCCGTTCATCTGTGCTGACAATTCCGCTTTCGCCATTCTCCAATTTTTCTTTGGCTTTTGCAACGGCTTCTATCTTTTCAGCAAGAGTTTGACACTGACCGATAGAATCACTAACTTGTTGCTTGAACTTTTCAAGAGCCGTGGTTTCACCATTCAACTCGCCTTTCTGTGTGTTAAGCGATATAAGGTAATTACCCTCACCCTCGGTTAGAGTGCCATTCTTGCGCTTTTCTTCAAGTTTTGATATTTCGTTTTCAACATATTGTTTGTATGAATTACCATCAGCAAGCAACTTTTCAAATTGTTTGCCGGCTACCTCTTTGCCCATATTCTGCACCCAACGGAAATAGAGCTGATACTGCTTTTTCTTATAGTCAAGCTCACCCTCAAACAACTTGTTTTGCGATTGAGTGTAACTTGTATTTTCAAGGTTGCGCCTTTCTTGGAAATTCGCCTTTTCATCAGAAGTAAGACCACCCTTGCCCGCTTTCTTTCGTGCATCGGCAAGTTCCTTTTCTTCTTTGTCTATCTGTTGGAGCGATTGCTTGTGTTGCAAGTCAAGCTGTGCCTTGCGTTTCTCATATCCCTCTTCCATGACTGCAATTCTCGCCTCTTCAAGTCGTTTGTCGGCTTCAAGTTGCTTTTGGCGCAAATTGTCGGCATTGCGCTGTGTGTCATTTGCACCCTTGCGTGAACTACCGCTATTGCGGTTCTTACCAGTGGCAGTGTCTAAGCGTGTCTGTAACTTGGTAATCTGGCTGTTGTAGTCTTTCCATGCTTGGCTACCAAGTTGCGCCTCGCCCCTTAGTTTTTTGAGGTTCTGTATTTCCGCACCGATACCACTTTCTGTATTCAAGTCGTTCTGTTGCTTGCTTATCTCATTGTTCACAGCCTGTAACAGGGAAAGGGCGTTCTCAAAGCCATAGGTCTTGCAATCAATCGTTACTTCCTTTCCGTTAAGGCTGTTGGCGAGTTCATGCAATTCTTCAAGGCTCATTTTGGTAATATCCACATTGGTAGTGTCCTTTGGAGCAAGGAAATCCTCTAAGTTCTGATTTACCAAGTCAATTGCAGAATTGAACGTGCGCACATCCCTAACCTCATTGTCAAGGTAGATTTTCAGTTGGGATGCAAAGGCTTCCATTTCTTTGTCAGTGGCGTGTGTGCCAGCCTTAGTGCCAGCAACCACATTGTTTACAATCTCGTTGTATTTCTTGGTGAAATCATCGCCCGACAGGGTAGCCAATTCCTTTGCACCAGCCTCCACCAAACTACGCACAGCTTCCCTAATTTCGGGAGCCATGTTTTGTATATTTTCGGCTGCTTCTGTAATTTCGACTTCATAAGTTTCACCATGACCTGTATTTGTTACCGTTCTTTTTTTGCCAGTACCATATTGCAGATTATTCATGCGTGTATCAAATGAATCATAGTTGTTATCGCTGTTCTCGTTCAACTTATTCATTTCTTCTTCTGTACGCTTTGCCTTTATCTTTTCTGCGGTCGTGGCTTGGATTGCGTCTTTGACTTCCAAATATTTTTTGCGTTGCTGTTCCAACGTGTCATTTTCTTCAAGCAATGTGGAATTATACTCTTTGCACACTTCATTGATTTTCTCCATCATTTCCTTGTGTGTCTTGCTATCTTTATTGGAGCGTGAAAGAATGGCAAAGTACAAATCCAACTTATCCGTTACTTTCTTGGTGCTATCCTCAAACTCATTCATCGTATCCTTTTCTTCCTCGGTCTTTTTACCGAATAACGTAAAGGCACTGATAAGCAAGCCAACAATGGAAAGTATTGCACCAAGCGGATTTGCAGTCATTGTTGCCCACAATGCTTTTAGTCCAGCCGACAACTTTGTGGTTGCCACTGAAAGAATGTTTGTCGCTACGGTCTGTGCTGTCTTTGCGCCTGTGTCAGCAATAGAAGCCGTGCGAGCTTGGAGTGTTGCCGCTGTTTCAAGTTGTTTCTTCTTTGTGTAGAAATCTGTCTGTGCGGCAAGTGCTGCCTTGCGTGTGGCTGCTTGCACATCCACCGCTGCATCAAGTTTCTTTTGTGCGGTTGCAATGCTTGTTGCATTGCCCGACTGTTGCGCCCAATATACCTCATACCGTGCCGCCTCTGTTGCTTGTGTAGCTGCAATAGCCTTGGCTTTGGCTGCTTCTACGCTCTGTGCTGCTGCTCTTACATCGCTACGCATAGCCTCAACCGTTTGTGCTTGGTTGGCTGCTTTGGCTTGCGCCTCTTGCATTATGGCGGCTCTATATGCTGCGCTTTTGGCTGTGAAGTCTTGCTTTGACAAAGCCAAGCGTTGCTCTGCTGTCATAACACCAACGGCTGCTGCCTCGTAACCTTGGCTTGAGGCTGTCAGATTGAGGTTGGAGAGATATTCTTGCTGTTGCGCTGTCAGTAGGCTTTGAATGGCTGCTATACGCATTTGCTTGGTCACTGCTGCCTTTTCCTCGGCTGTCAGTGTAGTTTCAAGTGCTGCGTAATTGGCTTGCTCTGCTGCTGCCATTGCCTTTTTCTGATTGATAACCTCGCCACTCAATGCTGATTGTGCTTTCATCAAGGCAAGCTGTGCTGTCTTTGCGCCTGTGTCAGCAATAGAAGCCGTGCGAGCTTGGAGTGTTGCCGCTGTTTCAAGTTGTTTCTTCTTTGTGTAGAAATCTGTCTGTGCGGCAAGTGCTGCCTTGCGTGTGGCTGCTTGCACATCCACCGCTGCATCAAGTTTCTTTTGTGCGGTTGCAATGCTTGTTGCATTGCCCGACTGTTGCGCCCAATATACCTCATACCGTGCCGCCTCTGTTGCTTGTGTAGCTGCAATAGCCTTGGCTTTGGCTGCTTCTACGCTCTGTGCTGCTGCTCTTACATCGCTACGCATAGCCTCAACCGTTTGTGCTTGGTTGGCTGCTTTGGCTTGCGCCTCTTGCATTATGGCGGCTCTATATGCTGCGCTTTTGGCTGTGAAGTCTTGCTTTGACAAAGCCAAGCGTTGCTCTGCTGTCATAACACCAACGGCTGCTGCCTCGTAACCTTGGCTTGAGGCTGTCAGATTGAGGTTGGAGAGATATTCTTGCTGTTGCGCTGTCAGTAGGCTTTGAATGGCTGCTATACGCATTTGCTTGGTCACTGCTGCCTTTTCCTCGGCTGTCAGTGTAGTTTCAAGTGCTGCGTAATTGGCTTGCTCTGCTGCTGCCATTGCCTTTTTCTGATTGATAACCTCGCCACTCAATGCTGATTGTGCTTTCATCAAGGCAAGCTGTGCTGTCTTTGCGGCATTGTCAAGTACGGTTATTCCAGTGTAACCTTTGGTGGCTACACTTGCAAGCACGGTAGCGGCTTTCACAGAGCCGTAAGCAATGGCTACTGATTTGAGTATGCGCACAACATCATCCATGTGTTCAACAATGTATGTTGCGCCCTGTATGCCAGCGGAAAGCGCACCCTCGGTTTGCTCACCGAAACTATTAAGCGCACTGTCCCAAGCATCCTGCAAGTTTGCAATCTGTCCTGTCAGCGAAGAACTTTGTTTCTCCATGAGCTGATAGAATTGACCGCCCGCATTTGTCATTTTGTTTAGGACTTCCTCAACATCTGGGAATCCGATTTTGCCAGCCGATACCATAGCGTTTATGTTGTCGGCTGTTGTATGGTACTTTTCGGCAAGTTCCTTTACAAGTGGAATACCACGACCCGTAAACTGCCTTACATCCTGTGCGTACAAGCGTCCCTGTACCATTGTCGTACCATACAGATATACTATATCGTTAAGCGGAATGGAAAGACCACTTGCAATATTACCAAGCCTTACAAGCGTGTCGTTTACTTTGTCGGCACTAACACCATAGGCTAACAATTGCTTTGCACCCTCTGCAACTCCCATGAGGTCGAAAGGCGTTTTTGCAGCCGTATCTACCATCTGCTGCATCAAGTCAGTAGCCTTGGCTGTGCTGCCTAACATCGTGCCAAAGGCAAGTTCTAACTGTTGGAACTGACCACGGACAGACACAATGCTACTGACAAGGTTATTCATACCTTGCCCAATCAGATAGTAGGAAATGTATTGCCCCGCCTTTTCTGCCATCTGCTGAAAGGAATCCTCAACCGCTGCTGCCTCTTGTGCTGCCGTGTTGGAAAAGTCCTTTATATGTCGTTCCATTGTCGCTGCCGACACATTGAAATCGTCTATGTCAAGTGTAGCCTTAAAGCCTAATCCACCGCCTATATTCTCCATTTATAACATTCCTTTGATATAGTTCTTAATATCTTCTTTCGTTTTCAATTCCCTGTGCTCAACCTTGCTTTCATCAATGACATTGCCGTTTTCGTCTTTCGGCAAGTCCTTTGTGCGTGGTGCATCCGCTATCATCAGTTGCACATTGAGCCACGAAATACCCCAAAGCAAGTAATCATAAGTCCACCCATAACTGCGCATGAGTTCGCCACGATTACCCCAAGGACTGTTTAATCCCGTTACTCTATCCGCTCCGCTTCGGGGTTTGGTTTTGTCGTTCCGACTTCCCGTATCAATCGAATAGAGGTCGTAAAACCCGCTGGGTTCATCATCTGGCTTATAATGGCTGTGAGTTTCTGCAACCGTGCAACTGTCAAGTGTTCCATAAAGAACTTGGATAGTTCCTTAACCGCTTTGTTTGTCTTGTCGGCAACGCTTGCGTCATTTATAACTGCAACGGCTGCTATATCTGCCATTTGCCTTGTGTACTTGAATAGCCGTTTACTTTCCTGTATAGGCTGTTCCTGTATGGTCTTTTCGTCATACTCAATGCCTATGTACATTTGGCGCAAACGGTCTATTGTGCCAAGGTATAGCGGTTTCACGTTGAATTGGCGCATATACACTTCTTTCATGCGCTCTGTTTCCACATCGGGTATTTCAACAATAGACACGTTCCAATCTTTAGGAATACGCTTGTCGTGCCACACCTTAGTACATTTCGGAAACAGGCGTTTACGGAGGTTGAACCACTTGGAGGGTTTTACTGGGTAAATCTTCAATGGCACAGAAAACTTGCAACCCATTTGTAGCAAGGCTTGCAATGCGTTTTCTTCTATCTCCAAACGCTGTTCTCTCGTTAATTCTTTCTGTTCTTGATTGTTTTCCATATCGTTGTAAAGCAAACACGCCCCCTAACCATTAGGGAAAGGAGGCGTGAATTGGTAAGTTGTTTTGTCGGGTTATCCCGCCTTTGTCGGGTCTGTCATTTCCTCATCAACCGTGAGGGAGTCTTGGAAAGTTACCTTCATCGGTGCAAGACAGATACCCTTTGCAGAATAGGTAATCTCAAACTTTGGAGTGATGCAAACATTGGGACAACCGATATACAATCCCTCTTCTGGCTGCATCCAAACTGCCCATTCTTTATAAACAGGCTTGCGTGGGCGTAACCATTTGCGCTTTGGCTTTGTACCCGATACCGTGCCACCGAAATATCGTGCCATCAAATCCAAATCCGGGTCCATAAGCGTAAGCTCCACGGTCGTAACGTATTCGCCCATAAGGGTAATAACCTTGCTTGATGTTTCAGACTTGTGCTGTGTTACTTCCACATCATCGTCTTTCAACGTACAAGTGTCTTTGTACACATCGCCCAAATCAAGCCATGTTGCACCATTTGCGGGCATAACACCTGCTGTTGTTCCTGCTGGGGTAACATAGATTTTCTTCAACCCCATTGTAGAAAGTATTGGCATAACTTATAAAATTTAATTGTTCGACTTCTTTTCTCTTACAACAATATCCAAGGAAAACGATACAAAATGCTCATTGTGGTTTGGCTCTTGCATAGGTGGATTGATTAGACCAATCACCCAATTGTAACCGCAACCATGCTCATAATGGTTTTGCAGTATCTCCATCGCCTTTTTGCGCAACTCTATGAGCCTTGCAAAATTGGTGTGGAAAAGAGCCTTGCCACATCCTACGCCTTGCGGAATGTCTGGCACATGAATATTGACATTGATACTACCATTACGCACAGACCCCTCACCATCAATAGACCTTGGCACTATTACAATGCCCTCCTTGGAGTAGTCCTTTCGTTGGTAGTCGGGATTTTCCGCATATTCGGTGCTTATCTCCATGCCGTCAATCAGCATTTGGCGCACCCTTATTGCAATTTCTTCTGTCGTTATCATAATACACTGCCAAATAGTTCATCTGCTTTTCTTTTCGCTTTATCCATAAGCATTTGCATCGCCTTTGGAAAGTCTGTTCTCGCTTTGAGTTCTGCGGGCAGAATGACATTGTAACCTCTTGCCTCGACATAGGCGGCATAGTTCATACCAGCCACAATGATAAGTGAGAGAGAGTTTGAAAGGCTTTCAGCCATTTTCATAGCCACCTTTAGCGCATTGTCTGCGCCCTCTCCCTGTTGGACTGCACCACCAAAGTAGAGTATTTCACCATTCCGCACTACGGCATAGCCTATTGAGTTTGTGAGGTTGCCCGTCCTGTCCGTGTAGTTGTGTTTATCCTTGGCATACTTGGTGAGTTCTTCACCTAAGTATTTCAAAAGGTAAATGGCGGCTTCTTCCAATCGCTTTTGGAACAATCGGACTTGTGCGCCTATTGCATCATCACCAAACATCGGAGTTATCCCCATACCTCAATATATTTGCGGTTCATATCATCAATGCCCAACACGGAAAATTCGTCAGTCGTTCCGCTTTCGCTTGTTACTCGCACGGTGCAACCGATAGCCAACTCACCATTGAAGTATTTAGGGATAAACACATCATAGTTGTAGGCGTATGTCTGTCCGTCCGTGCCAACGACTTGCTTTGCGGGGATTGATTTGTCAATCTGACATTCACAGCCTTTCAAAAAGGGTGTATCGTCAGCACTGACAACAAAGCCTGTTGTCGGGTCTGTCTGCACGTTCCCAATAGGCTTGTATTCAAAAGTTCCGTTTATTCTCATAGTTACCACAGATTAGAGCCGTCAGTAATGGTTGGCACTTCATCGAAATTTTCCAAGTCCAAACCGTTCTCACTGCAAATAGCCTTGATGCGCTTACGCAACATATCCACGTTGTAGCCTTGTGAGGATTTTCCGAGGCTATCGCTACTAAGCACCACCATTTGGGATAACACCTTTACGGCTGCTTGTGCGACAATCCTTTTATCCGTTGTAGGGTCGTAGGGCGTTTCTGTGTCGCTCACTCCAACATCGGATAAGGCTTTCATCATAGACAGCTTGCTTGGCACATAAGGCTCAATTTCAGCGGTCAGTGCTTGGAATTTCGTTAGTTCCATATACTGTTACTCTGTTATGTTGTTGTCATTCTCGTTAAGGTATTCGGCAAGTTTCTGTGCCTGTTCCTCTGTCAGATTGCCAAGAGCCTTTGCAACACCACGTTCTTTTGCGTTGGATGCAAGGCTTACACCGATAAGTGTAAGACCCTCTTTCAATGTGTCAAGCGGATAAACCTTACCGTTATAATCTACAACACCTTTGACAACATTTGCATCATCTTTGTGTGCATTATCATCATCAGCGTTGTTGTCATTCTCGTTAGGTGTATCAGACAGGGAAACAATGGCGCAAAAGCCACCGCCAACAAGGGCATTGATACGCTCCACATCAGTAGAGTGTACCAAATCGCCTTTGTTCATAACCTTGTTTTCAACCTTGCCGTGAAATGGCTTGATAACTTTCAGTTCCATACACGAAAAGGTTAGAGTGAAACAAGGGTTGTGTTAGCCTCGTAAGCAGCCTTTGTGGTATAGTAAGGCGTTACACCGTTTTCATCGGCTTTAACAACCTTTTCCTTGATACCACGCACCTGTGCGCAAACAATCTGCCCCATCTCTGTAATGAGCGGTAACAGGCGAGCTGCGCCCTCTGTGTACTCGCCAGCGGTCTGTCCTGTGGATGCACCTGTGCGCCACTTGGAAATGCGAATACCATTGCCAGCGTTGATGTAGTCCACGTTGTCCTCTTCGATAAGCTCACTATCTTCAATGGCGGGCTGTATCTCACCAATGACACCAGCGGGTTTGATAGCGATAAAGTTAGGATTCCACGGCTGTATCGTGTTGCGCTTACCGTCCTTATCCACACCCATCTTGCGCTTTATAACCGTGATAGGCGGTATCTCGTTTTCAGTGAGCAATGCGGAAAGTTCAGACGAAGTTACGACCTGTGCCTGTTTGTCCGTGCCATGAGCAAGCAAACGTGTGGTTGCATCCATGCGCAACCAAGTGTAAAGCTCCTGCGACATAAGAACCTCGCCCGGCTCAATGCCACGGTCACGCAAATCAGAGCAAAGGGCAGAAAGCCACAGAATAGGAATGAGCTTGCCAGCCTTGGTGTTTGCAGTAGTCCAGTTGCATACGCTCACCAACTTGTTCTGCTCTTCCATGCTGTAATCTACCTCATAGGCACGACCACCAGGGTTGTTGATTTCTGGCTTGAACTGCGCCACACCCCAATTGGAGAAAGCCATAAGGCAGATAAAGTCCATTACATCCTTGCAACCAAGGTATGCGTCTTGAATGTCGTGTGTAAGGGTTTTTTCAATCTGCTTTACCTTGTCAGCCTCCTTGAGGCGAGGGTTCTCGTACACTTCCTGTAACTTGCGATAGTCACGGGCAAACATAACGAACTTGTGACCGACACGGGGAATTTCCTTAGTCCATACATCAAAGCCGTCAGTTCTGCGCAATGGTGAGGGGGATTCGTCAGCCAACAGAGTAGCCATGAAACGAATGTTGTACTTGCCCACGATAGCCTCGGCTGTCAATGACATCTGAGGCGTGTTGTAGGTAAACCAACCATCGGAGTACATCTTCTGAAAAAGCGATACTTCCTTTTCAGAGGCTTTGTCAAAGGTCTTTCTCCATGTTGCCAATAAATCCAATGGCGCACCGTTCTTGTGCAAGCCAGTGAATGTTGTAAAAATGGATTTCATTGTAATTTTACCTTTTTAGTGAATAAACGATTAGTACGACTGCGTGAGTTTAACGTGAGGATTGGCAGACAGGAACATTCCCGTGCTGTCTTTCTGTGAGGTCGGAATGGGAGGCACACGCCTTTCATACAATGCGTATTGCATTGTGTCTGCCGACACATCAACGGCTGTTTCAAACTCGCCAACCTCATATTCTTTGAATAATACAGAGTTAGCCTTGCCACGTTCTGCGGCATTGTTAGAACCGTCCTTAACCACCTCTGTAAGCACATCGCCCGCTTTCAGACCGCTAATAGCGGCACTAAGCGTAACGACATACACGCTACCCGTGTTGTTAAGGCAATTGCCGTTGTCAATGGCAGTAATAGTAGGAGCGGAAGCAAACGTGCCTGTAACAGCACCAGCCTTTAACACACTATCACCGACAGCGAAACAAGGAGCGTAGAACTCATCAATGTAGAGCGTTACTTTCTTGTTGTTCTCGTTGTCAATCTCCACGACCTTTGCAGTCTTGATTACTTGCACCTTTCTTGTGGTTTCGTTGAAAATGGCGAGTGTTCCAGCGGGGACTACATCACCCACACGGAATTTCTGACCCTCCACATCAAGATTGAAACCACCCTGTACGATAGACGGGCTACCTGTAAAGATAGGGCGCATACCCGTAAATGAAGCTGTCTTGCGTTTCATCTTTTGTTGTTATTTTGCGGTTATAGACTCCAGCAATGCGTCAGCGGCTTCATCAACTTGCTTTTCGCTTGCTGCCTTTGCACCATCTGCACTGTCAGACATAAGACCGTTGGTTATGCAATCCTGTTTGAGAGCCGACACAGCAGCCTCCACATCTTCATCATCCGAAATGGACTTTGCGAGCCTTTCACGGAGAAATGCGGGGATGTTGTGCTTTTCAAAAGCGGCATTGATTGTGGCGGTTCTTTCGCCCTTGCTCTTTTCCGCTTTAAGCGCATCAATCTGTTCTTGCAGTTTCTTGATAGCCTCGCTTTCGCTTGGATTGCCATTACCGCCACCCTTACCATCTTTGTTGGGGTCGGTGTTGTTCGGGTCGTCATCATCAGCGTTACCCTCTTCACCGTCCTTTTTGGTAGTCTTTGGTTTCGGTGTACCCTTTGCCTTGTTCACCCACCTTGTAGCCTCGCTCTGGCTTGCTGTTGCCACCGAAACTATTAGGTTTGCGGTGCTTTCGATTGCGTCCGTATCGGTCGAATCATCTGCCACGCTGCCACCCATAGCCTCGGTTATCGCTGTCAGACACTTCTCCGATAGTCCCATGTCTTTGCACTTGTCTTTGACTTTTGCAAAAAGTTCTTGGTTCATATTTTTATGGATTTATACCCCTTATTTGGAGTTGTTTACATTCTACTTTTGCAAAGGTAAGCAATTTATTTAATAATGTGTTCAATCAACACAGATAAATTTTACTTGGTAAATTTGGCTTACTTGTGGTCTTTTTGTTCACTTGGTGAATTTTTCTATAAAATTTCTTGCAAAACATTTGGTGTATTTAATAAAACACACTATCTTTGCAATGTGTTTAAGGAACACAGATAACAAACAAGTAAAAACATAACGATTATGAAAGCAATATACGCAAAGGACATAAAGGCAATGGTTAAGAAATTCAACCTCACAGAGGATGAAAGCGAATACTTGAACGACATAGCCGAGGCTATCAACAAGGAGCGCACAGAGATTTGCGAAGAAATACAAATGACACTTCTTTACGGCTCATGGGCGCAAGCAAGGGACAACGCAATCCGTGCATTGCTTGTTTACTTTGGAGCAAAGGCACAGAAAGAAAATGATTTGCGCATGGCACTTGACAAAACGACTTGGGAGATAGCAAAGGTTCTCAAATGCGGCTCTTACCAAGTGATGCAATGGTTAAAGGGCATAGCAATACACAAAGACCGTTTCGGAAAGTTCGTTGAGTGTTCGGACACATTCGGATTGAATTATTTGGAGATAGCATAACAAAGGTAATGCCCCACCTAACCAGTGGGGCAAACAAAACAACATACGACATGATTACAATTATCAATAAATACACAGGTGAGGAAATTTGCAAGTATAGTAGTGCTTTGGTGAGTGAATCCACAAATGACAGTTTTATTGCCCCTGTCAAGGCTTCTGGCATTTTCCGTGGTCGTTGGAATGCTGTTGTTGATTACTTCATTGTACTTGGCGATGGCAAAGGTGGTTACACTGCCACACAATGCTTGCTCAAAGACCAATACGCAGTTAAGGAATGTTTGAATAAAAAATAAATGGTTATGGAATATACAATTGAAGAAATGCAAGCAATGCTGAATATCGTTGCTGCTGTGCTTGGAAACAGACACTTTCAACAGGGTAGTGCATTACGCACATCCACGGTTTATGACATTGACGATTTCGATATAGCAACAATGCAGAAATGGACTGCATACTGGCAGCAAACCATTGACGCAGCAAAAGCAAAGTGATATGGCAATTTCAAACTATACCCCTAAGTGCATGGAGTTTTCCAAGCACTTCAAGGGGATGCAAGGTGTAACGACACACCAAAGCGAGGATATAGACTACAACGATTTTTCGGGGACGGTCTATGTAAACCGCTACGAGTTTGTCTGCATAGACCAAATGGAAGAAAGCGGCTACATGGTGTATATAAACAACCCCAACGGACACGATGGGGAACAATGGGTGTTCGGTTACTACAAGACATTTGGCAGAGCCTTAAAGAAAGCGGCTGCAATCGTAGAGAAAAGAGAATACCCAAAACCGATTGAAATTTGGTAATCACAACTAAAACATACTGACATGGCAACATTAGCAATCAAAATCCCAAAATGGGACATTGAAGAAGAAACGGGCTACAAACCTTTCACTACATTTTGGCAAGATTTCTCCATTGCCGACACATACGGCTTGCAAGCCATTCAAGACACGTTCAACCGTGCCTTTGATGCGTGGAAAGACAATTACAAGTACCTCACAGAACTTGTGCTTGTACTTAATCACAAGATATTCCACCACTATGTAGAGAAAGGCACAGAAGAAGAAAACGAGAAATCCTCTCTTTACAATGAGCTTTGGCGCAAAGCGAATGATTATGCCTTGGATAACTTGCAAGGCGAGCAAGCAGCATACTTTTATCACTTAACAGATTGAGATATGGAACTTACAACAACAATCACACTAACGGAGGGTATGGTGTACAATGCAATGAAAGAGGCAATACAGGAGTTCTTCACGAACTTGCCCTCACAAGCCGACAACAAAACAGCTTGCCCCACAAGTCGGCTGTGGGGGCAGATATTGCGCAATGGAAAGCCTGTAACAGACAGCGACATTGAGCCAGTGAAAGACAATACACTTGGTGAAACAATCTACGGTGTTGTGCTGTTGCGTGGCGCAAAAGAAATAGGGACAATCGAAATGTAAGGATATGGAAACAAAAAAGTGTGAGGTATGCGGACAGACTTTGCCACTGTCCGCTTTCTCCAAGTCCTATAAGGGACGGTGCAAGGAATGTGTGGCAAAACAGACAAGAGAAAAGCGCAACGGCATTATTGCAACAGATAAGCCAAAGCAGATTGATTGGGAGCAACGCAGATACGAGATAGCCAAGGCTGCTATGGTCGGACAACTTGCCTCGCCTGTTGTTGAGGGCATAGACCCCAACCCAAGTATGCAAGATGTTTGTATATGGTCTGTCAAGTTTGCGGATGCACTCATTAACGAACTTAAAAAGTATGATAATGGATAAAAAGACATTCTTTCACAAGGTAAGCCTAATGCGAGCCTCACAGCGTGAATACTTCAAGACACGGAGTAGCGCAGCACTCGCCTCAAGCAAGTTGTTGGAAAGGCAGATTGACGAAGAAATAAAGCGAGCCAAGGCGATAATGACTGCAAAGGCAAAGCTCTTTTATGAGCTTGTGAACATAGACCCACAGGCAAGCCAAGAATGGCTCAACGACCATATCAGAGCAAGCCTTGATTACTTTTTCTGTGATGCGCATATTCAACATCAAAGCGAGTTAAACAGCCATTTCTACGACCACGGATTTAGTGGCACATACGATTTCCCAACACTCGTTATAAACGATATGGGCGATAATTCAGATGATGATATGCTTGAATTTAAGTATCAATATATCAATCACAAGTATCATGTATCATTCTTAAACAGACTGAAAGGTTAGAACTATGCAAAGAACAATTAGATTTCGTGGCAAAGCCACAGGTAAAGGGAATATCCCTACAAATTGGGTGTATGGTGGCGGTTGTTTCGCTGTGGCTGGCAATACGTTCATCTTTGCCGGCCCAACGCCTAAATTCATGGGTAATGGTGTGTACGAGGCTAAGGCTGTTGAGGTACGCTTTATCTGTCAGTCCACAGGCTTGCACGACATATTCAAAGCGGAAGTGTACGAGGGCGATGTGGTACGCTTGGACGGAAACAAGAAATACACCTACATTGTTAAGTGGAGCGAGAAACACACGGCTTTCTTGGCACGTTGCATCCAGACAAAGACAGGACTTGCAAACCTTACCCCATTCGTACCGATTGAAGTAATAGGCAACATATACGATAATCCAAACTTACTGAAAGGAGAAAACAAATGATTGATGAAAAGAAAATAGAAGAGGTTGCAAACAAGGACTCTGTTTTCCTTTATTCCGAGTGGAACACACCATGCAAAGAAGCGTATGTAAGAGGTTTTAAGGCGTGTATGCACTGGCTACGGCAAAGTCTTTGGCATGATGTAAGCGAAAGACCGCCACGATACGACACTTACCTTGTACGGACAAAACAAGGGTGTTTGGACTTTTGCCATTTCGCAACTGAAAAATGGCATAGCAAAGATATTGGCACAGTTGATAAATGGCTTGATTTGGCAGACATTAAACCAAAGGAGGCGTGATGTATATAACAATTACTATCACAAGCACAGCGGGCGCATTTATATGTACCTTGCTGATAGCTTACTTAGTGTTTCGCATTGTATGTTTATTAAGAGGAAAGAAATATAAAATTATGGCAAGTAAAAACAACATTGAAAAGTACATTGAGCGTTTGAAAAAATGTCAGAATATGGGTGATACAGAGTGCGCCCATGCAGACGCAGACAGAGTATTAGAGGATGTCATTCTTAATGAGCTTGGGGATGATTTCAAACAGGTTGTAAATGAATACAAGAAAGTACCCAAATGGTATGCGTAAACTTAGTAAAGATGAAGACACTAACATTTGATGTAATGCTCAATGGGCGTTTTATCTGCACGTTGTTCTACAAGTATTGCCCACTGTTCCCAATAGACAGTGAGGAACTTGTAAAGTTCGTTCTTGAAAAACGCCCCACGTTAAAGGGTAAGCCTTTTCGTATCGCTTTTTAGTTCAAAATGAGTACCTTTGCACATAAAAAAAACAAAATAGCGTATGAAGCAGCAAAGAAAGGTTATTCACGTTGAGCTGAAAGAGCCATACAAGGATAAGCACCATTGGTATTTTGGTAGCATATTAGCAATATACGACATTCTGCCTGTTGATGTAGTCGGCATTACCCACAAATCTTTGTGGAATGTATTAGCGAAAAACGGAAAGTACACGACAAAGACTGCAACAATAAGGCTTGGTGTTCTTCACTCCAAGCAAACCAACAGAGGAAAGAAAGCAACAGGCAATGAAAATTGATGAAATAACACATCAAAATACTATTCTTTCAGATAATTGTTGTATCTTTGCAAAAAGAAAACCTCAAAATTGGGAAGAGGCGTGGATTGTAGTTCCACGCAAAAGCTACCAATGGTGAGGTTTTCTTTTTTTTATTGTATCGCTTTCAATATCGTTTCATTGTCTGACACACTATAAATCACATATTCGCCTGTATAATACTTTCTAACGATTATCCAGCACTTGCGCCCTCCAATGGTTGTTTCAAACAGGTGTAATGCTACCTTTGGTGAATGTTTATCCACACCGCTACCACAATACATCGCATTTTCAATGAGGTTAGGCAAGTCAAGCAAAGCCTCGTTCTTGACTTCTACATCATAGAATGGTTGGTTGAGCCATTCCTTAACACTTCGCTTTGGCAAGGTTGCAGTTACATTGAGGTCTGGCAGCGTGAATTGCTGTGCGCACAATGTTTCAATTGCAAGCTGCTTTATTTCCTTGCGCCTTTCCTTTGCTTTTTGTGATAACGGTTTCTTGATTGGTCGCTTGCCATTGAGTGCATCCGTTATCCGTTGTTCATTGTCCTTGTAGAAATATGGTAGTGTTCCAGCACCCTTTGCTTTCTCCATACGTTCCGCATTGTCCCTTGCCCATCTGACAAAATGTTTTGGAATGTCGGTTACTTCATCGGCACACTCTACGCTGTTAGGACTTTTGCCATCAAGGATGTAGTCAATCATCTTTTCAACCTCGCCATGTGTGGCAAGCACAGGCACTTGGTAGCAACGGCAATTCGGATGCCAGCCAGTCAACTTTATTGTCTTGGGATAGATACCTTTCAAATCATCGCAAATGTCGGGGACAGGGTGGTTGTTGCTCAACTTGATTTCAATGCCTATGACAAAGGGCATATCTTGCCATCTGTCATATTCTGCCGTGCGGTAGGCGATATTGGTTTCAGTCCTTGCAAGCCTTTGGGCATTTCTGTATGAGGAACGATAAACGCCTCGTCCGGGGTGGTAGTCCTTGGGGTTATCATCTATCCATTTGTAAGACTGACTTTCTTTGTCATATATCCTACGTTTCCACACTCGCCCATATACAGGATTACCGTTTTCATCTTCACCTACCTTTACACGGAAACGCCTATACCATCTATCGGGGTCGTTCAAATACTTCTGAATGGTGGTAGCCAAGCGATTTGCAGCCGTACCCTCACCAATAGCCAAGTCAAGCGTATTCTCCAACTCTTTCTTGTAGGCTCCCGTGTATCTCCACACCCTTTGAGAAAGGTTCAATCCGCTTGCGCCTGTCTTTCTTGAAAAAAAGGCTTTCATCGCTTCTTGGTTGTGCTGAAAGTATTTTGCGAAGAATGGGTTTTCAATCGCACTATCACCAAACACCGCCTTAACAAGTTCGTCTGTATGCTCGTTTGATTTGAGCCATTCCCTTTCTACTCCCTTGCGTATGGTCTGATAGATACGGCTATACATATTGCGCAACATGGGCGTTACTTGCTCGCTATACCCATAATCAGCAAAAGAGAACGGCTTTCCGCTCTCCAAATCTGTATTCTTCACCAAGTTAATAATCTGCATCATCACATCACGGTACACTGCCCTAACATTGGCAGCATACCCCTCTGTACGCTTGAATAACTCGGCTTGCGTTTTCTTATAGTCTATCTTTGCCATTGGTCTTTACTTCTTGCTGAATTTGTCGCAAATATCCCTTTCAAGAAACTTGGAGTATTGGAAGAACTCGCAACGGCACAAAATCATGTGTCCGTCAAGTGCCTTGCTGTGTGGGTCGTATGAGTGTCGGCAATCCTTGCACGATAATCCTAATTCCTTTGGTGATTTCGTTTTCTTAGCCATTGAATAAATTTTTAATCAGTTCTTCTTTCGTGGGGAAACAAGCACTATCCAAGAAATACAAGTGCTGTGGGTTGTTGCGTGTGCCTGTATTGGTATGCTCCACGTTACGCACGAATGTACGCAATGAGTTACGGAACACCTCAATGCCAGCAATGCGGAAACAATGCGGTCTATTGTTAAGCATAGTCCACACTTCATCACCTATGTTGTATTTGGTCTTTACTTCCATTATTCAGCCTCCCCGAACACGTCCATTTTGTTTAACTCCATTTGCTGTGCAAGTCTTTCGGCTTGCTCTGTCTTAATACGCTCCATTTCTGCCTTGCTGTCCTTTACAAGGTAGGACTTTTCAACATAGCTTTCAAGGCTCAATGCGCCATCGTTGTACTGCTTGGAAAGGTCGGCAAGCATTTCACTTACATCATCACCAAATGGTTCTTGGAACTCATGCCCCAAATCAAGCGCATCATATTCTGCCTTGTGTCGGTAGTCAAGCACGTTGCCCATTATGGCTTTCATCAACGAGGCGTGTCGGTTCATATACCCATCGTGCTTTTCCTTGTGTCGCTCTGCCTTAATGACTGCAAGCAACATCACTTTGCGTATAGCCTTTGCCGACAGGTTGCCGAGGCTTTTCATGTTGTCAAAGTCTATGTTTGGAGTGAACGACTTGGAAAGAATGTGCTTATCCAACCGCTCAAACTGATTTTTCTTGCTCTCGCTTGCCTGGTCCCATGTGAGGTAACGCACATCACCGCCATTTTTGAGGATAAAAAGTTTTGCCTCTTCCTCTGACTTGGGCAAAGAGTTAAGGATTTCAGCGGTTGCCACCATTGCGGGATTGGCGAAGCGGTCGTTTACATCCGCATCCACGCTTTCCATGTTTTCCTCACGCTCAATCATCGGCTGTACATCTGCGTGTTCTGGCTCTTGCTCAAACAGCAACACAGGTATCTTGCCTATCGGGTTTGCCATTCTCTGAACTTCCCAACCGACACTACCACGCTTGCACAGATAGATTGTATCTGCCGTATATACATCTATGTGGTGAATAGTTCTGTTGCCTTGCTCTGTGAGGTAGTAACCCCAAGCAAAGGCTTTAAGCCGTCCGTATTGGTCTTTAAGCGTGTATATATCATCGTTGTTTTTCTTGCTCAACACATTCAGCAAAAGCCGTGGCGTGTTGTCTGCATCCCTGTAAACGTGGTAGAGAATGGCAGCACAACCCTCCGCACCTGCTGCTCTCTTGGCTTCACGCACGGCACTGTCAAAGCGTGTTTGGCGCATCAGTTCTTGGTAGAAGTCAAATGCGTTGTCTGTGTTCTCTGACAATTGCGACCATTTAACAGGTCTGCCATACAGGAACACAAGGGCAATCTCATTGATGAATTTCTGATAGGGGATAGGTATTTTGTTGCGCTTGCTCCATCGTAGGAAATTGCCCTTTTTGTCGAACACAGCCCTGTCCTTGCGCTCCATTACCTTGTGAGTGCTCACCTCGTACTCCAACAGATTACGGCTCGCCACCTCTGAACGGCTACTAAGCATAGCAACCGCCCTTGTTACATCGCCAGCGGTTAGAAGTTCATCGAAACTTTGCTGATAACCAATAGCCGCCTTTAACTCGTTTGTGATAGTCTGAATTATGCCCATTGTATGATATTGTTATGTTAAACCTAAAATTCGCTCTATGTTATCGGGTATATCCACTTCATTGTAATCAAACCAACAGCGCATGAGAAACATATCTCGCCAGTCGGGAGAACAACCGATTTCCACCTTGATTTCCTCTTTCGGCTTTAGCTTCAGCTTGCCGTCACTGTCCGCTTTCCACGTTTGCAGTTGTTCAAGCTCTCTCGTTATTTGCTCCCTGTCGGCTTGGCTCACCAAATCCTCATCAATGCCTACTTCATGGGCGTTAATGTGTTCTGCGAGCTTATAACCGCATTGTGTCTGTAAGTTTTGGTAGTTCTCACCTTGCATAGCCGTGGAGTTATTGACAAAGCCGTTGCAATCGCAATTATCAACAACACCACCGCCCACACCATCCTCATCAACAATCACCCTGTGATTTGGTATTCGGTATTTCCTTTGCTTTGTGATTATCCATGTTTGAATGTCCGTTGTCTTGCTTATGGCAAAGCAAACCTTGTCAATGATGAAATACCCATCCCATACAGCCAAACGTGCATGGTCGGCACCAAAACGGGCAATATCACCCGTTATGTAGTGCTTGCCTGTCCGTATGGCTAACTTGTTACCGAATATGGCGCATATATCATCATGTGAACAAAGGGCGTTGGGGTTATCGTCATACTCCCAATCTCCAAGAAACAGACGGGCAAACTTAACCTTGTCGGATGTCGTTTTCAATCCCTCTATATAGTCGGGGTCAATGAATGGGTTTTCCTGTACCAAGCAAGCAATGTAGTAGCGGTATTCTGCAAGCTGATTTGCCTTGTATGGCTTGTAGAAAATATCGTACATCCAATTTTTCTTGGGGTTACAGGTGATGAATAGCTTTCGCTTTAGTCCGTATTCTTCATTAAGGCAGCGACCGATACGAGTTTTCAGCGTGTCATACGCTCCAAAGTTCACCTCACCGCCCTCTTCAATCCAACCGCCTGTGAACTCAATAGAGCCGTAGCGTTCATATAATGGGTCAGACGGCTTATATTGCAAGTCAAGAAAATCAATGCGTGAGCCATTGTAAAACTGAATGTAGTTCAACTGTCCGTTGAAACTCCACAAGTCCTCTGGCACTCCATACATCGTGCAAACTCGCTTGAATGTGATGTAAGTTGATTGCGTGATACGCTTCAACTCGGCACGACCAATAAACCATTTTGTACCCGGATAGGCAAGACACATAAAGAGCAACCACACGGCACCCGTCCACGACTTTGCACCACCAGCAGCACCACCATACAGAATTTCAACGTGTTCGCTGTCTGTAAGTATGGTTAAGGCTTGCTGTTGCTTGTCGTGGTTCTTTCCGTCACGGCACGTTATAAAATCGAAACGACCACGGCGGAAAAGCTCCGTTTTGACTGCAAGAGCCATTGGCATTGATATGTCTTTATTGTTCCTTGCCATTCTTTGCGCTGTTCCTTATCTTGTCAAGTAGCGTGTTGTATTGTAATAGTTCTTCATCGGACAGAGCCGACAAATCCAAGTTGTTAGACACATTGGCGTTTATCTCGCCCTCTATGTTTTGGGTAGCCTTGCCAAACACACGGTCAAAGAGCATTTCAACCGTGGATGTGCGACCGTACCGAATATCTGAATTTATAGCCGAAATGATGTTCAATACCCAAATGGGCGTGTCCTTGTTTGGTTTTGTCCTGTCGTTGGGGTCTTTCAGTAGCGGTTCAAGTTCCGCTGTTGAACTCTCATAAAGGTGCTGTATGACTTTGAGTATTTCTTCTTTGCTGCTTTGCGGATTTACCTTTTTGCCTGTTGTGGTCTGAATGTATTTAAGCACAGAAAGATTGCCCCGACCCCTTTTCTTGGGTTGGTTCTCGGATGTAAAGCGGTTGCCCTTTTTATTTCCTTTCTCAAATAGTGCCATTCGTTGTAAATTCGTTGATTTCTTTTTATAGCGTGTTTGTCAAACACACTTAATAACTGCAAAAAATCGGACAGCGAAAAACACCGCCCGACTTCTTTACTTGGTAAATCGGCTTTTATGCCTGTTCCTCTTGTGCTTTATACTTATCGTAGAACCAAGCGACCAAGCCACCCTCCATGTAATTATCCAAATCGTCATAGGCATCCAGTTCATCCATGAGTGCCTCGGCTTTGTCAATTACACCTGTGAGTAACTTTTGCTGTTCATCGGTAGCGTTCCACACTTCGATTTCGCCATTTAGCTGCTGCTTGATTACTTTAATCTCGTCAGCGGAAAGTTCAATCTTTTTCATCGTTATGTTGTTTTATTAAGTTGGTCGTTCATTTAGAGTTTGTACTTCTTGGCGATAGCCTTAACCGCCTTTGTGTATTTGTCAGACTTGCCATGTACTGCCTTGGTTACGGTTTCTGCCCAGAACTCGCTAACATTGGTTGTGGCATACTTGCCATAGCCTTTCTTTTTCTTGTCACGACTCCATTTCTTGTATAGGGCGTTTACTTCCTTACCTGCTGCCTTTTGGTTTGCGCCTGTCATGTGGGCGTTCCATGTAGCGTGTGCAAGTTCATGTGTTACCGTATGAGCAACAGGCTTGTTTGTGGTCGTACTCCAACCGCTTTTGTAATTCTTGGAGTGTTCCCTTGATACATTCTTTGCGCCTGTGTCGAAATGCTTTCTATCCAAGTACACAGCCTCGGACTTGCCGCCCCTTGTAACGTGAACACCATAGGCAGAACCGCCCAAATCGGCTAACTTCACGTTTCTTTGACGCACACCCATAACAGCATGATAACGAGATATAGCCTCTTTTGTCGCTTTGTACATAGCTTTGTCTTTCATTTCAACGAGTGAACCAACACGGCTTATTTTGCCCTTGTATTGTCCACCTCCGTCATTGGTTCCAGCCTTAACGCCAGCACTATTTCTTCCCATAGCTGTTTACTTTTGACGATAAAACAATGAGGGGTTGTCAAGTACGCTATCAAGCACCACCAATCCCTGTTCCTTTGCCTTGATTTCCTCTTTGAGTTTTTCAAGTTCTTCTTTTGTAAGTTGGCTTTCGGTCAAACCGTTTTCTTCCAACACTTGCTTTATTTTATCTTCCATATTGCAAAGTTATATATTTAGTTGTTCTTTTTACTATAATCCCATCCGTATTTCTTGGCAAGTATTTTCATAACCTTGTGGAAATGTGTAACTTCTGCTCTTGCTATGTTGCTTTCATTCCACCCTGTTTTGGTTAGATAACTATGCCCCTGTTTAGATACTGTTCTGTTCGCATCCGCAAAAGCCTTTGACGCTTCATCTGCTGTTACACCCCAACCGCCCTTTGGACGCTTCACCGAAAATGTGTATGTTGGGGTTACGGCTCGCATTTCTTTTGCATTTGTCCTAACGGCAGACCTTATATCATCACTTGAAAATGAGTTACCAATACGCTTTATGCCACTTTCGCCAAGTGAGCGAGGGTGATTGTGGGTCAATATACTATTTGCGGGTATCTTCTTGGGGTCAAATCGCACCTGTGCGCCCTTGCCACCGATTGAAGAAACAATATCGCCCTTGGAGTTGAAAACGTGCAATGTTTCATCTTTGTTGCGCCTGTATTTCTGTTCCATGCCTACGATATTCTTAACCATTTTTGCAGTATATCCCTTTTCGGTTGCACCTTTGGAGCCGCCAGAACTTCCACCCTTACCGCTTGATGTTACGCCTCCGCTGTTCCTACCCATAGTTTACTTCTTTTTAGCGTTGATAAAATCGGTAATGTAGAGTAATCCGTGCTTTCGGCAAAAGTCTTGGATTTCCTCACCACCACCATAAACCACCAAGTTAGGGCGTTCCAATCCGCTTATTTCCTGTGCCACTTGTAGGTCAGACTTCAAACTTTCCATCCAACCGTCCAAACCACGGGTAAAGAATGCGTTATACCCCTTTGGTATGCCCATTTTGTTGTAATCAATAAACTTGTGGCTTACATTGAGGTCTGCATATACCTTAATGCCGCACTCTTGGAAATAGCGAGCAAGCCACCGCTTTTTGTAGATAAGTTGAACGCCCCACGCTTTAGGCGTTTGGTCGTGGCAACTACAATTCGGCTCAACAATAGCCTTGCATCCGCTTGTCAGTATCTTTATGGGGTCTTTGAACAAAGCCTCAAAGCGATAATCATCTACATAGAAATGATAGGTCGCTACATCCTTGCGTAATCGGCTGTTCGCACCCCACGGACTAAGTGGCAACTCAACCTTGCCAGCTTGCATTTCAAGCAACAGGTTAGGTATTTCCATTTCGTTGTCGCTCTCATAAAGCACATCCTTGTACATGGAACGATAGAAAGCCTCCTTGTCGTTATCTTCATCGTCAGTGTCGCTTTCTTCATCTTCTGTGTCGGTGCTATCCTCACTTTCGTCTGCCTGTTCCACCACCTTTGCAGTTTTCTTGCCCTTTCCTTTCTTGGGTTCTTCATCCTCGCTTGGAATATCCAAACCTATAAAGTCAAAGTTTACATCTGCAAAGGTTGTTTCCACTTGCAAGGCGTTGTAGTCCCATTCGCCATTATTGATGTTGTCCCTAAGAATGAGGTCAGCCTCTTCTTCGGGTGTGGTATCTTTATACAGGACGGTAGGCACTTCTGCCACCTTGCATTTCTTGGCTGCTTTCAACCTCTGATTACCGCACAAGACAATGAATTTGCCCTCACGCTCAATAATGGCAAGCGGTCTGTGTTCCCAAAAGCCATTGATACGGATAGAATCAACAAGCCTATCCAAGTCAGCCTTATTGATTGTACGAGGGTTTTCGGGCAACGGATGCAATTCAGACACCTTGCGAAACTTCATAGGCTCACTTTTCATCTGTCACCTCACTTTCTTCTTTGTCCGTAGGAATATCCGTGCAATCGGGGATAAGATTAGCCTCATCCTCAATCACACGGAAACATTTGCGTATGTATTCAGCCAAGCGTACAAGGCGGTAGTGCTTTCTGTATTTCAGAAAGACAAGTTTACTGCCGTCATTGGTATCTACACCCCAACCATAGAAACGACCTCTGTAATCAAGCGGTAGCTTTACCCTGTTGTCATAAAGATACACGCTATCAGCCACAACCTTTGAGATTGTAGCCGTGCGATTGTATCTGCCGTTAAGGAATATAATTGCCTTATCGCCCTGTTGCAACGCGGCTTGGGGCAACAAAAGCACGACCTTTGAGCCTATCCATTCCCAACCGCCCAGATACAGGAAAGCCAAGACCAACAAAGCCGTTGTTATGCTTAGAATTATCGTTGTCATATCGTTGTAAATTTACTTAGTGAATACCCTTTGCAAAGATACTAATTTTGTGTTTAATAAACACATATTTAAGCAGAATTTTACCTATAAACCAAAAACAAGCATTGCTGCATCACGATTATGTTCATTCGTGCGACCTTGCCATTTTGTGATTGCTTTGAAACTCTCGCCTGTCAGCTTGGTTACATTACGCTTGGGAGCAACCATTTCATACTTGATGTTAGCCTTGTCTTTGCACAGGTCTGAAAGGTAATCATCCCATATACTTGCATCACGTTTGACAGAGCCGACACCTTGCAGTTTCTTTCGCTCTTGCTCACGGCTCATTCTCTCTGTTCCGAACCAAGTTCTTTGCCGTGGGTCTTCGACACGCACCACCACATCTATGCCAGATTGGACGTATTCATTCACTATCTTCATAGCCTTGTGGATAGCCATTGTTTCAAGCAAGAGAAACTGCCCACCGCCCCATACAGCCACGCCTGTATGCGTTCCTGTGTCTATTCCGATATAAGCCTTTCCAATAATCTTAGCCATTGCCCTTTTTGATTTTGGTTACAAACTCGCCTGTCTTAATGTAGCGTAGGCGCATCATAAACATCATCTTGTAGTAGTTTTCACGACCACAAACCTTGATTACATCCTTTTTGAGTTTACGAGGTAAACGGATTGATTTAATTGTTCTCATTTTGTTTTGTCTTTTTGTATTCTTTCATTGCTGAATGTAGGCTGTTGGTGCTGTCAAGCAACGTAATGAGCTTATCAACATCAATCATCTTTTCACCGTCCAAATACGCCCACACATTACGCAGTGCATCCGCAATGGCTTTTGCCTGTTTCGCCTCCTTGAGGGAGCTTTGCACTTCCTTGTTGGTGGCAGTGGCACGACCATTGGCTTTTGCAGTTCTCAACGCTGTTTTCGCTGCTCTCACTTGGTCGCTCTCATGTGTGTAGCTGTTGCTTATCTCTCTTGCTGCCATTGCCGACAACTCGCCAGTGGCTATTTTGTCTTGCAAGTATTGGGGCAAGTCCAACAGCGAGAGGCACTTGCTGATAAATGCGGGCGATTTCTTGAACTTTTCGGCTATCTCAACTTGTGAGTAGCCAAATTCTTCTTTGAACCGCCTAAACATTATGGCACATTCCAATTCGGAGAAACGCTTACCCTCGTTGCGCATCATCTGCTCAATGTAGAGCTGTTCGGTTGTTGCGCCTTTCGGTGCTTTAAGTGCCTTGATGAATGGAATGTTTGCACCCTCCGATATTGCAAGCATTGTGGCACGGTATCGTCTTTCACCGTCCACCAGCTTGTATTTCTCTACGCCTTCCTCTTTGTAGGGGATAACAGTAACAGGATTAAGCACTCCATTTGCCTTTATCTGTTCTTTGAGTTCTTCCAAGTCAAAATCTCTACGCACATTGAAACCATCCATTACGACAATGTTTCTTGGGTCTATCAGAAACAGGTCTGTGCGCTTTGTTGCGTTCACTTCCATATTAAGATTGTTTTTATTAGAATAAATATTGCGTTCTTTGTTCCCATTCAAGCCGTTTCATCGCCTTTTCAAAGTATTTGGGCAATATCTCACATCCTATAAACTTGCGTTTCTCCTTGTAACACGCAATGGCTGTTGAAAAACTGCCAGCATACGCATCAAACACCACATCACCCTCGTTGGAGTGCAACATCAACAGGTGGCGTAACAGATTGATTGGCTTTTCCGTTTCGTGTAGCCTGTTCTTTGCCTGTGGCGGTTGGTCGTGAAAGGTTTTCATTTGCAGTTCATAACCGAGGTTGTTGTACGTTACACCCTTGGAGCGCACATATACGATAAATTCAAGGTTATTGATGTAGCAGCCATTGCCCAACGGCATAGGGTTCGGTTTATCCCACACAAGCAAGGTTGCCACATACCCCTTGTTTTCCCACCATGTCATTATGCGCCCTATCTGTTTGTTGGAGCAAAACACGCAGATGTTCACTCCCTTGCAAATCCGCTCAAACTCGCCAAACACCTTGTCATAGTCAATACCTTGCGACACGAAATAAAGCGAGCTGTTCTTGCGTGATTGGATTTGCTTTCTTGTGCAAAAGTCCCCATGTGAGCCTCCACCGTTCAAATCCAAGTCGTAGGGAATATCAGACAGTATGAAGTCCACGCTGTTGTCTGGCATATCTTTCATCACATCCATGCAATCGCAATTATAGCAAGTGCAGTTCTTCAGTACCAGTGGCTCATTCATCATCAAAGTATTCTTCGTTTTCCTCAATGAAATTATCCATTGCATCATCGCACCAAGTACCCTCGCACAATCCATCCGCTCTATGGTCTATATCGCCATTGCGCCACGGACAGAACTTGCATATTTCTTCACCGAGTATATTTTTATATTCTTCTCTACTCATAGCATTATACTTTTGCAACTCACGCCTTGCCTTGCGTAAATCTTCCGCATCAAAAACATTTGCGCTCATAGTCAGTATCTGAAATCTGTAAAGTGGATTATCACTCCCTCAAACACGTTGCTCTTGCATCCGCACTTGCCAAAGAAGTAATCCACGAAATCATCAACACTCAATCCGTCATTGCTTGCCACATCCTCAACAGGCACACGCTTGTTGTCAATCCAGCACTGAGGCAGCGCATCATCAGACGAATATGTCATAGTTATGTATTGCAGTCCTATCTGGCTTAACTTCTTCAACTCTCGCTGTTCCGAGCGGTAAGGTCTTTCCGTCCATTCACGCACAGAAAGTATTTTCTTTCCGCTGTTCACTTCCTCACACCGCTTTGCCCACAATCCGCTTGCATCCACACGCACGGTATGTATTTTGTGGCTTGCGTAGAGCAAGTTTGCAAACATCGTAGGCTTTCCCTCTTTCTTGTGCTTTACGGGAAACACTCTGTTCAACATCAATATTACATTCTTTTTCATGCTGTTTTAATTTTGGATAACCATTGTTCGTAAACTCTACTTGCGATTTGCGCAATCATTACAGGCGGTACGCTCATTCCACAAACGTAATATGGCTTTTGGTTGCCAAAATCGTAGTCTGTCGGGAAAGAGGACACCTTGCATACACTTTCGTTTGAAAGCCAGTTCATGCCCCAACTTGGCATAGGCGAAGCTTTTTGCCGATACCCGGCTAATATCGTGGGGTGTACCATATTCTTATCAACCAAGGCGCATTGTTGGTATTTCGTTTCCTCGCCATTCTTCAACCGCTTGTATTCGTCAATGTAGCAAGGTGTTGTTATCGGGTCGCCAAGTGTGAGGTGTGCATCCTCGCACGTTATAGGCTTTTCGTCAAAATTCAGATTGATTAAAGGGTATGTGTCAAACAATGTGTGTGCGGTCGGTACATACTGTATGAGGTCGTTTCTAAGGCATACAAAGAAAACACGTTCCCTGTGCTGTGGCACACCCATGTATTGCGCATCAAGCAAGAAATGCTGACAGGTATAACCCGCATCCTCAAACTCCATGTGAATACGTTGAACGTATTTCTTGGCAGCACCTTGGAGCAATCCTTTCACGTTTTCAGCGATAACAACCTTTGGGCGCAACTTGCGTACAACATCTATGAAATCGAAGAATAGCGTATCAAGCACTTGCTCTGTCTGTCCCTCTCTGAAACGCTTTTCCTTTCCCCATGTTTCCTGTCGTGTCCTTGCCATTGCTATTGTGAATGTGGAGCAAGGAGGCGAGCCGTCCAGAATGTCAAGGTTGTACAACGCATCAGGAAATGCAGTTCTTTCCTTGAATGTCTGTATCGGTTCAAGAAAGGCATATCGTGGGTGATGATTTTTCTCGTACAAGTCCATAACACGCTTATCAATTTCGTTGCATCCAACCACATCAAAGCCAGCTAATTTGTACCCCATAGAACTACCCCCCCCCACAAGCAAAACAACTGAATACCGTACCTTTATCTTTTGTGAAATTGGCATTTTTCAGCGTCCAATTGTAATTGAATTTATGTTCCATCTGTTCTAACATTGTTCATCAAACACACTTAGTAAGTAAATAAAAAACGCTACTTGCGCCTACTTCCACCGTGCAACTCTATCACGTTGAAACTTTTGAAACGGTCAATCAGTCGTTTCTCAAAGCGTTCTTTCAGTTCTCGCACCGTCAGATTGCTTGTTATGTGATAGCGTTTGCCGTACTGTTGGTATATCTCGTAGCGAGCAAACAGAAATTCATCGGTTATCTGTGTTAGCAGCGTTCCAAAACTCTTTTGTTTTTCGGTAGCCAGTCCCAAGTCGTTAAGGCACACTCCGAATGGAGCAACACCATCATAAGCCTCTTGTGTGCTTGCGCCTTTCTGCTCATTGTATGTGTACTTGTCAATATGCCCATATACCTTGTGGTAGTTCATTAGTTGGGTCATGCTGATATTGCGAAAATAGTTCTCGTTATTGGTCGCTCTAAGGTAGTCCGAAAAGATTTGCATTATCATGGTCTTGCCTGTGCCGGGTTCACCGACAAGCAAAATGTTCTTGTGGAGCTTGTAATCTTCATCGGGGAACACGTTTTCAGCCAAAATGCAGTTGTTAAAGTAGTAGGTCAAGAAACGCAACACCTTGGAGTTGTGTTCATCAACAACGAAATCCGAAAACTCACGCAGCATATAGTTCTTGCCAATGCTGACAATCAGATTAACGTGTTGTGCGTATTCGTGAGGGTCTGTAAGGTCATATCTAAAACCTTTCAGAGTAGCCCTCCTGTGTTGTGCTATCAGAGCCTCCGACCGCTGTTTGGTCAAGTGGTAACGCTCCGCTTGCATATCTCGTATTATTTTCAATGCCTCTTCCTGTGTTTGGGGCAATTGAATTGGTTTGCCGTTGAGTTCCATATCTTAAATATTCTTCGTTGTACTTATCCACTACCCAATTGAGGATAGCCTTGTAATCACTTTTGTACCGCTTGCCTTTTGAGCCTTTATAGTTGTCAAGCATTTCAATCATCCGCTTTGCGCCATCTTCCGTGTGTTCCGCACAGAGCTTGGCATATTCATCACGGGTAAGTGTAACACATTCGGCATAGTGGTACTTTCTCTTTTTCTCAATCAGTTGCTTTTGCTTTTCTGTGAGTGGTGGCGGTACATCCTCGCTGCCTGTATCGTTGGAGAATAGCAAAGGCTGTTCTTGCTGTGTATGCTTGGGTGGCGGTTCTTTTGGGGTTGGTGGCACAACATCGTTTTCTTTCTCTGTGAACGGTGCTTTGTCATTTTCAGTCAGCCGTTGTTTCATTGCATCACCGCCTTTCTTGCCAGCATTGCGCCTTTTCTCGCTTATATCAGCCTGTTTAACCATGTCGGCAGAATAGTACACGCCTTTGTGGTTTAACGACAGCACACCGCAATCTATGAGTTCCTGTAATGGTTCATCGTCTGTAAGACCCAACAACACTACCAACTCATTTAATGTGTATGGTGTGTTGTTAGGCTTTACAAGCATACCACGTTGGGAACTTTCCCACATATAGCAGAGCATTGTTACCCACACACCCTTTGCCATGAGCGAAAGGGTATTGATACGAGGGTCTGACAACCACACCCTCGTATCAAAAGGCATAAGTGAGTATTTCCGCTTGTCTGCCATACGCTAAGTGTTATGCTTCCATGATTGCAATGTCGGGCGCAATCTCACGAATTTTAGCCAGCACATCATCAATGCAACGGTCACGGTATTCATCTGCCACTTCCTTTGCACCAGGCGATACAAGCTGTAAGAACACATCACCGTCTGTAAGGTAATGGTCAAACTCCACCTCAATAGGCGTTTTCTCCGTACCCTTGAAAATGGAGAGGTTCACCGTGAAACTCTTGGGCAGATTGCTTTCCACCTGTGTACGGTACACATCGGCACGACTTCCAGACGGGTCACGCTGCTTCTCAATCTCCGACTTCGCATTTGCAGTGAAGTTCTTGAGGGCAGATACAAGTTTCATGTTCTCGCTCTTGTCAGCGAATACGGCACGGTTAAGGCGCAAGAACTGACCCAACTTTGCGGGAATCCAACCCATCTTTTCATCGTTGATGTGGAATTTCTCAAAGATTTCCGAATAGGCAGCCTTGCCTACAAACGTGGACTTAGTGTAGTAATCGCTTTCGTTGATTGTGAGCGTGATTGTCATTTCCTCACGGTTCACTACGATATTGGCTTTCTTCTGTTCGATAGTGTCAATTCGCTTTGTGAGCCAGTCAAGAGGCGTAGAGAGTACGCCTGTCACGTTGATACTTTCGGGTTCTTTCAACTCCAACTGCTGAACTTTGGGTGCAACACCCTCACGCAGTATTACTTCGATAGGATTTTCGCCTGTGTAGTTGCCGATATTAACGGCAATCTTTTCATTGTTTTGCTCCATTGTTTTGTTGTTTTACTTGGTGAATAACTTAATCTTCTGTTCCTGTTCTACGCACGAATTGCATAACGGTACGCTGTCTTTCTTCGGGGGTAATCGGTCTTTCCTCCAACTTGTAACCCTCTGGCGAATAAAATGCAGTCTTTCCCTCGTCCACATCTACGAACTTGAAACAATCGCCCTTTACATACTCGCCTCTTGCTTTGAGTTCATCAAGGATTAAGCCTCGTCTTTCAAGCAACGGCTTTATGCGTCCCTTGTAGTCGGCTCTGATTTCAGCGAGTTTATCTTCAAGCTCTGCCACTTGGATAGACACGTTTTCCAGTTCCTCACGCCTTGCGTTCACTTCGTGCTGTTCAAACTTGCGTGTGTAGCTACGCTCAACAATTTGGTCGCAGTTGTCACGCAATAGCTGTTCCCTTTTCTCTACGGGTTCATCAGCAAACATTAAATCTTGCATAACTTATCTTGTTTTGGTTAAACTTACTTCAAGCGTTCACCCACAGAGAAATTGAAAGCTATTGCCTCCGCCCACAGCTCCAAGAACTGCTTGCCAAAGTATTCAGCCTTTTCTTCTGTGTCAAGGCACAAGCGGAAGCCACCGTACGCATGCGAGTACGAGGAACGAGTAGCCGCAATCAGATAACCGAAACCCGCAGGCGCACCATGATACGCAATAGCAGACAGGAGGCAACCCCTTTCTTTATCGCTCATACCGTCAATCTCACTTTGGTTGTAAAGTGCAAACCAAGGGTACCAGTAAATACGATTTCCATCGGGGTCTGGATATACCTTAACCTCACCACCCCAAAGAGCCTTGCAAATCAGCTCCAATTTCATTTGGGCGATTATGTGCTTAGACACACCAGCCTTTGACAGCGTTTCTTCATCTACGCTTTCGCCCAAAGCCTTGCAAGCATCTGCATAAGAGCGTATAGACTTGTAATCTTTAAGACTTGGCTTGTTGTCGTCTGTCGGCTCTATCTTGCCAAACAGAGCCACAAGCACTTTCTTAGTGCTTTCGTCTGCCACTTCAAAGGCAGCTTTAAGGTTGCTTTCGCTCACCTCAATCTTTTTGCTTTCGTTGTTCATCGCTTAATCTTTTAAGTTTCTGAATATTCTTTTTTGTTATTCTCATTGCGTTGTACACCCTTGTATTTGTGTCCTTGGGCAACAACTCTAAAATCATTGGAATGTGCCTTACCAAGTCAGTAACCACGTTGTTAGGTACTTGTATCATCGCTTGTTCTCCAATATTTATCGGGGTCGGGTATTTCAATTCCAAGGTATTCACGCCCATACTCACGCAGTTTCTCGCAATAGGTGGAGAATGTCAGCGTGTCCATTGTTGCAGTTGATGTCGGAAACTCCACAATCTCGCCCGTGTGCCTGTTTACCACACTGTCCTTGGCAAGCATATTCTTGAAGTATTCGTGTACTTGCTCAACACTCACAAACTCCCAACCAGCCTCCAAGAGTGCATCAAGCAGCATGGGGTATATGCAACCCCACAGCCATCCGTTTTGGTCGTTTGAGCGTGGCTTGCGCATCCGCTTAACCTCAATCCTATACATTCCGTCACACACTTGCCTAAACCATTCGTAGAGCGGTTGCAACGTGAACAATCCTTTTCGTTTTTCAACCAAGACCTTTGCCATATCAGAACTTTGTAATGTCAATATCCATATTTGGAGTGGCAGCATACACGGCTTTGCCTGTCTGCCTTTCGATTTCAGATACAAATTTCAACCTGTCGCTGTTGTGGTCTGACAAGTGCAAAAGCACTATGTTGTAAACATTGGCAAGGTCTAATTCAGAGAGTACCGACTTGCACGTTTGCAGTTCCATGTGCGAGTTTGGCAAGCGGTCTATTTGGCTTTTGGGCGTTACTCCAGCATTGACAGCCTCAATGAGTTTTGACATTGAATAGTTGCACTCAATCAGAATGTGGTTAAGCCGTGGAAACAGGCTAAGACATTCGCAACTGTCAGTGAGAAACATTATACGCCCACATTCGGGGTGTTCTATGAGGTAGCCGACACAAGGCACATCGTGGCAAGCGTTGAACGGCAACACCTTGAACCGCCCAAGTTTGTAGCCGTGTTTGGGAACAATGGCAACAGAGCGTGAACCCCATACGCCTTTGTTTTCCCAAACATCAGCCAAAGCCAACGTGTGAAAGCCATTATCCACCATTGCCTTTATATACTTGGCGTGGTCGTTGTGCCTGTGGGTTATAAGACAGCCTACGACTTTTCGGAGATTGTACCCCAAAGCCTTTTTCACTTCTTGAAAACGGACACCAGCCTCAAGTATCAAAGCCTCTTTGCCGTTGTCAAGAATGTAACAATTACCGTTGCTGCTTGAACCTAACACTTTCAACTCCATACTTCACTTGGTTAATCAAAAGCCGGGGTCTGGCTCTGTTTCGTGTTGTGGCTCGCTTTGAGGTAGCGCACCATTGGTTACATCCTCATACTCTACGTTTGCATCATCTACGACTTCGATTGCCTGTGCGTCAGCGATAATAACCTTTTCGTCTGTATCGCCTTGTGTGTCGGATGCAATACCCTCTTGGAGTGACACCGTGAGGTAGCCATATTTGCCCAACAGATTGCGTAACACGGTCTTGATTGCCATTGCGTGAAAGTTACCTTGCCAGCCTACTTGTGTACTGTCGGCATTGACGGGCAGCTTGGCGAGATTGAGCAATGTTTCTATCGTAACACTTCTGTTGAAAGCAATAGCCTTGGAGTAACGCTTGGCGTGTGCCGCCATATCCTCAACGGACATATAGAGTGCCTTGTGATAGCCATCCACCAACTGAATGTAGGCGAAATAGCCAACAACCTTTTCTGACACCTTGCGCCCCTCAACATCAATTTCACCCGTCAGCTTGCTTGTGCGCTGTAACTCGCCCTCATACACCACATCAGCGTTAATGATAGCATACTTGCCTGTACGCATTGCAAGCTGATACAAGCCTTTGTAGCCTATTTGAAACACTGGCTCGTACTTCTTTACCTTGTTACCCTTTGCATCCGTCACCGTGTTGTAGAACGGAATGATGAAAGCCTGTCCCAAAGCCTTGTTGATAGGCAAGTGTAAAACTGCTGCTTTCAGTGCCTCTTTCACAACTTGGTTAGGGTCGCACAATTGCAGTTTGCTGTCAGAACTGTACAAGTCTATGAGCGAAGCCACGAATGTAGATGCGTTCTTGCTAAGTGCGTTCTTGAACTGTGCCATGACGGAATCAGCGGAAAGCACACGTTTCAGCACATCCAAATTCTTAGGCTTTGCCACAACACCGCCCTGTTGCTGTGTTGTCATTGATTTTTGTTCATCCATATCAGATGTTATTTTATGGTTAGTGATTTATCGTTGCTCACTTTCAAGTTCACGATTTGCGAGATTGTAGGGATTATCTGGTTGAAACTCTCCCTATTGTCTATGAATATTGGTGCTGATATGCCTTTTGTGGCGCATATAGCGTTGATTATATCCAAGCCGGCATTCACCTTGCCACAGGCATTGACATCAGCATAAGGCACACCGTTCACCATGCAATAGCAAGTTACTTTCTCGCCTCCGTTCTTCTGCTCCTTAACGAATGAGAAAGAAACGACATTGAACAAGCCGTTGATGCGTTGCATAAGAACTTCATCCTTGGCTTTCTGAAAGCGCAAATAGACATCTTCCCATTTCTCCAAGTCTGCCTTGGCTTGGTTGTTGGCTATGCGCTTTTCTTCAAGGTCGGCAATCTCCTTGTTTACTCGCTCTATCATCGCACGTTTGCCAAGTCGCTTGTTAATATCGGCAATGGCAGCGTTGCTGTCGGCTTTCTCGTTTTGCAGTTCCGACACATCGGCTTGAGGCACCTCAACTTGCAACTGATTGGCGATTTCCGCTATGTCGTTGCGTAACGCTATACACTCTTTATCATTGGCAATAGCCTCGTCAGCATTGCCAGCAACGGGGATGTTGTTTTTCTTGATTTCGATATTGCCCTTTATTTCAAGTGCATCATCTTCAAGTTTGGCAATAAGACCTGTTAGTTTGGTCTGCTGCTCCACGGCTCTGTCGTATTCTGCTTTGTATTGCTTGCCCTTGGTCTGAATGTCTTTCTGCCGCTTGGATTTGCTCTGTTCAAAGTTACCACGCAACTTTGCAATGGCATTTTCCAAGTTCTCGCCCTTGTAAGGCTCGCCACAAGTCGGACACACAAGCACATCACCGCTTGGCTCTGGGAACTGCTCTTTTGCAACAGCCTTGAACTGCTCACGCATTTCTACCAGTTTGTCGTTGAGTTCGTCAATCTTTCCGTCCACGTTCATTTTGTCGTTGCGGTAGTTGTTCAAGTTGTTCTGATTGATTGACAACTCGTTTTCCATTTGCTGAATATCGGAAAGTGCCTTGTTGTGCGCTGCGTTGGCTTCCATGCGGATTGTATTCTCACGGTCTTGCAATTTCATACGCTTGTCAGCCTGTTGTTTCATAAGTGCCATCTTGCGCTTATATGCCTCATCGTTCAGAGCGGATTTGTCGGCAATCTGTGCGTCAATTTCCTTAACACGGTCTTGCACTTCTTTCAACTGCTTTTCAAGCGTTCCCCAATCCTCACTATCTGGCATAAGTTTCTGTGCCGTTTCGATACTTGCGGGAATGGTGGCAAGCGCATCATTGCAAGCCTTTTTCTTAGCCGCAATCTCCCTTGCCCACTTAGCGAGGCTTGTGCCGTTGATTTGGTCAAGCAATGCAAGAAAATCGGGGTCAGTAGCCGCCACTTCTTCATCATCAATGTTGCCAACCATTTCAAGCAACATATCTTTTTGCGTTTCCGCACTCAATGATGTAAAGTAGTAAGGGTTGGTTATCATGCGGAACACATCTTCGGGTATAATCTCCGATATTTCGGCTTGATACTCTTTCTTTGTGCCTGTGCGCACATCGTTGATGAAATACTGTGTTTCGTCTTTCATCACTTCCTCGGTCGTTCCGTTCACTTTCTGCCATTTCTCAACCAGTGAGCGTTGCAGTTTGATTTCCTTTCCGTCCACTTCAAGCACGGCTGTAACTGAATGTTCCAAACGGTAGATTGGTTTTCCATCCTCGCCTGTGGTCTTTACGTTGAAACCATTAGCACCATCACTTCTGCCCGTGCTGTCCTTGCCGAACAAAAGCCACAAATACGCATCATAGAGCGTTGTCTTGCCTGTGCCGTTGTCTCCGCACACGGTTGTAATGCCGTCATTGAAAGCAATGCTAAAATCACGGACACCCTTAAAGTTCACAAGGGCAAGCGATTTCAAAATTATCTTTTTCATTGTACGCCAAATTTGATGTTGTTACTTTCGATATACTTTTCTCTGATTGTCCGTGCGTCATTCAGCACCGATTGCACGTTCTCCACATAGCGAATGTCAATCAGTGGAATGTTGTTGTAGCAAATGTAGAGTTGGTTTTGAAACTCCATCACTTGCACAACTTTCAAGGACTCGCTTTGCATCACCGCTTTCTGCTGTTCGGCTTTGCGTTCCTTTCTGCCTTTCAGATAAGCAGAAATAAATTCGCTAATCTTCTTCATAGTTCTTTTATCTGTTAATGATTGTCTTTAGTGTTTCCGCATTGTTGAGCGATTGCAACTCTGCCATTGAATAGAAACGCTTTGAGTTGGGGGCAGCACCGTTACGTTGTGGAGTTATAAGACCTTGCTCAACCCACCGCCTCACTCGCATTTCTTGAAACAGGCGATATGCCTCACGCTGTGAAACCAAGTCCTTGCTTGGTGCGTTGCTCTGTACTATCGTGGCAGCACCCAATGCCGCCATTTCTTTACAGATGTTCTTCAATTCGTACAACTCCATCGTAATAGCCATATCATGCCCTCCTTTTACGCTTGAAATAATCTCTTACGCTTTCGGTGCAATACTCTTTCTCCACATAGCAAAGCCAAGCAAATGCCCAACCAGCAAGGGCGAAAATGATGTGCCCCCAATTTAGAAACATGGTAATCGTGCAACACAGGGCGATTGCACCCCAAACACACATACCGATAAAGTTTACCAAAGTGTCCCTTTTCATTGTCGTGTACTTTTAAGAGTTGAACAATTCTTTTGCACTAACGCCAAGGTGTTTAGCGATAATGTCGGTTCTCAATTCGTCTGGCTTCTGTGTTCCAGCAAGCCAACACCTTACGGTTGTGGGATGTACCTTTGCCACCGCTGCTATGTCGTTCACCCAAGCCGTTTTTGGTGCTTGTGGGCGTTCTGTTGGCAGTGCATCGTACATTTGCCGAAAGACAGATTTCTTCTTGTACTTCATTTTCTATCTGATTTAGTGTGTTTTACAGACATAATTTTATATCTTTGCAACACTATTAAACTTGTTGTGGTGCAAAGGTAGGATATATATCCGAATTATCCAAATTATTTTGGATATATTTTTCAATAAAATTTATAGTAAATATGAAAGTATTTGATTTAAAGGCATTTAGGAAAGATAAAAATATCACTCAAACAGAGATTGCAAAGATGTTTTCTTGCAATCAGAACTTTATTTCTCGTATAGAGAGCGGTGTTAGACCAATTCCAACGGACAAATTGGAGATATTGCAGTTGAAATTTGGTGATATATCCGAGTATTACAAGGATTTAGACCCTCCACAGTCAAACCAACAGACAAAGCAAGTGCAAGTAAATGAGGATAGTCTTGATTTCATCACAGCAGGAGGCGAGGCTTTTTCCTCAATGATTGTGCGCATGATGAATGAAAAGCAAATTGCACCTTACGGCTTGCTTGCCGACAAAGACAGAGAGATTGCCGAACTCAACCGCCAAATCGGAAAATTGGAGGCTCTGTTGGAGGTTGCCAAAAAGGGAACTGTCCCAGCGGTCGGCAATGCCACTGTTGCAGATGTAGGGTAACTCCATTTGGCAAAGTACCCAAGTATTAACATAAAAGACAAAGAGATATGAAAGAATACTATCGAATGGTGATTGAACTTTGCAAGCAAAGCATACACCAAGTAAATTCAGAAAAGAGCTTAGAGGTGCTGACAGAGTTAGAAAAGGCTATCACAACAGCAAGGATTAAAGGCTTGCCCTTTGATGAACTGCAAGAGTTGAGAGCCGATGTTGAACAACTTAGAGCAATGAGTGTATGAAAAAGACTCTATTATGGTTACTTTTGTCTGTGTGTCTTACAGCAAATGCCCAAGTAAAGAACGCTGGCTGCTTTCTTCGTATGGTAGAGCCAATAAAGAGCGATACGCTTGCTTATTCCAATGACAGTGTGCAAATATCATTTACATTCAACAATATGAATTATTTTGTAGAAGTTGAAGTAAAGAACAAAACGAATGAAATCATTTCTGTTGATTGGGACAAATTTCTTATCATCAATGGCACGACAAGCACGCCTATCATTTTTGACGATACCGTTATAGCATTGAAAGATGTACCAAAGGGCAAAAGTCAGATTGCGCCAAAGACTAAGATTTACAAAAACATAATGGCAAAAGACAATATAGAATATCCAACAGCCTTATACAGCAAGAAGTATGTAAAGATACGCCCCTGTCAAATAGGCTTTATTGTCCCCATTGAATATGCCAACAGGCAGAAAGATTACAAGTGTACAATTGAAGCGTATATACCCAAGAAATGAATACACCAGTAAGCAAACAGATAATGGAACGCTTTTATTGCGCTTTGGACGCAATAGTGGCGATGAAAAAGATACGAGGTGTAAACACCTATTGCCGCCTGTACGAAATAGACAGGCGCAATCTTATAGCCAACCGCAAGGACTTAGATAGGGGTTGGTTTCAAGTTTCGTGGATGTACCCAATGGTAAAAGACTTTGGAGTAAATGCCAAATGGCTTATGTTGGGTGTCGGAAAGATGTTTGAAGAATGATAGCCGTACTTGTGATAATCTTTTTCGTGGGTTTGCTTTGGGCGTATGGCAAGCGACAGACTGCAAACAATGGTATCTACCAACCAACAGGACGACCAACGAAGAGAAAACGGAAACGCAAACCCAAAGTGCAATCATGGGAGAAACAGCAAAAGCAGATTTGGAAAGCCAAAGCAAGGTCGGCAATGCTCAAAGCAAACTATGCCTTTCTATCCATAGACGAGGCAAACGATTTGTTCACATACAATCATTCAACAGATGAAATGAAATTGCTTGATGTCATTCTTGATGCAAAACTAAACGGACAGGCTTATGTGAAAATAGACCGTCCTCTGTATGAGCGTATGAAATCAGAGAAAGACTTGAAAAGGCAAATGGATAAGGAAAAAGAGGGTCAGAAATAGGCACTCTTTTTTCGTTTCGTTCAAAATCGAAGTTAGCGTGTTCTTTCCCCCATACCCCCTATTTCATATACTTATACTTAATAATATTTTATAAATAGAGTGAGTATATAAGCGCGTGTGCGCATTATGCGCGTGCGCGAGGGAATTTTGCCTAAGCAAAACGGAATACTTAAAGCGTTGATAATCAAGCAAGTAAAATTTTTGCTTAGGCAAAATATGGTTTGCTTAGGCAAAAATTACAAGTCATTGATAATCAGCGTTTTAGTTATTTTGCCTAAGCAAATTGCCTAAGCAAAATAAGGCTCAAAATTTTTGCCTAAGCAAAACGGAATACTTAAAGCGTTGATAATCAAGCAAGTAAAATTTTTGCTTAGGCAAAATGTGTTATTTCTTTGGCTCTGTTACATCCGACAAATCCCAATTCATAAGGTCTTGTACCTTGCGGTTGGCTTTGTCTATGCTGTCCCACGACTTGCGGATATAGATGTCTGTAACACGCATATTTTCGTCCACATGGTTTAGTGCCGTGTGAACGGTGTACTTATCCACTTCTGCATCATTGGTTGCAATGGTTGCCCAAGTGTGCCGTGCTGCGTAAAATTCCAAATCGTCTATACCAAGTGAATTGCCTATCTTCTTCAATCCCTTGTTAAGTGCTGCGCTAAAACTATCCATTGAGGAATACAACTTGTAGAACTTGAACACACGTTGCCCTGTCGGGTCTTTGTACTTGTCGAATAGAGCCTGTGCCTCTGGCTCAACTCTGATTGATATTTCCGCACCGTCTGCCCGTCTGTATCGTGTCTTTGTACGTTGGTATGTTATACGACCATCTTTGTAGTCGGTAGCGTTGTACAAGTCCACAGCGTTCATTCCGATTAGCAAGAAACTTAACAGGAATACATCTTTGGCGAGATTGAACCGATTACACCCCTGTTGCAATATCGTGGAGTATGGCACTTGTGCAAACTCACGCATTTGCTCAACCGTCAAGGCTCGTTTGCGTGTGAGTGGTGCTTTCGGTATATCCACCTTTGCGAATGGTGAGAATGGAATGAGTATCACACCAGCCTCTTCATCGTTAAACTCTTTCTTGGCTCTGTTGTACATTGCCCTTACCTCTGCGAGGTACAGGCTTTGCGCACGACCGCCCTTTTTGCAGTTCTTCCGTGCCGGCTGCTCGCCAATCCATTTTATCCAGTCATTAAGGAACTTAACCGTGATTTCCTTTATATCCACACTTTCACGCCCCACGAACTTAACCAAGCTGTTAATGGCTACTTGGTAGGCTTTGGCATTGCCTGTGCGTCCCATGTCAAAGAGTTTCTGAATGTATGCCCTTGTGTACGCCACTATGTCAAGTTCAAAGTGTTCTTCCTCTTTCTTGCGTGTTATCAGCTCCACGACTTGCTCAACGGTCATGTTATCCAAAGCCTCGCCCACGTTATTGCATATCGTGCGGTAACGCTTGATAACATCATCTACCATATCAATGTATCTTTGGTTTTTCAACTTGAGGGAACGTGTCAAATCTTCCTTGCTCACATACCAAGGGGTAGCAAGGTACTTTTTGCGCTGCTTGTGCGTAACCCTTATCTTGATGTTGTAAGTGCCGTCAGCTTTCTTTTGGTGAGCGTACACTTCTGCCTTGAATGTTGCCATATATCTTTTGTAGAATATTTGTAGAACTATTTTCGGCAAATGTACGCACTTTTTGCTGAAAATAAGAAAGAAAAACGCCCAACCTTACAAGAAAGTTGAGCGTTTGCAGTAGTCCCGTTGGGAATCGAACCCAAATCTACGCTTTAGGAGAGCATTGTTCTATCCATTGAACTACAAGACCTTACGAATATTTTGTGTCCTTGTTTGTCCGATATTCACCCAGTGAAACACGAACTTTGCCGACTTCCACGCTTGAAAGTAGCTCATAAGTTTAGGAAACCTCCGTTCTATCCATTGAACTATAGGAGCCACTTGCTGTCATACAATCTTATTCAAATGTGAATTATGTCTGATTCGATATAGACAAGAGACTATAAACAATATATTGTTGTGCAAATTTATTGATTTTTTTCCGATTGCGAAAATATTTTTTGTAACAATTGCTGTATTCTTATGAAATTTGTCGTTTTGTATGTTTCAAATTGGATTATGAGTCGTTCGAATCATGTATTTTATAATTTCTGCATGGGTGTTCGCATCTTTATCTCGTAAAATAAATATTTATACATTCTGTTAATGCCTCATTCTTTTGGCTTATCGTTATTATTTACTAACTTTGCAGAAAATGTAAACCAATTAATAATGAAATTATGACCGAAACTCCTCGCTGGGAACAGCGACTTCATAGCTATCGCAGGGCGCTTAGTAGGCTTGCAGAGATAGTGAATGCTGGCAAAGAACGCACACTCAATGATTTTGAGCGTGACGGACTTGTGCAGCGATTTGAATTTACTCATGAACTTTCGTGGAAGCTGATGAAAGCTTATGCCGAATATCAGGGATTTTCTGATATTGGCGGTTCGCGCGATGCAACACGTAAAGCTTTCGAAATGAACTTAATAACCGATGGTCAAGTATGGATGGATATGATAAAAAGTCGCAACGAAACATCGCATAATTATAATGGTGAAATAGCTAACGATGTGGTCACTAATATATTAGACGTTTATTATCCTCATTTGGCAGCATTCTTTTATAAAATGAATCAACTGTCTACAACCACCCCTAATGATATATTTGCTTAAATGATGAACGACTTTGGTTTACCAACAGGCGACCTTAATGCAATAATAAATGTAGTGGCTTCTGTAGATAATGTACAACGTGCCGTTGTATATGGCTCAAGGGCGAAGGGAAACTACCGCCCAAACTCGGATATCGACATAATGCTTTTTGGTGATAGCCTTACTTTCAGCGATATAGCAACTGTAGCTGATCGTTTGGACGATCTGCTCTTGCCGTGGCAAATAGACATCACAGCCCGCAATCGTGTGTTTAATTCCGATTTCATCGAGCAGGTGGATCGTTATGGCAAAGTGATTTTTAACAGGTGAGGTTTGTTTTGCTCATCCCGAACTACTTTTTTCTTTGTTCGTAGCTGTCTTGCTTCATCTAAGTAAATAGTTCGTTTCTCCTCCGTAGTGCCTCAATAGTAGCTTCGCTTTTTGTTCGCTATTTCTTCGATAGATCTTCGATAGATCTTCGTTCGGCAATCGAAGAACGAACGAAGGGAGAACGAAGGATGAACGAAGGTCGATCGAAGAACCATCGAAGGTCGAACGAGAAACGAACGAGAAACTATCGAAGACCGATCGAGAAACAATCGAAGACCGATCGAGAAACAATTGAGAAAACCATAACCCGCTACTTAGCTTTGTTCGGGATCCGTTCGGGATTCGTTCGGGATGCTCTCGCTGTAAGGAGAGCAATAAAAAACTTCGAGGACAGGAAAAAATAGAGTAGGGTGTAGTCTCCAAGGCCTTTGAAAGCCAACAGGATGGATTTATTATGCAAAATACTGTTAAAATACCTTGTATTTGTGAAAAATGGTCGTTTTGACAAGATATTGTCACTTTATATATTAGGTATTTTCAGAAAAAGTTCGTACCTTTGCACCCCGAAAACGGCTTGTTACACAGGCTGTTGCTGAATACGACAAATAAAATAAAAATATATAAATTAAAAATTAGAATTATGCCTACAATTTCACAGTTGGTAAGAAAAGGCAGAAAGGTGCTCGTAGACAAGAGCAAGTCACCGGCTTTGGATTCATGCCCTCAGCGTCGTGGTGTTTGCGTTCGTGTTTACACTACAACACCTAAGAAGCCTAACTCGGCAATGCGTAAGGTTGCCCGTGTACGTTTGACAAACTCTAAGGAGGTTAACTCCTACATCCCGGGAGAGGGACACAACCTTCAGGAGCACTCAATCGTGCTTGTTCGCGGTGGTCGTGTAAAGGACCTTCCAGGTGTTCGTTACCACATCGTTCGCGGTACACTCGATACAGCAGGTGTTGCCAATCGTACACAGCGTCGTTCTAAGTACGGTGCTAAGCGTCCTAAGGCAAAGAAGTAATCAATATTAGATAATTGATTGTCGGACGAAAAATTTTAAAAACGTTTTGCTGGAGAATTGTTAATAGACAGGTTGAGTAAATGCCCAAGAGAGGGCGTTGAAGAACAGTAAGAGACAACCCCACGCAGACAAATTTTTTCAAAACAACATGAGAAAAGCAAAACCAAAGAAGCGCGTGATCCTTCCGGATCCGAAATTCAACGACCAGAAGGTCTCTAAGTTTGTAAACCACTTGATGTATGACGGTAAGAAGAATACCTCATACGAAATCTTCTACAACGCACTTGACACAGTTCAGGAGAAGATGGCTAAGGAGGAGAAGTCAGCTCTCGAGATTTGGAAGCAGGCTCTCGACAACATCACTCCGCAGGTTGAGGTAAAGAGCCGCCGTATCGGTGGTGCTACTTTCCAGGTTCCGACCGAAATCCGTCCGGAGCGCAAGGAGAGCATCTCAATGAAGAACCTCATCGCTTTCGCTCGCAAGCGTGGCGGTAAGAGCATGGCTGACAAGCTCGCTGCTGAGATTATGGATGCTTACAACAACCAGGGTGGTGCTTACAAGCGTAAGGAAGACATGCACCGCATGGCAGAGGCTAACCGCGCTTTCGCTCACTTCAGATTCTAATATAATAATAAGGTAAAAAGGAAAAATGGCAAATCGCGATTTACATTTGACTCGTAACATCGGCATTATGGCCCACATCGATGCCGGTAAGACCACTACTTCTGAGCGTATCCTGTTCTACACAGGTAAGACTCATAAGATTGGTGAGGTTCACGACGGCGCTGCCACAATGGACTGGATGGCTCAGGAGCAGGAGCGTGGTATCACTATCACATCTGCTGCTACAACTTGTAACTGGAACTATCTCGGCAAGTCATACAAGATCAACTTGATTGACACCCCGGGACACGTTGACTTCACCGCTGAGGTAGAGCGCTCATTGCGCGTTCTCGACGGAGCAGTTGCAACTTACTCTGCAGCCGACGGCGTTCAGCCACAGTCTGAGACAGTATGGCGTCAGGCCGACAAGTACAACGTACCACGTATCGGCTACGTTAACAAGATGGACCGTTCGGGTGCTGACTTCTTCGAGACAGTACAGCAGATGAAGGACATCCTCGGCGCAAATCCTTGTCCTATTCAGATTCCTATCGGTGCTGAAGAGAACTTCAAGGGTGTTGTTGACCTCCTCAAGATGAAGGCTATTCTGTGGCACGACGAGACAATGGGTGCTGAGTATGACGTTGAGGATATTCCTGCTGACCTCGTTGACGAGGCTAACGAGTGGCGCGAGAAGATGGTTGAATCTGCAGCCAACTACGACGACGCTCTCATGGAGAAGTATCTCGAAGGCGAGGAGATCTCAGAGGAAGAGCTTATCGCTGCTATCCGCAAGGGCACAATCGCAATGGAGCTCACTCCTATGCTCCTTGGTTCTTCTTACAAGAACAAGGGTGTACAGCCGCTTCTCGACTACGTTTGCGCATTCCTTCCTTCACCACTCGATACAGCCGCTATCGTTGGTACCAACCCTGATACTGAGGAAGAGGAGGATCGCAAGCCTTCTGAGGAAGAGCCTACTTCAGCTCTCGCATTCAAGATTGCTACCGACCCGTTCATGGGCCGCTTGGTATTCTTCCGCGTTTACTCAGGTAAGGTTGTTGCCGGTTCTTACGTTTACAACCCACGTTCACGCAAGAAGGAGCGCATCTCTCGTCTGTTCCAGATGAACTCAAATAAGGAAATTCCTATGGAGTCGATCGACGCTGGTGATATCGGCGCTGGTGTAGGTTTCAAGGATATCCGCACAGGTGACACTCTCTGCGACGAGGCACATCCAATCGTGCTCGAGTCAATGACATTCCCTGATACTGTAATCTCTATCGCAGTTGAGCCTAAGAGCCAGGCTGACATCGCCAAGCTCGACAACGGTCTCGCTAAGCTTGCTGAAGAGGACCCAACATTCACCGTTCGTACCGACGAGCAGAGTGGTCAGACCATTATCTCTGGTATGGGTGAGCTTCACCTCGACATCATCATCGACCGTCTGAAGCGTGAGTTCAAGGTAGAATGTAACCAGGGTAAGCCGCAGGTTAACTACAAGGAGGCAATCACCAAGCCGACTACTCTCCGTGAGGTTTACAAGAAGCAGTCAGGTGGTCGCGGTAAGTTCGCTGACATCATCGTAACAATCGGCCCGAAGGACGAGGATTACAAGGAAGGCGACTTGCAGTTTGTTAACGAGGTTAAGGGTGGTAACATTCCTAAGGAATTCATCCCGTCAGTACAGAAGGGCTTCGAGAACGCCATGAAGAATGGTATCCTCGGTGGTTACCCAATGACTGGCATGAAGGTTGTCCTCACCGATGGTTCATTCCACCCGGTTGACTCTGACCAGTTGTCATTCGAGCTTGCTGCCCTCAACGCTTACAAGAACGGTTGCCCGAAGGCAGGTCCGGTTCTTATGGAGCCTATCATGAAGGTAGAGGTTGTTACTCCTGAGGAGAACATGGGTGACGTAATCGGCGACTTGAACAAGCGTCGTGGTCAGGTAGAAGGCATGGAAGAGGCTCGCTCTGGTGCTCGTATCGTTAAGGCTATGGTGCCTCTGTCAGAGATGTTCGGTTATGTAACCGCTCTTCGTACAATCACCTCTGGTCGTGCTACAAGCTCTATGGAGTATGACCATCACTCACCACTCTCAAGCGCTATCGCTAAGGCAGTACTTGAGGAAGTTAAGGGTCGCGCAGACCTCGTGTAATAATCACGTAATTGCGTAGGGAGACGCTCGCGTCTCCTGACAAAATAAAACTAAAGGGACATGGGGCGTCGCTTAGCGAATGACTCTTAAGCGACGTACCCCACCTCCTTTTTTCGGCTGTTCAGCACTCCAAGTTGAGACCATACATCACGCTGAGCGCGCCACATTAGAATTGCATTATAAACATTAAATACAATTATGAGTCAGAAAATTCGTATCAAGCTGAAGAGCTACGACCACAAGCTCGTAGACAAGTCAGCTGAGAAGATCGTGAAGGCTGTGAAGGCCACAGGTGCTATCGTTAGCGGTCCTATTCCATTGCCTACACACAAGCGTATCTACACTGTAAACCGCAGTACTTTCGTTAACAAGAAATCACGTGAGCAGTTCCAGCTCTCAGACTTCAAGCGTCTTATCGACATCTATAGCTCAACAGCTAAGACAGTTGACGCTCTCATGAAGCTTGAGCTCCCGAGCGGTGTAGAGGTAGAAATCAAAGTATAGTAACATTCATTTTTAATATTCATTGAAATGCCAGGATTAATTGGAAAAAAAATCGGAATGACATCCGTTTTCAGTGCCGACGGTAAGAACGTACCGTGCACTGTTATCGAAGCTGGTCCATGTGTTGTAACACAGGTTAAGACCGTTGAAACAGACGGCTACAAGGCAGTTCAGCTGGGCTATGGTGAAGCTAAGGAAAAGAACACCACAAAGCCTATGATGGGCACCTTCAAGAAGGCTGGTACAACACCTAAGAAGCACTTGGCCGAGTTCAAGTTTGACGAGGAGTACAACCTCGGTGATGTTCTCACTGTAGAGCTCTTCGCTGACACAGAGTTTGTTGACATTGTAGGCACATCTAAGGGAAAAGGTTTCCAGGGTGTTGTTAAGCGTCATGGATTCGGTGGTGTAGGCCAGAGCACACACGGTCAGGACGACCGCGCTCGCAAGCCGGGTTCTATCGGTGCTTGTTCTTACCCAGCAAAGGTGTTCAAGGGTATGCGCATGGGCGGCCAGATGGGCGGCGACCGCGTTACAACCCAGAATCTCAAAGTGTTAAAGGTAATTCCGGAGCACAACCTCCTTCTCGTTAAGGGTTCTGTAGCCGGATGCAATGGTTCAACCGTATTAATCAAGAAATAATGGAAGTTAGCGTATTAAATATCAACGGTCAGGAGACCGGAAGAAAAGTTCAGTTGAACGACGCCATCTTCGGAATCGAGCCTAACGACCACGTTCTCTACCTCGACGTTAAGCAGTACCTCGCCAACCAGCGCCAGGGCACAGCTAAGTCAAAGGAGCGCAGCGAGGTTAGCGGTTCTACCCGTAAGCTTGGTCGCCAGAAGGGCGGCGGCGGTGCTCGCCGTGGTGATATCAACTCACCGGTGCTCGTAGGTGGTGGCCGCGTATTCGGTCCGAAGCCACGCAACTATAGCTTCAAGCTCAACAAGAAGGTTAAGTCTCTCGCTCGCAAGTCTGCTCTGTCTTACAAGGCTCAGGAGTCAGCTATCGTAGTAGTAGAAGACTTCAACATGGAGGCTCCAAAGACTAAAGATTTCGTAAATATTACTAAAAATCTTAAAGTTGAGGGCAAAAAGCTCCTTCTTCTTTTGCCAGAAGTAAATAAAAATGTATATTTGTCAACCCGTAACTTGCAGCGTGCTGCGGTTATGACCGCAACAGCACTCAACGCCTACAAGGTATTGAACTCTGACGTGCTCGTAATCACAGAGAACTCGCTCAAGGCTATTGACTCAATCTTAACAAAATAATAGGAGGCCACAGACATGACATTCATCGTAAAACCGTTGGTTACCGAGAAGATGACCAAGCTCACAGACAAGTCTTCTGTAGCCAAGACATATAAGGTTAAGGGTCAGGAGCGCACAAAGAAGGCTGAGACAAAGTACGGCTTCATCGTGCTTCCTGAGGCAAACAAGCTTGAGATTAAGAAGGAAATTGAGACACGCTACAACGTGACTGTTCTTGACGTGAACACAATGGTTTATGCTGGCAAGCGCCAGAGCCGCTACACACGCAAGGGTCTCGTTCGCGGTCAGAAGAACTCTTTCAAGAAGGCTATCGTTACTCTTAAAGAGGGCGATGTAATTGATTTTTACAGCAATATCTAAAATAAAAAATGGCAGTACGTAAATTTAAACCGGTTACACCGGGACAAAGACACAAGGTTATTGGCACGTTCGAGGAGATTACTGCATCCGTGCCAGAGAAGTCTCTCGTTTTCGGAAAGCGCGCTACTGGTGGTCGAAACAACACCGGTAAGATGACAGTTCGCTACATGGGCGGCGGTCACAAGCGTAAGTATCGTCTGATCGACTTCAAGCGAGAGAAAGATGGTGTTCCCGCTGTAGTGAAGACAATCGAGTATGATCCGAACCGTTCGGCTCGCATCGCTCTGTTGTTCTACGCTGATGGCGAAAAACGTTACATTATTGCTCCTAACGGACTGGAAGTAGGCGCAACCCTTATGTCAGGCGCAGATGCTGCTCCTGAGGTAGGCAACGCTCTTCCGCTCGCAAACATTCCCGTTGGTACTGTGATCCACAACATTGAGTTGCGTCCAGGCCAGGGTGCTCTGCTCGTTCGTTCGGCTGGTAATTTCGCTCAGTTGACTTCTCGTGAAGGCAGTTACTGTGTTATCAAGCTCCCTTCTGGCGAGACTCGCCAGATTCTGAGTGCTTGTAAGGCTACCGTAGGTTGTGTAGGCAACTCTGACCACGCTCTTGAGCAGTCTGGTAAGGCTGGTCGCTCACGCTGGTTGGGTCGTCGTCCTCACAACCGTGGTGTTGTTATGAACCCTGTCGATCACCCGATGGGTGGTGGCGAAGGCCGTCAGTCTGGTG